>Ga0209190_1000271_pt1 | contig 37824 bp, 36 predicted proteins | sample M_140205_XF_Meta_FD_187315 | JGI IMG/M metagenome (GOLD analysis project Ga0209190, IMG submission 187315) | Freshwater microbial communities from Lake Montjoie, Canada to study carbon cycling - M_140205_XF_MetaG (SPAdes) (version 2) | ecosystem: Environmental > Aquatic > Freshwater > Lake...
CAGCCTCAACCAGGCCGTGACCCAACGCGAAGGGCAGATCGCCAGCCTCAACCAGTCCGTGACAGAACGCGATGGCCACATCGCCAGCCTCAACCAGTCCGTGACAGAACGCCATGGCCAGATCGCCAGCCTCAACCAGGCCGTGACCGGACGCGACGGACAGATTGCCAGCCTCAACCAGGCCGTGACAGAACGCCATGGCCAGATCGCCAACCTCAGCCAGTCCGTGACCGATGCAAGACGCGAGCTAGAGCATGTCTTGGCAAGTAAATCTTGGCAAATCACAAAACCATTTCGTTTAGCGCGTCGGGTGGTGGTTACTACGCCCCATGCAGCAGCTCGGCGTGCGCTAACTGACAATAGCCGTGCCTTGTGGCGTGCATTGCCGCTTTCTCACGAAAGCAAGCGATCACTTAAGGGATCGCTTTTCAAAACGTTCCCTTGGATTTTTCGGTGGTCCAAGGCATACCAGGCGTGGAATGCATTCAACGTGCCCGTCAACTACGCCCAGACGGTCAATGCTCCGGATTGGCAGCTCACAGAAACTGGAGTTGAGGCTGGCGATCTACCCTTCGCGTTGGGTCACGGGCTGGATGAGTATGTCCCTTTAATTAAGGCTTTCCCGCTGGTCCAAAAACCGGCCAAGCTGATTTGCTTCTACCTGCCGCAGTTTCATGCAATCCCTGAAAACAATGAATGGTGGGGCGAAGGATTCACCGAATGGACGAATGTTCAACCCGCCCAGGCCCAGTTTGCAGGCCATCATCAGCCGCATGTGCCGGGTGAATTGGGTTACTACAACCTGCTCGATTCCGCCGTGCAGCGGCGTCAGGTTGAACTTGCCAAGCTGTACGGCATCGAGGGCTTTTGTTTCTATTTTTACTGGTTCGGCGGCACGCGGCTGCTGGAGGCGCCGATCGAGAATTATCTGAACGACAAAACCCTGGAGCTGCCGTTCTGCCTATGCTGGGCTAATGAAAACTGGAGCCGTCGTTGGGATGGGCTGGACAGCGAAATCCTCATGGCACAACAGCACTCTGTTGAAGATGATCTTGCATTCATCCGGCATGTAGCTCAATACATGCGGGACCCGCGCTACATCCACATTAAGGGCAAACCGTTGCTACTGGTGTACCGTCCAAATCTTTTACCTTCTGCGGAGAAAACCGCATCACGGTGGCGTGACTGGTGCCGTGCAAATGGGCTCGGCGAAATCTATCTGGCTTACACCCAGTCCTTCGAGACCATTGATCCCTCGAAATATGGCTTCGACGCCGCCGTCGAGTTTCCGCCGAACAACTCCACGCCTCCCAACATTACGGACAGCGTCGCCCCGACGGACGATAATTTCGGGAGCACGGTCTATGACTGGCGGATATTTGTAGAGCGTAGCGAGCACTACAAGCAACAGCCCTACACCCTTTTCCGCGGCATCTGCCCCGCCTGGGACAACACAGCACGCCGAAAAAATCGGGGCACGGTCTTTCTGAATAATACGCCAGCGCTGTACCAACGCTGGCTGGAAAACGCTATCCGCGACACTCAAGCGCACCGTCCAGATCCAGACGAGCGCTTGATATTCGTGAATGCCTGGAATGAGTGGGCGGAGGGGGCGTACCTGGAGCCAGATGCTCGCTATGGCTATGCCCACTTGAATGCTACGTTGCGAGCTTTGCTTGCATGCGGTGGCAGCAATGACTGCGCGAGTGTCACCGAAGAAACCGTATCAAGGCACAGATCGATCCTGGATGTACGCTGGAATCGAGTCGCCGCGCATTTCGTCGAGGCGCTAGAGCGCGGACTCTATGATTATCTTTGCGATTATGTCGCACTGCTTTCTCAAGCATCGCAACATGGCGCATCATTTTCCCTGGAAAACCATGTGCCTTACTGCGAAGTCAATGGCGAAAAGATTGTTCTCGATAGGCGCGAATCTTTAAGCCGGCTGGGATCAGCCTTCAGCAATAGAAGGGTCTTCTGTTTCGTGATTCTTCAGTACAACAAGGTGGAACTTACGGAACAGTGTGTTGCCTCGCTGCGAAAACTCGACCACTGCGACCGTGACGTGCGCATTGTCATCGTGGATAACAAGTCGAGCGATGAGGTCAGAGCGCGCACGCAGGTGGCCTTTGGGTCCGCGCGCGATATTACAGTGCTGTACTCGGATGCAAATCTGGGTTTCTCAGGCGGGAATAACTTGGGTTACGCGCATGCGCGCGAGAAGCTGGGTGCCGAATTCATGGTCATCCTGAATAACGACACCGTAATAGAGCAGGGTGATTTCATCAGGGAAGCCGTTGAACTCTATGGCCATTGGGCGTTTTCCATAGCCGGGCCGGATATCATCACGCCGGATGGCCGCCACGAGAACCCTTGGAACGATTACGTCTACAGCATTGAAGAGTTGAAAACCCTGCGTTCCATCAGGCGCCAGGAAAGGGAGCAATATCTCAGCCAGAGCGAGGCTTCCTTCCGCAAAATTGGCAAGTCCACACCGAGCAGCGAGATAATACTGAACCCGATCTTGCAGGGTGCAGCATACGTTGTTTCTCCTGTCTTCATCACCGACCACGATAAGATCTTTGATGAGCGCCTTTTCCTTTATGGCGAAGAGTTCCTGTTGGCCGTCGACTGCCTGCTTTCAGGTCACCTGACGATCTACACCAGCAAGCTGGAAGTTCGGCACCACGAGGGCGCATCAACTGGTGATCTTCCATCTCATGACAAGCTCATGTATGGCTATGACTCCGTGATAAAGGCTATCAGCCTCTCCTTAAAACGTTTAGAGCGGCAGAGAGCGGCAAGTCTCGGCAGCGTGATTGATTTTGCAGATATCGAAAAAATCGACGACTGCCTAGATGACAGCGTTCCGAGTATCTTGGTTGACCTGCTGTTCTGCCAGCCTGGCTATCACGGCGGTGGCGAGTATGGCAAGACAGTGTTCAAAGCGTTAGCGGAGGTCAATACCAAGCACGGCGGATCCCAACTATGGGCAGCCCTCGATCCCAATCTGTTCATAGACTCGTGGGTCTGGGAAACGTGCAAGGCAAACGCCATCAATATCGTCGCGGTTCGCTCCTACGACGAGATTGTTCAGATCGTTAATTCCGACCGTTTCGATTCGTTTTTCACGCCGGCCATCGTTGTATATACGGGGTATGAGTATATGGGCAAGGTCGGTAGCCACCTCCCATTCACCTGCAAGAAGACGCGGGTGATTGGCACCTTGCTCGACATCCGCGACTTTGAACTGGCCTGCAACCGCAGGCAGGTATTGGAAACGCGGCGAATGATAGGCTGTTTGAAGGAATCGAAGATGACCGAGATCGAGATCAATCGCAGTGTGCAAACGAGCATAGATCAAGCAGAGGCATTGCGCCAGATGTATCGGGCTATCATCATGGACGAGACCGTAGACACAATTGTCACGATTTCTTCCTACTGCGAGAACAGCATAAAAAACAATATCGGTTCGCCTCAAAAGCCATTGGTAATTCTGGCAGGCCCCCAGAAGCAGCGGCCTGCACCGGAATCTTTCTCCAGCGATAAATTTAATCCAACTACCACCCCGTATGCGCTCCTGCTGCACGCGGCGCGCGAAGAGAAAAACGTGGTGTCGGCAGTAGTCGCATTCGATCAGCTTTTTGAGGAAAGTAACCATCGAGGTCCACTGGGCGACTTTCACGTCGTCTTGACGGGCATCACGCATCTTGACCAATTGGGCCTCGCGCAAATTCGACACCCCGGCCGATTCATTGCCCTGAGCGAATTGGCGCCTGGGCAATTTGAGTATCTGCTTGAGCATGCGCGGTTTTTAGTTTATCCCTCATTCAACGAAGGCTTTGGCTATCCACCCGTAGAAGCGATGACCTATGGGGTACCAAGCATTGTGTCGAACGTAACGGCGATTCCAGAGGTGTGCGGGCAGGCGGTAAAGTATTTTAACCCTTACAACCTAGGGTCTATCAAAGAGGCAATACTAAATATATTAAATGATGGGGTAGAAAAAGACGTGATTTTTGAACAATTGAATTTAATTAGAGAAAAACAGAATGCTGACCTGGAAATGCTGGTTAGATTAATTGCTGGTGATAACGGGTTGGGCATAAATATAAGCCGTCACCAGTTTGATCCCAATTACGTCAATGAAGTTTATTCATCTAGCAAGTGCGGAAATATGCTTGATCTGTCTCAAAGCTTTTTACATAAGGGCTAATGATCTTCTAGATTAATTTTACTACCCAACAAAAGTCGCGTAATAACTATGGATAAAATATTTAAATTGTTAAGAAACACATATTCAGCCAACGCGGCAATTGCCCGATTTGCGAAAAAGCCGTGACGTTCACTTCAAAAGAGTCTTGGTTTCGCGACCATCTTTTCTGCTCGTGTTGCGGCTCTATACCGCTTGAACGCGCGTTAATGAAGGTAATTTCAGACTATTACCCAAACTGGCGTGACCTCAGTATTCATGAATCATCCCCGGGCGGGCGTGGAGCCAGCATCAAACTGCGCGCCGAATGCAGCGGATATACGGCCTCTCAATTCTTTCCAGACATCACTCTAGGTCATGTTCATCCAAGCGGATATCATTGTGAGAATCTCGAAAAACTGACATTTCCAGATAATTCACTTGATTTGTTTGTAACCCAGGACGTGATGGAGCACATCTTCGATCCTGGGGCAGCTTTCAAGGAAATTGCGCGTGTACTAAAGCCTGGGGGGCACATATTTTTACCGTCCCATTAATCAACAAAACCAAAAACACTGAGGTATGGGCTTCGCGCGACGAGAATGGACGAACCATTTATCACCATGCGCCCGAGTACCATGGCAATCCCGTTGACGCAAAAGGGTCTCTCGTAACCATGCATTGGGGATACGACATCGCCGGGTTTGTTGTTGAGAAAGCAAAAACACCGACTGTGATTATTGCTATCGACAATATTGATCTCGGGATCCGCGCTGAGTATATTGAGGTGCTAATGTCTGTCAAGAGTAGCCCATGGAGCGAACTAACAAATGAGTGACAACAACCCAACACAGGACTCTGCTCGAACAATTTTGTGCCTTAATAATTCACCTAGCTATCAGATATATTTCTATTTTATCTTGGCTGCGGTTATATTTTTATCCTATGGCTATGAAATTTTTAACTTTAATCTGTCCATTGATGAAGAAATACACGCCATTCATGGCGGTCAGTGGCTTGCATGGCTAGCACAAGGCCGCTGGGGAATAGCCCTATTAAATTACGTCCTGGTTCAAAACTCAATGGAAATGGAACTTAGGTAGTAGTGGTCTTCCCCCTATTTTTATTAAAGCCTCCCGCGATCAGGAAGCGTAGAAATGCATGAATTTTGAGATTCATTGTGGGCGGTAGCCAAACGACAGCTTAAAAATATGACAGGAGACTCCAGCCCCTTGGCTAGATGCATGGCGTGAACTTGCGCCGTGCCTTGATTGGATTATGGAGCGGCTTGATAGTGGCTGGCACGCGGTAACAGTCTACGAAGAGTGCCGGTTAAGGTGCCGCGCTCTAGCTTCTATAGGTTCCTCACTCGGCATCAACTCGGGGAAGGACAATGTCATCTCCTTTCTCTTTGATATGAATAAGCTCTGGGCGCGCTTTACATCTATCATCTGTAAGTGATGCCATATAATTTATTATGAATTATTTTTTTATACAAATTGTATATCCGATAGGATCTAAGTCGCTACCAAATTTGGTGAGTAAACTAATCTGACCAAATAGAACTGCTAAAATGATAAGTGGTGAAATCAACAACCAAAGCGGTGTAAAAAGATACAGCCAAATTTTGTTTGGAAAAGCATTTCTAAAATAGAACACAATTAATTTTGATGAAATTGCAGTAACATCAGTTCCTCGAGGAATGATTCGCAAATCTTTAAATTTCGAAAATATTTTTTGTAAACTTGAAGGTGTATATCTAAAATAATCGTAAGGAATATAATGATATCTAGCGCTCCAAGGAATTGTAAATATTGCACTACCTCCTGGTTTTAATACACGATAAACCTCATCAACTAAAATTTGATATTCTTCAACATGCTCGAGTACTTCGGTACACAGTATGTTCTCAAAATAATTATCAGCAAACGGAATGCTGCTGCCATCAAAATGAGTTATATCTGTTCGGTCATAATCAAACTTTGATGCATCAGCAATATCTAATCCAAAATAAGTATTTGTTTTTTCATTTACTAAAAATCGATATGGAGATTGACCACATCCTAAATCTAATAGTTTTCCGTTTGTCTTACTTAGAAAAGATTTAATGTGACGGTAAACTGATATTACTTGCAGGTCTAAAATCAAGCGAATATAAAATCTAATGGCATTAAAAAAGCTATCAGGCGGTGTATGAGCTTTTGGGGTAAAGTTTTCTTTAGAATTCATTTTTTTGATTGTTATTTTAATGGAACTTGTAATAATTCATTGATCATTGGTACGGGGTTGCTTCTGGTCCACCTAAAACTGTTTTGCCTCTGATGGAAATGGAACTTAGGTAGTAGTGGTCTTCCCCCTATTTTTATTAAAGCCTCCCGCGATCAGGAAGCGTAGAAATGCATGAATTTTGAGATTCATTGTGGGCGGTAGCCAAACGACAGCATGTTGCCTACGTTGAAGCTTAGTTTGTTGTCTGCCAGGCCGATGGTATCGAGCACTTTGATCACGCTCTGTTTGAGTCCGACCCTAAGCGGGAGCAGACGCACCCAGTAGCGAAGAGAATAGCGGTTCTGGAAGCTTTTGACCTCGATCGACTCGAAGCCGTTGCGCTCCAAAAGTTCCCTGATGCTACCCGGAGAGAATAGTTGCATGTGTTCGATATCAATTATGGGCGAACGCCGACCAAGAATTCGGTTGATGGTGCTCCGATAGTCGTGAGTGACAACAGCAATTGCGCCACCAGGCCTCAGCAAGTGACTGGCCGCGGAAACGATTTCATTAGGATCTCTGACATGTTCTAAGGTCATAAAGCAGCAGATGAAGTCAAAGCTATCGGGCTGAAAGTCCGACTCCCGGAAGATGTCCTCACGAATCCAAGCTTGGCGGTGCGCCGGGGCTGCAGCAATAGCCGCTGACGAAGGTTCTACACCGACCAGATTCTTGAAGCCCCGGGTTTTGAGTATCTCAAGAAAGATGCCCGTGCCAGTGCCGATTTCTAGTGCAGCGTCCTTGTTCTTGAGATTAGCCAGCACAGGCTGGATCGCCCTGTCATAGGCCGCGGCCGCGTCATCGGCTTCTTGCGCACTGTCGAAATCAGCGACGTGGTATGCATGAGCCAGAACGGATTGATCAGGTGGTTCATTGGCGTAAACCAGATCGCATGTTGGGCATTGAACGAGTTGGTGGCACATAAACTCGGGCAGTTTTCGCGAAGCAAAGCTGAATGCAGACATCTGAGCAGGATCGATGTTGTTTTTTAGAAAAAGTTTAGCGACGGTCGATTCGGTTTTACAGACTGGGCAAGAGCGGGCGTTTTTTTCCATGGTTCTTCCTAATCAACATAAGTGCAATCTGATAACTCCGATAATTGCGAAACAGACGGAGGCTTTATCACAGTAGCCATTTAGCACTGGCAAAGTTATCCGAGTGGATCTTGAATAGCAAGATCGTACCTTGCGGTCTGATTACACGTGTAATTTCAGACAATAAAGGTTGCAACTCCTCCGAATGCTCTAGTACCTCAATACAAAGGACGCAAAATCGTACGTAGCATCGTCAAAAGGCATCAGTTTTCCATCGTAGTAAATAATATCCGGGCGGGCCGTATCTATCCCGAATTCATTGCAATGCCCGACATCAATACCTTGATAGCTAGTTGTTACTGGCAGCCAAGCACGCCATGGGGACTGTCCTGCACCAACATCTAAGACGCCGCCAGTAGCTTGTGCGAGTGTCGGGCGAAGGTTTTTTACAACGGTACCCAGTTGTAAATCGACCAAGCATCGCAGCCAAAACAATAAAGGATGACTAGCAGACGACGTAACAGCAATCGGCTAGAACTCCTCTTTAAAGGGAGACAGATTTGGGGTCATTTAATGGCCTTTCCATCAGGCAACAGAACGGTAGATTCACCATTGCGGATCAGAGCAGCACGTATCAAGCGTGGCCGCCCTTTAACCTCTGCCATGATCTTAGCAACGTACTCGCCTACCAAGCCAACAGCAAAGATATTGAACGAACCGAACATCAGAGTTGTGATCAGCAATGTGGTGACGCCGCGCGGAGCGATATCCGGCACGAATATCCGCAACCCGGCAACCACGATGGCCGCTAATGTGGAGAGCGCAAATGTGACGATACCGATGACCGTAAGTATGGTGAGCGGTGTATTGCTGAAAGAGAAAATACCCTTCTTTGCCCAGTCGAAGTTCTTAATAAGGCTGTTGGTTGTGACGCCAAACATGCGCTTTGGGCGCACATAGTCCACACCAGTTTGTTTAAATCCAACATAGGCGCGTAAGCCGCGCAAAAACAGATCACGCTCGGGGCAGTTTAGCAACCACCCAACCACGCGCTTATCAATTAATGAGAAATCCCCTGCATCCAGTGGGATTTTTACATAACTGAACTTTGCGAAAATTCTATAGAAAAGCTTGTACATCACCCCCCAATGCCAAGCCATATCCCTTTTTATACGCCGCCCATAGATTACATCAAAACCATCTTCCCATTGCGCGTAAAACGACTCAATAATCTCTGGAGGATCCTGAAGGTCACCATCTAGCAGAACGATACCGTCTTTGGTCGACAGTTCCATTCCGCTGCGAAAAGCCATTTGCGACCCGAAATTCCTAGAGTGAGTAACACCAATGACATGGGGGTCCTTGGTGCTTATTTCCTGAATTACCTTTGCACTATCATCCGGGCTACCGTCATTAATAAAGATAATTTCATAGTCGACTTTGAGTTTGTTAAATGTATCTGTTAAACGCCGATACATAACAGGAATCGCCTGCGCATCTTTATAGCATGCTATAATGGCAGACAGGCTGCGTTTGCGCTTATTGTTGTTCTTCTTCGTTGCAGTAAGCATTTCACTATCTGTTAGGTGCGCTACCCAACGTGCCGTTGAGCGAAGCCCCTCCTGTAGGTTGATTACTGAGGTCCAGCCAAGTTGATCACGTGCAGCAGTCGGATTGGAGTACCACTCAGCAAGGTCCCATGATCGGCCTTCCATAGTTCCAAAACCAGGCTCATCGTTAACATTGAATTCCCTTCTCGTGATCTCAGCCAGCTCCGCGATAGTGGTCTTTAGACCTGTTCCTATATTGAAATTTTCACCATATAAACCCGGATGCATTTTTGCTGCCGCCAAAATAAAAGCGGTGCATACATCCTCTACATGAATAAAATCGCGAGATGTGCGTGGATCTACGAATGGCGGAAGTTTTCCATCAAGGGCATGTCGTAGTAAGTTTGGTATTAAACGAGAGGTATCTTCTAGCGGACCATAAACGGAATACAGCCGAAGATTTACGCAAGGAAAGTTTCGTTGTTTCCCCATATATCGCAGATAGCCCGAAACTGCAGCCTTGGATACCGAATAGTGACTATTTGGTTCACAAAAACTATCCTCAACGGGGGCCGTACAATTTTCCCCATATTCAGAGGAGCTGCCAGCGTGAACATACGCAGAAAATGGGTGGGACGCCAGCAGTTCAACAAAATTAGCGACAGCTTGAAAGTTAGTCTGATACATCAGATTGGCGTCTGTCTCAAATGAGTATGCGCCGTAAGCTACACAATCGAATACGGTCTGTGGCGCAATACTGTTGACGATATTTTTAGCCGCAGAATAATCCGTTATATCTACGGCAACAATTTTTTCATCATCGATATCAACAAGTCGCCAGTTCTTTTCAGAACGAACCACGGCAAACACATCGTCACGCACAGCACTTATCGTTTTAAATAGATTAGCCCCTACAAAGCCTGCCGCGCCAGTAACTAGTATTGGGCCCTTCAATGCACGTATGTAAGATTGTAGATTAACCATGCACATTTCCTTCTAACACTTCAAGCATGGTATCGACGTCAAGTTTAGATTGACGTCTCAGAAAACCTTGAGACCCATAATGCTCAAAGTGGTGAGCGCGCGCATAAAGATGCTCGAATCGGCGAGGCGAAATTCCTAGCGCCGCCAAATATAGCAAGAGGTCTGAGCCAAAGCCGCCGTGGCGAACATGTTCTTCAGCGACGCAAAGAATGGAGCTATTCTTGATTTGATCTAGCAAACCATCCGGTGGCGGAGACATTTCTATCGGGAGTTCAGAAACCACCCATAGGCTTGGGCGTTGCTCTATTGGCATACTGTTAAATGCTTTAATGTAGGTTCCTGCTAGTGGGCCCACAACAATCACAACGGGTCCGTTGCCATTTGTAAGCTGCCTCCATGGCGCATAAAATGGCACCTTGAAGTCTTTTGGCGGCTCCCCACGTCCAACCCGGATGTAGGTGGGGCGACTAGAATTCCCAGCCCGCTCAATTACGGCGTCCATATCTTCGTCAAAAACGGGTACATATACGAACATGTTGGGCAACGTTAGTAGTGATCCGTAATCGTCGATTGCATGATGGGTTGGACCCATAACGCCGTAACCATAGCCGCCACCGTTGCCTATAAGATTCACTGGCAAGTTGTGGAAGGCAATATCATTGCGGATTTGTTCAAATGGTCGTGCGTAAACGAAAGGAGCAATGCTATATACCCATACCTCCATATTTTGTTTAGCAAGCGCGGCTGCCACAGATACCATATTTTGCTCAGCGACACCGGCATTTATAAACCGATTTCCCATTGCCGCCTGAAGAGGCTCCAGTGCCATAAAACCGACATCGCCGGTCAGAAACACCATTTCGGGATTTCCGGAGCGTGCCAGCAACGCCTCGCAAAGTTGCTTTCTCATAGCGATTCAAGTTCCTTTATGGCGATACGAAAATTTTCTTCAGACAGGGGGAGGTAATGGGAGTCCATCCGGTTTTCCATAAAACTAACACCTCGGCCTTTTATTGTATTTAGAACAACGATTTTGGGGCGTTCATGCACTTTGGATAACGCTTCACGAATGGCGTTTATATCGTGGCCATCGATAACATGTATGTCCGCAGCAAACCCCTGCAATTTCTCCCAAAGCGGTGACATTGAAGCGATATCACTTGTCAAACCAAAGCCTTGCAAATTATTGTGATCTACTAGGACCGTAAGATTAGATAGTTTGTGGTGGCAAGCGAAAATAAGTGCTTCCCAAGTCGAACCTTCCTGCCATTCACCATCTGACGTTAAACAAATCACTTTCGCATCACTGCTTTTTAACCTAAAGCCTAACGCTGTGCCTGCGGCAAGTGATAATCCATGCCCTAAGCTGCCGGTGGCAAATGCTATGTCAGCAATACCTTTAGCTGGTGGATGACCAGCTAGCAGGGTGTTGTCTCTATGGAAAAGATGCAAGTCTTTCTCATCAATGCGCCCCACACTCCAAAGAGCAATATATAGCGCACCTGCCGAATGTCCTTTAGACAATATGAATTTGTCTTCTACGTCTAGATATTCGTGAAAAACCAAAAGTATCGAGTCAAGTGCGGATAGGTTTCCACCAATATGCCCTACGCCACTATCAAAATGCATTTGAATAAGGCGTTTACGAGCAGTGTTTAGCTTGACCTGGGTTAAATTCATTGTCGCCTAGAAAAAAATTTACTAGTTTATATTACCGAGGGGCAATCTTTTTTTAGACTCCGCCAGTGTAATACCTCACCGGTAAATGGAATTTAAGTAGCGATCTGATACTTGGTAACCGCGCCATGTTTTTTCATTTCAACAACAGCAGGAGTTATCTCCCTCAGTTGCCTCCTCTCTGCTCGAGCAGCGTGAGGCTTCTGGTCTCGAGCCCTAAAGATCTCTTCCTCCTTTCCGAGCAGTTTGTCAACTGGAGCTACGTAACCGATCGAACTGTGTAGTCGCTTGGTGTTATAATAGTTCACGAATTCAGTCACTAAACGCTTTGACGAGCTGATCTTGATTAAAACCGCACTCGTGCCAGTGCTGGACAAAGTCCACCAACTGGTCACGAAGGTCAGGCTCGACCCAATGAGCCTTTAATCTTCCCCATGACTTTTTTTTAGCGCTACGTGATCCTCCATGAGCTCCGATAGCACGGAGTCCTTTCGTTGGAGCTTGGCCAGCAGCTTTTCGTTCTCAGCGCGAAGCTTGGCTTCCTCACGCTTTTCTACCGCCTCAAACGCTCGGACCCCGTTCTCAAAGAACAGCTTCTGCCACTCATAGAACTGGTTCAGATGGATTTTGTCCCTTTCACAGATCGCTGAAACCTCCTCACGATCGACCAGGTGGCGCTTTAATATCGCTGCCTTTTGCGGCCTTGAAGTATCTACGTTGTCCTCTCTTGCCCATGGCACCCCTCCTTAATAAGGCTTTCGGTACCAAGTAACGCACTACTACCTAAGTTCCATTTCCATCAGAGGCATTACAGTTCCGCTATGAGTGTAAAGGTCACCTTTCTTGGAGCCGCCGGTACGGTTACTGGGTCCAGCTATATTTCACTTGTTCGCATGAAAAAGTGACAATTAGTCAGTATTTTTAAGTTAATCTCATATAACTTACCTCGTTCTAGTGAAAAATCGTGCACTTTTGGCCTTAGAGTGATATTATTGCGTTGATTTCACTTGATCAAGTTAATTTATGAATAATCAATATCAGATTTTAGCTCAGGCTATTAGAAATGAGAGAAAGCTTAATAAGCTCACTCAAACAGAACTAGCTCAACTTTCAAAGACAGGAATTAACTTTATTTCTCAGCTAGAAAGAGGAAAGGAGACGTTGAGGCTGTCTAGTCTACTTTCAGTTATGAAAGTTCTGGGACTTGAATTTCACATTCAAAGAGGAAAATCTAGTATCTCTATCTCGGGAAAGTTAAAGGGAAGAGATGAGACTAAGTGATATAAAAGATCTTAATGAAGCAAATGTTTTCTTAAATGAAAAGTTCGCTGGTAGAATAAAGAGAGCGCCGAACGGATCTACTTTTGAATATGAGAATGATTTTTTAGAGTATGCCCAAAGTAACAATATTTCAGGGATTTCTTTTTCTTTATCTACAAAAAATAAAATCTATAATACTCAAGGGACAAATCTTCATCCATTTTTTGCAAACTTACTTCCAGAGGGAAGAAGATTACAAGCCTTAGGTCAGGTAGCAAAAACTTCATTGGATGATTTATTTACTTTAGTAATAGCTGGAGGAAGTAATTGTATTGGAGATGTGACTGTAGCTACTTTAAAAGAAATTCCGAGTCTTTCAAGTGAATCTAAAAACGAGAATATTTCACTAGAGGACGTGCTCTTTTGGGACTTATTTGAAAAAAGTATCTTTGGAGAGACTTATGAGGATAAGGCTAGAGACATAAATATCGCTGGCGTATATCCTAAGATATCTGCTGGCATGATTTCTTTCCCTTTAAGGCTTTTAAGATCTAAATCAGAATATATTTTAAAGCTCGAGCCTAAAGAGTATCCTTGTTTGGTAGCGAACGAGTTCTTTTTTATGAACCTAGCGAGGGAATGCGGATTGGAAGTTCCTGAGGTGAAGGTGGTTTTCGATAAGAACTCGAATCCAGGTTTGCTTGTTGAAAGATTTGATAGATCGTTTGATAAAAAAAATAAACAAGTGACGAAAATACATCAAGAAGATGTTTGTCAGTTGCTAAGCGTTTATCCAAGTGAAAAATATCGTATCTCGATGCGAGAAGTAGCTGAAGTTCTAGAAGAAGTTACTTCTACTCCGATAATCGAGATTTCAAAGCTTATTAGGCTTTATCTGTTTAGCTACTTTATAGGTAATGGTGATTTGCATGCAAAGAACATTAGTATCCTTAAATATTACGATACCGATAGGACCATACTTTCTCCTGCCTATGATTTGTTATCTACGTATCCATATGGGGATAAGGAAATGGCATTACATTTAGAGGGCAAGAAGAGTAATATTCGCTATAAAGATACTATTAACTTCGCTAAACGCCATGGCATTGAAGATCGAGCAATTGATAGTATGGTATTAACTTTAAAAACTGAAATCTTAGACGCCATCATGTCTATGCATAACATTGGTCTAGATGATAAAAAGACTAAGTCATTAGTGCAGGTTGTTACGGATAGAGTGAAGGGGTTTTAGGGATTATGGTCGAAGATAGTCACTCTGCGGAAAGTGAATTGATCTTCCTATCCTTTATCCTTAGTGAATTGATATTCCTATCCTTTAGTAAATTTAGTCGAGGCCCTCCCGAGGTTCCGCTATGAGTGTAAAGGTCACCTTTCTTGGAGCCGCCGGTACGGTTACTGGGTCCAGCTATCTCATCTCTCACGGGGCAGTTCAAATTTTAGTAGACTGCGGCATCTTCCAGGGCGAGCGCTCCTGGCGTGAAAAGAACTGGCATCCCCCTCACTTTAATCCCAGTGAAATTACAGCAGTTCTCTTAACTCACTCTCACATCGACCACATCGGAATGTTACCGAGGTACTATAAACTAGGGCTGCGAGCCCCTGTTTTCTGCTCCCCAGCAACTGCAGATCTAACGAAGCTAATGCTCCTCGATAGCGGGCGCCTGCAAGAGGAGGAGGCATCCTTTCGCCTAAAACAGGGTAAATCTCGGCACCACCCACCTGAGCCTCTCTATACTGAGCTAGATGCCAAGGGGGCTCTTGAGCTACTCCGCCCAAGCCCTCTTAATTTGCAGACTCCCGTTGCTGCAGGGGTCTTAGCCCAATGGTCACTGATGGGCCATATCTTGGGGGCCTGCTCTATCTCACTTCATATCGGTGGAAAACGCATCGTCTTTTCAGGCGATATCGGCCGCTATGGGGAGCCTCTCCTAGTGGACCCTATGCCGATTGAGATGGGCGATCTACTCTTGATTGAATCTACTTACGGCGACCGATTGCATAACGGAGCTGGGCTGCAAGATGCGCTAGCAGAGATCATTAATCAAACATATCATCGCCGCGGTGTCGTGCTCATACCGAGCTTTGCGGTTGGGCGAACTCAAACCCTCCTCTATTACTTAAGGGAGCTAAAGGCCGCCGGAAAAATTCCTGATCTTCCGGTCATTATCGATAGCCCGATGGCGCTTGATGCTACATCGATATACCAACGCCATCCCAATGAATACGATGCTGCTTCTTTGGCTCTCCTAAAGAGTGGGGTCCAACCGTTTCAGCTCCCCAAGATGTATTTCATCCGTGATAGAGGGGAATCGATCAAGCTTAATTCAATCGATGATCCGATGATCATTATCTCTGCTAGTGGAATGTTAAGTGGCGGACGTATCATGCACCATTTAAAGCACAGGGTTTCGGATCCTAGAAATACGGTGCTCTTTGTTGGATTCCAGCCACCTGGCTCTCGTGGTGATTGGTTAAAACAGGGCAATCGAAGCATGCGACTCTTGGGCCAAGAGGTTCAGGTAAATGCAGCAATCTGTGAGGTTAGCGGCCTTAGTGCACACGCTGATAGGGACGAGCTTCTGCGCTGGTGTCGTTCATGTTCTGGTACCCCCGGAAGGGTTGCCGTGGTACATGGAGAACCGGAAACAGCGGCGCGATTTAGCACCCTGCTGCAGAGAGATTTAGGTTGGAATTCCTTTGTTCCAAGCTACCTTGAGAGCTTGAGTATTTAGGCTTATTGCGTAGGCGAGGGGGCGTTAGCCCTGAGAGCACCCGTATACAACCGGCAGTAAAAGGGATCCGCTACCTGAGCATTTGTTCCTTATACCAATGTGCTTACCAATGTCCTTTGGCAAAGTCCCACAAAAAAAATTGGCCATTGCTATAGATGCGCACTGACGCGGTGCTTACAATTGCCCTACGACCAACTATCAGCTGATTGATAATTGGGCCTGACTAATTATCAATCAGCTGATAACTTGGAACAATGCAAAAAAGCCCTTTTTCCCGATATCTTGAATCCACAATTCGCACTGATGCATTTAAGAAAAATAAGATTGCATTTGTTTCTGGTCCGCGGCAGGTAGGCAAGACAACTCTCGCTAAGTCACTCCTCAGTTCGGCAGAGAACTATTTCTCCTACGACCAAGAGACATTCAGAAGGGCATGGGCTAAATATCCTGACAAGTCCCTAGAACTTAGAGCTCCTGGCCCAATCATCTTGGACGAGATACACAAAGACCGAAACTGGAAGAGGAAGCTTAAAGGAATATATGATCACAACCCACATGCTGGACCATACGTTGTAAATGGCAGCGCACGTCTCGATATCTTTCGTCGTGGGAGCGATAGCCTACTTGGTCGATATCTACCATACCGTCTTCATCCGATATCCGTTGGCGAAAAGTCGCTTGCTCCAGGCCCCGACCAATTGCTTGAGAATTTGGTAAAACCAGCATTCGCATTTAAAGACCTTCTTAGCTTAGGAGGGTTTCCTGAGCCGCTTTTTGCAGGTGTTCAGAGTGATGCATTGCGCTGGAGTCGACTCAGACTGGAGAGACTTGTGCAAGAAGACACGAGAGATCTGTTGATGGTATCAGACCTAAATGCATTTCGAAACCTGATTGAGCTTCTCCCTGAACGAGTTGGTTCTCCACTTTCAATCAACTCGCTTAAGGAGGATGTAGGTAAAGCGTATGCTACTGTACGTTCTTGGTACCACGTGCTTGAAGCTCTTTACTATTGCTTTTCAATTAAGCCATACCACAAAAAATAGCGCGTGCGATTAGAGCTGAGCCCAAAATGTACTTATTCGATATCTTGAGAATTCCAGAATCACAATCTGGAGCCCGACTTGAAAATAGCGCAGCGCTTCATTTGCTTAAGGCATGTCACTACTGGACAGATAGTGGATATGGGGAATTTGAGCTGAATTTTGTGAGAGATAAGAGTAAACGTGAAGTTGACTTCCTGGTAGTACGAGACAAAGCCCCGTGGATGCTCGTTGAGTGTAAGAGCGGTAATAGCAACCCTTCTACCAGTTTACGTTATTTTTCTGCTCTGCTAAAACCTCGACATGCTATTCAATTGGTAGCGGAACCTTCACACGACAGGACTTTTGCTGAATTAAAGATTCGAGTGATAGGGTACGAGAGGTTTTTTGCGCAGCTGCCATGAATAAAGCTGTTAACCGCAGTATTCCGACTTATTCATCTGAATTTACTACAAAATCAAGAATTTGATGGCTCACCCGAGAGGTGAGTAGCTACGCAAACAAATCACCTGGTCAGAAGGTGAATATGGACTTTTCTACTACCGCGACAAAGACCAGTACGAAGTCGATTTCGTCGTGGAGGATGCCTCGGGGGAAATTATCGGCATCGAAGTTAAAGCCGCCGCCAGCGTCTCCTTGAGCAATCTCGCCGGATTAAAGCGGCTGGCCAGCGTTGCGCCCCAAAATTTCAAAGCAGGCATCATCCTTTACGATGGGACCGAAACGCTACCCCTTGGCCGCGTCAATGACCGCCCCTTGTGGGCGATGCCCATTGCCACCCTCGCTAGCAGTCGTAAAATGTAATCAAGCGACGAACAAAGCCAAACTTAAAAGCTACGCCCCGCAAGCCCACAAGCCACTGGAGAATGGCGCTCCCAGGGCTTCGCCTACGCTTAGGGGCTGCCAAAAAAAGTTCCTTACGCCAGCACAAGCTTCGCAAAGCGGTACACCAACTTCTTTGGCTCATCGAACGCTGCAAAGCGCACCGTAACGGAGGCGGAGCTGCCGCTACCGTTAACCACATCCACTACCCCCTTACCAAACGTAGGGTGGATCACCTCTACACCGGGGGCGAGCTGCTCAATAGCAGCTGAGCTCTTTTCAAAGTACTCCTTGGGGGTCTCTATCTGCTTTTTAATTGTATCAGCCGGAGTTAAGAGTTTGCGCATTTGATCAAGGGTAACATTGACGCGCGGCTCAGGTGCCTCAACCCTGCTGGAATAACCCTGTTTTCTCTTCCAGCTACTAGTTGATTCGTCCTCCTGATCTTCAAATGAGAAACGGGGGTATCCATCCAGGAAGGTCGCCCCCTGCGAGCGTTCGGTTGCAACGGCTATTGTTCGATCGGGCGCGATATCTTTAACAAAGCGGCTAGCAATCCGTGCACCCCCGGCACCTCCACCAGAGGCGAACATGCTTCGGTAATAGGCGCGGGTTAGATAAAGGACTCGCATCGCGCGCGTTATACCTACGTAACACAGCCGCCTCTCCTCTTCGAGACCTATCGGATCATCAAGGGAGCGGTAGTGCGGTAGTAGCCCCTCCTCAAGTCCACTTAAAAATACGACAGGAAACTCAAGCCCCTTGGCTAGATGCAGCGTCATCAGCGAGATGGTCTCTGGTTTTTCGTTCTGTAGTTGCGTCACACCCTGGCTAACCGGAATATCCGCACTGGAGGTAAGTGAGATGCGATCAAGGAAGTCCTTAATCACAACTTCGTTGTCCTCCCCTGCGCGCTCCATCGTGCCCCCTAGGGAAACGAGCTCCTGTAAGTTTTCAATGCGGGACTGCGCAGCAGGGTCCTTCATGGTGGCAAGGCGTGGACCGTACTCGCTACGCTCAATGATAAAGCTGATTAACTGACCGAGCTTCATCGTTGCTGCGGCGGTCTTAAGCTCTACTATAAGCTCGATAAATTTCCTGACACTCTTGTTCTCTTCAGCGGTGGCGATAGATGAGTGCAGAAACGGAGTTGAAGTTCTGCGGGATTCTTCGGCGATTGCCTGTATGGCCTGTGCACCGATACCACGGGGTGGCGTATTAACGACGCGCTGAAAGGCCTGATTATCAGCCGGATTCATCAGCAGTCGCACATAGGCCAAGATATCTTTAATCTCCTTACGATCGAAGAACTTTAGACCTCCAAAGATCCGATATGGAACCTTTGCCCGCACAAGTGCCTCCTCAAGTGCGCGGGTCTGCGCATTGGTGCGATAGATGATTGCTATCTCTGAGTACTTATTGCCCTGCGTTGCAAGGCGTTGAATCTCTGCCGCTATAAACTCCGCCTCCATGTTTTCATCGTATCCGATAAAGGTTCGGATACGCTCCCCGGCCTCGCTAGCGGTCCAGAGCTTCTTTGGCTTGCGTGATTTATTCTTCTCGATAACGGAGTGCGCAGCATCTAGAATTGTGCCGGTAGAGCGATAGTTCTGCTCAAGCTTTACGACCTGCGTGTTGGGAAAATCCCGCTCAAATTCAAGGATATTGCTAATCGTTGCACCACGAAATCCGTAGATAGATTGATCGTCATCCCCTACAACGAAGAGGTTTCTGCGTGGCTCGGCAAGGAGCCTAATAAACATATACTGAACCTTGTTCGTATCCTGAAACTCATCAACTAAGATGTAATGTAACGTTCTACGGTAGTACTCAAGCTCCTCTGGAAATTCGCGCAAAATTCTAACCGCATTAACTAGCAGGTCTCCAAAATCCATCGCATTCGCAGCTAACAATAGCTGCTGGTAACGTGCATAAACCTGCGCCTGGAGATCTGTTTCGATGTTAAAGGCCTGTTTTCCAACCTCCTCTGGCAAGATGTAACTGTTTTTTGCCCGATCAATCGCGCGTGAGAAGGTGTCGAGGGGGTAGCGATCCTCGTTGATATTGAGCTCCTTAAGAACCTGCTTTAGTACCCCCTTTGAGTCCTGGTCGTCATAGACAACGAACTGATTTGAGTATGAAAGCAGTTGTGCTTTGTGTCTAAGAATCCTTAATCCAGCGGAGTGAAAGGTAGAGATCCAGATTCCATCCGCTCGCTCAGAAAGAAGCTCTTTAAGACGCGTACGCATCTGCTCTGCGGCTTTATTCGTAAAGGTAACGGCAAAGATCCGATCAGAACGAACACCGCGTGCTTCGATTAACTGCGCAATACGGTGCGTTAAGACACGTGTTTTTCCACTACCGGCTCCTGCTAAAACTAGAATCGGTCCATCCCCGTGCACAACAGCGTCCTGCTGCGGCGGGTTTAACCCGGCGATTAGATCGTGCTGCATACCAGGCACTGGTTCGGTTAAATCGTTATTAATGTTGCTAATTGGCAGCGAACTTTGATCTCCGAACATAACAAAAGCCGCTAAATTAAAGGTGGGTAGAATAGAAAAGGAGGGCGCACGCCCTCCCTTTATTCCGCCACCCGACCATACCCGTAACGGGCATGGCAAACAATTGCGGGGCCTGATGCAGGGCCTGATTTACCGCAGCCTGCGCGCCACCTGTTGACCACGCAACGAGACCTTAGCAACGCCACACATTACTCCGATTGAATCGTGCATCGTCGCGGCCTGCAAAAGAAGGCGTGCGATGTACGCGAGGGTCAGAGATGCACATACGAAATCTAGCCCGGTTATCCATGTTCCATTTATCATAACGTTCCTCCTTAGGTTACTTCTATTCTTTTTCTATACCGAAGAACCCCCATGCTTCAAGTCTTTTTCTATATGCAAGATGTTTTTCTGTGAAAATCACTCGGAAATCACTGAGTCGTTCGAGTTTTCAAATAGTTGGCAACGCAAACGCCGTTCCCTTTATGCTTTCCGCCCCAAATCCTGCTAAGGTGAAGGGAATGTCGTCTGAGTACAATCGAAAGGATCCCCTCTATCTAAAAGCCAAGGAGGAGGGCTATCGCTCGCGCGCCGCCTACAAGCTTAAAGAGTTGCAACAGTCCCTTAAGATTATTCAAAACGGAGGGCATGTGCTCGATGTTGGTGCCTGGCCGGGTGGCTGGACTCAGGTTGCGCTTGAGCTCGTTGGCCCCCGAGGTACCGTTACCGCAATAGATCTACAGGCCCTTGCTCCGCTAGACGATCCACGCTGCAACCTTCTGGTTGGAGATGCGCGCGACCTAGGGGAGCTTCTAGGTACATCAGAGCCACGCTTCGATGCCGTTATCTCCGATATGTCTGCAAAGCTAACGGGGATTAAGGAGGCCGATCAGGCCGCCGCCGTGGGGTCTGCCGAGCTGGCTCTCTATGTTGCTCAAAATATGTTGAAGAGCGGGGGGAGCTTCGTAGTCAAGGTATTTAAGGGCGGGGAGGTTGAGGGGTTTGTCAAATCAACCAGGCCAATGTTTAATAAGCTCGTGCGGTCAGAGTTAAAGTCATCGCGCAACACCTCGAACGAATTCTATATAATCGGTCTCGGATTTAAACGTTAAACCTAGCTAAACTTGCATGAACGTCGTTACCAGCACACAACAGGTCGGCTCCTTCGTCATACACACTACTGAGCAGTGGGGCCGCTCCTGGATATTCCTCTACCGCACAGCCGTGGCGCTATTAAAGCCCCCGTATAGGCCCTACTTATACCTCACCCAGATGCTACAGATCGGGGTAGGATCAACGCTCGTTATAGCCCTCATCGGTCTCTTTACCGGTGCTGTGCTGGCGGTGCAGGGCGAGTATACCCTTTCAAAGTTCGGCGCTACCGCCTATACCGGCCCAGCCGTTGCGCTTAGTCTTATTCGAGAGCTCGGCCCAGTCTTGACCGCCCTGATGGTTATCGGTCGGGCCGGTTCCGCCATTACCGCCGAGATCGGAATAATGCGCATAACCGAGCAGATCGACGCGCTGCGCTCCATGGCGGTAGATCCGATAAAGTACCTTATGGCACCCCGTCTTGCGGCCGGTGTTATCGCTATGCCCCTCTTATGCGGCATCTTTAACGTAGTTGGAATCTTTGGGGGATACATCGTTGGCGTCGGATTACTGGGCTTAAGCTCTGGAACGTTTATGAGTCAGATCATCTCCGCAGTTGGTTTGGTTGATATCTACTCTGGATTTATTAAAGCTACGGTTTTTGGTTTAATCTTCGGGTGGATCAGCTGTTACAAGGGCTATACCTGCGGCTTTGGTGCGCACGGTGTAAACAAAGCAACTACTCAGTCTGTGGTGACCGCCTCGGTTGCGGTGCTGATCGTTGACTACTTTCTGACCAGCGTACTGACCCGCTTATTCATGAAGTAATCGATGATCTCAGTAAGGAACGTTTATAAGAGCTTTGGTCAGCAGCAGGTGCTAAACGGCATTACGCTGGATATAGAGCCGGGTAAAATTACCGCTGTAGTAGGGCCAAGTGGTGTCGGAAAGTCGGTGCTTTTAAAGTTAATCATGGGAATTATGACCCCCGATCAGGGCGAAATTTACATCGATAATGAGAACATCACCGCGGCGCGTTCTGAGGGGCGTCGAAATGAGATCCGACGATCTCTCGGAGTGCTCTTTCAAACTGCTGCGCTCTTTGACTCCCTCACCATCTATGAGAATATCGCCTTCCCACTACTTGAGCGCCCTCATCTGTCAGCCTCTACGGTGCGCCGCAAGGTGCTAGAGATCTCAGAATCATTAAGCCTTGTTCCATATCTGGGAAATTATCCGGAGCAGGTCTCTATAGGGATCAGAAAGCGCGTCGGCATGGCTCGCGCACTGATTACCGAACCCAAGGTGCTACTGGTTGATGAGCCCAATACCGGCCTTGACCCCCTTGATGGTCAGGAGGTTTATGATTTAATCAATGCGTGCAAGAATCAGTGGGGCTTTACCGGGCTTGTTATCAGTCACGAGCTACCTGAGGTGTTTCAGGTCTCTGAGCGTGTCGTAATGCTATTGAACGGCGAGATTATCATCGAGGGGTCTCCGGCTGAGCTAATTGCATCAGCCAACCCCGCAGTGCAACAGTTTCTAAATGGGAGAACGGATGGACCAATCAAAATTCAATAACCCACCCTCGACAGCACAGCTCACTGTGCCCAAGCGTGGGTTTTCGCTTGAGTTCATGGTCGGACTCTTTACTATCGCTGGCGTTAGCGCTGCCGCCTATCTCGCCGTTGGCCTGGCTGGTCTCGAATTTAGCAGCAGCGACAAATACAATATATTTGCAGAGTTCGATAACATCTCTGGCCTTAAGTACGGGGCCTCAGTCGAGATCGGGGGGGTTCCGATCGGCGTTGTTTCAGAGATAGTTCTTAAAGACCCCGTGGCTCGTATTACCCTAAAGCTCAATCGCTCCATTAAGATTAAGGACGATGATATCGCCTCGATCAGAACTAAGGGTATCATCGGAGATCGCTACGTAAAGATCTCACGCGGAGCTTCCTCTAAGTACATCGAGGAGGGGGGCACGTTGTTTGAGACCGAGTCGGTTGTAGATATTGAGGATGTTATCGGCAAGCTAGTTCACAGCATTAGTGGGGACAAGGATGAGCCAAAGGATGCCGCTAGCTCAAATAAGTAGTATTAAGTTTAAGAAGAGGGATGTTTCATGGTTCGTATCGTTACTCTAATTATCGCCGTGGCTGCTCAGATATTATCGACTAATTCTGTTTGGGCAGATGTTGCTACTTCGCCAAAAATAGAGATGCAAACTACGGTCAATGAGATCGTGCGTATAGCCGCCATCTATCCAGAGGAGTCCCAAAAGGCTGAGCGACGTGCCAAGTTACGCGCGGTTATTAATCCGAAGTTTAATTTCTCTGAGATGGCGAAGCGCTCTCTGGGCGCAAACTGGAACGATATTAGCATTGAAGAGCAGCAGGACTTTACCACCGTATTCTCTGAGCTCCTGGCTCGTACCTACCTATCTAAGATAGAAACGGTTAAGCCTGGTATGGTAAAGGTAGAGTCTGAGTCGGTTGAACTTTCCAGAGCCTCTGTAAAAACCAGCGTTATCAGTAAAGGTGACACATTTCCGATTGAGTACCGACTCTCATTCCAAGATGGTCGCTGGCAGGTGTATGACGTTGTAATTGAGAATATCGGACTCGTTGCAAACTACAGAAACGAATTCTCGGGCATTATTCGTAAGAGCAAATTCTCCGGACTTATGGAGAAACTTCGGGCCAAGGTCGGATAATGCCATCACTGTTACTAGAAGAGGTACTAAGCTCCTATTCAGCCGGACCACAAACGGGGATATTCACCGATGGTGGCTGCCAACCTAATCCTGGCCCTGGTGGCTGGGGTTATGTGCACGTAGTGAATGGAGAGATCCTTCACCAGGAGCACGGCCATGCCCCACAAACAACCAACAACCGCATGGAGCTTACGGCCCTTATCCGAGCTCTCTCCGCGCTCCCTAAGGACGCTCGTGTAGAGATGCACTCAGATAGCCTACTGTGCGTAAAGACAGTTAACGAGTGGGCTCCGAGTTGGGAAAAGCGGGGCTGGAAGAGAAGCACCGGTCCCATTGCAAATCTTGATCTTGTGCAGGAGCTCTATGCTCTAAGCCTCTCGCATCCCGGTGTTAAGCTTATGTGGATTAAGGCGCATAACGGCTGGCTATGGAACGAATACGCAGATTCGCTCTCAACCGCCTGGACGAGAACCATTTTATAGGCCGGTTCCCTATGACGACACAGGCCTCTACGACACAGGCTCCCCAACAAGCAACACAGACCGCTCTGCGCGCCGCAATATTTGTAGCCGCTCTTGGTTACTTTGTAGATGTTTACGACATCGCTCTTTTTGGAATTGTGCGCCTCGCTAGTCTTAAAGAGCTTGGTCTAAATAGCCAGGAGAGTCTCCTTACTTCTGGCGTGTATCTACTCAATATGCAGATGGGAGGCATGCTTCTTGGCGGCCTTCTATGGGGAGTTCTAGGCGATAAACTTGGACGTGTTCAGGTACTCTTTGGATCGATCCTCTTATATTCAATCGCAACTCTTCTCAACGCCTTTGTTCAAGATGTCCCTAGCTACGCGCTGCTAAGATTAGTAGCGGGGATCGGCCTGGCAGGCGAGATCGGAGCTGGCATTACCCTTGTCTCAGAGATGATGCCTAAGGAGCGGCGTGGGTTAGCAACAATGATAGTAGCAACGGTAGGGGTCTCCGGTGCTATCGCTGCTGCTGTTATCGGCAACATAGTATACTGGAGAACGGCCTATATTATCGGCGGTATCGGCGGCCTCTTGCTTTTGGCCCTGCGGGTTGGTGTGTACGAGTCTGGGCTTTTTAACTCTGTAAAGAAAAACAAGGATATCGCACGCGGAGATCTTAAGATGTTGCTCACTCCAGAAAGAGCCTGGAGATACCTCTCGTGCATATTTATTGGTGTTCCGATGTTTTTCTTTATAACTCTGATCGTAACGCTTGCTCCGGAGCTTGGTCGCGCCTTAGGGTTGCAAGAGGAGGTGAGCACAGCAAATGCCTTGCTCTGTCATTCGATCGGTATTACGGCAGGCGACCTTGCAAGCGGCGTTCTTAGCCAAGCTCTTCAAAGCAGAAAACGCTCCCTCGCTATTTTCCTAGCCTGCGCCTTAGTAACTATCTCAGGGATACTATTAGGGCACGGCCAGTCGGCCTCTTATTTCTATACCCTTTGTTTATTGGCCGGTTTTAGCATCGGATATTGGTGTGTGCTTGTAACAACGGCTGCGGAGCAGTTTGGAACTAACCTGCGCGCGACCGTTGCCTCGACCGTTCCCAATTTTGTACGTGGCTCAACGATCCCGATCTCGCTTAGCTTTCTGGCCCTAAAGCCCTATCTTGGCACCGTTGGAGCGACTCAATTGGTGGGAGTAGTTTGCTTCTCATTAGCAGCAATTGGGTTGTATTCGCTTAGAGAGAGCTTTGCTGTTGATCTGAATTTTCTTGAGCTCCTGCGCCCAGCTAATTCCATCCCAGAGGAAGAGACTGAAGAGGTTCGTTCTGTCGGGAATCTTTAGGGGCCCTCTCATTGACCATTGGTACGGGGTTACAAGATCATTGCTAGAAAGTAACCCCATACCAATGCTCCATAGGTGGCTGACTCACCAATAAAGTGTAATCCTAGGGTCGGTTTATTCACTATCACGTACTGCCTCTACAATCACCCCACCAATTATTTTTGCTTTCAGTGTATCAAGTAATATCGTGTATCTAGATAGTGCATACTTGTACCAATCATCTGAATTCGTAGCTGAGATTGATTTTTGATTTGAAACAATTTTCTGATGTAAATCTTCATACCATCGGAGATAATGGTCTGTCACATCGGTCATGTTGGTCATGATCCAACCAGTGGCGCGTAAACGTTGCTCGACAGTATCAGTTTCAATCGGATACCAACTGCTGCGAGAATAAGTTGAAGCGAACTCCTTCATTCGAGCGTCGGTCGAAAGTCCGGAATAATCAAATATTCTTAATTGAGCCCCTTTCTGACTTACCAGGTAAGCCTCTCGGAGAGCTTTATCTTGAGGGGAGAAAGTATAAAAAGTATTAAACATTGTAATTATATTGACAGGTGGGATTGAATACTGTGAAAGCTCGGTCGCGCTCCCAAGTATGAATTCACATTTTGGGTATTCAGAGTGTGCATAGGTAATAGTTTCAGAGTCAGTATCAACTCCTATTACTTGTCCACCAACCGCCTGCTGTATCAGCTCACATGTACCCCCGAGTCCACAGCCAACATCTATAGAGATATTTTGAGTTGAATAAGGAAGTCCTTTTAGGACCATTGAAACAGCTTCTGCTTCGCCCGCATGAGCAAAATCTCCGCTTCGAATTAGAGATAGAATCTGCTTGCCCTGTGAAGAATTCATTCGAAAATTAGGGGGTTGGAGAGTGGATAGATGCATATTGAATAACTTTCCTTAGTCAGAAGTGTCGATTAAAAGCAGATCTTATTCAATCAAAAACTCAAATAGTCTATGGACTGCTGCAGTTTATGCATAGAATAAATAGAGATTTACGGGTGTTAGAGTTTTATTTTCTGAGTATGATTCTGAATCTTGCAGGCGGCGTTCTTAGCCAAGCTCTTCGCAGCAGAAAACGCTCCATCGCTATTTTCTTGAGCTCCTGCGCCCAGCTAATTCCATCCCAGAGGAAGAGACTGAAGAGGTTCGTTCTGTCGGGAATCTTTAGGGGCCCTCGCTTGTCTGCTTTGTCCGCTAACTCTCTACTGTTTCTCTACTGTGCTGCTTGCTTTGCATACACCCCGGCCGTAGCTCCACTAAGGAGTGGCGCCTTATAGAGATGCCTCAGGGCGTAGATATCTCCGTGCGGCCCGGTAAAGCTCTGCGGAATCTCTACACCCCTTTCAAGCCATTCGCGCACGATAAAATCAGGTGCGCTGGTCGCATTACTAAAGTCCGGTACATACACGATGCTACTAAGCGCCGGGTCAATCATGCGCGCGTAGCGCAATCGCAGCTCGTTCCTATTGTCCTGGTCTCCACCAAACGATACACCCTGCTCGGCGCTACTCGCGCGCGCCTCCTGAAATATTCGTACAGCGTGAGAGCGCTGGTACCGCATCAGTTCAAATACGTGCTGGCCGTTACCCCAAAGATACCCCCCGATCGCAAGCACTGCGATCGTCCCTCCTAGCGCCCCCTGTTGGGCTAAGCGACATAAAAATCTCGCCGCTACTAGATAGCTTAATAGGATCGGTAGTGCAAAATAACGGCTCAGTATAAATGATGGCCTTAAGATTAAAACTATTGCTACGGGAAGGATAATACTGACTGCTACGAGGATTGAAATCGGATCGCGCTCGCGCACCCAGAGTATCAGTTCAATAATAATAATAAGAGCCACTAGCACTGCCAGCAGCGCCGCCACTACGGCCCCCTGCGGATTATAGGCTGAAAGCTCCGTTCCTCCAAAGGAGACGCTCAACGTAGAGAGAAACACCTGCAGATACGAGGCCTGTGGTCCGCCGCCTATAACTATCTCTCGATAGAAAAAAAAGCCTATTAGAATAGCTACAAGCGTAGGAGGGATTGAGGCTATCCATAACCAACTGGCTACACGCCCCCTCTGTAAAAGTGTGAGATATAAAAGCCAAGCGAGGGCGGAGATATAAAAGGGGATAAAGACCCCGTGTGATAGGATCCCAAGCATGGCAGCTACGGAAAAAACGTACGCCTTATATCTCTGCTGCTGGCCGCTAGCTACTTCAACCAGTAAAAGAAAGCAGATCATCGCGCATAGTAACGATAGCGCATAGCCACGCGCCTCCGATCCAAGCAGTACGAGGGGATAAGAGCTAGCTATAAACAAGCTCCAGAGGGCACCACTCCAGCCAAAGCCCCCCCTATTTAGCACAAGCGCTAAGCAAGTAAGCGTCAGGGCAGCGTAAAGAATTGACGGTATACGATATATTATGGGGCTAGCCGTTGGCCCCAGTACCCACATCCATAAACTATTTAAGAGGTGATTATTATCGTGGCGAACCTTGAGCAGAAGATCGCTTGGGCCCTGCACGTCCTGAAGAAGAACTATTGACCACAGCTCATCTAACCACAGCTCCCCGGAGGCACACAGAGATCTAAGGATGGTTGCGATTATAACGGCGCAGATCGCAACTATGCAGGGTAGGGAAGCTCCCCCCGTTTTTATAAATGTTTCTCGCTGCGCGTTCATTCGATCCGGTGGTATACTACTACTGTGTTAACCCTTCGGTGCTTACGCTATCAGTTGCTTGTTCTGTTTGTCTTGGCCGTATCTGGCTGCTGCCCATGTTTTTACATGGCAGGGGTCGGCCCACTAACGCCCCTAACCCCCGCAGCCCACCTAGCCGTTGCCCATCGGGGTAGTGTGCATAGGGAGGTGCCGGATAATTCACTGGCTGCTTTTAGAGAGTCGGTGACATCCGGAGTCTCCTTTCTTGAAGTTGATGTGCGGCGCTCAGATGCTGGGGATCTCTTTCTCTTTCATGATGGAAGCTTGAGCCTTCACAATTCAAACGCCCCCCGGGAGCTGCTCGGTGCTCGGGTTCAGGGGCTCTCTATCAAGGCCCGTAACGAGATATCTCTTGGGTCTAGGGCGGCACTCGACCATATACCTACGCTCTTAGAGGCCCTAAACCTTGTGAAGGGCAGCGCTGCTACCCTACAGCTAGATTTTAAGGGCGAATCAGACGCGCTGGTTCTACAAGCCCTAGAGCTTGCACGCTCCGAGAATCAGCTCCATCAGGTTCTTCTTCAGATCAGGAGCTCCGCGCGACTGAAGGTCGTTCGAGAGCACTTCCCTCAAGCCCGGCTTTTAGCCCGCTGTTTGAACATGCAGGAGCTGCAAGAGGCTCTTAACTACGGGGTTGAGTTTGTGGAACTTGAGCGCTGGATCTCATCTGAGGCGATTCTGTTGGCGCACGGTGCTAATACCAAGGTGCTGATAAACGTCTCTGGCTCATGCCTTGATAAGCGCACTACCTGGAAATACCTACGCTCACGGGGGGTTGATACGATTATGACAGACTTTGCCGACCAGGCGCTGAGCAATACACCCCAGTAGCTGCTTTTAAAAACCTTTTTTTTGGGGCAGGATATTAGGTATCAATTTAACCAGCGTCAAGTTTATACTGGGATGAATATTTAGATGTTCTCTTACTCGCAAAATAATCCTGGAGATCTCTCAGATGCTCGCGTACCGCGCCTAACTTATATAGTTATCAAAGCGCATGATATCGACAGCACCGCACTCTTTTACCGCACTCTTGGCCTCTCTCTACAAGAGGAGCGGCACGGTTCCGGTCCCATACACTACTCTTTCGAGATTGCAGCAGGGGTTGTCTGTGAAATTTACCCTAGCTCCGACACGGCACAAAGATCAAACGGGGTGCGCTTAGGCTTTTCAGTTACAGATCTTAAAGCTACCTACGAAAACCTTACCAAGGCTGGTTTTACTATGCACCGAGAGCTTGCAACAACTACGCCTAACAGCTCCTTTGTTGCGCTCGATCCAGACGGCAATCAGGTTGAAATTACGGGAGTGGGGTAGGGGCATTACATCATGTTACATAAAGATCTGCTCGTTGTTGGAGCGGGGCCCGCCGGGCTTACCTTAGCCAATCAGAGCCTTCCTCACATTCCAGTTACTATTATCTCAAGCAATCTGCCGGATGATAAAGCCTCCTCAAGGGCAAGCGGTCTTCAACCCCGCACCTTAGACATACTCGATCAGATAGGGGTTCTTGCTCGGGTGCGGTGTCAGGCGATCGAGTTGCTCGGCAACAAGATCTACGTTGATGGGGATCAACGCTACGGCTTCTCATTCTACGATCCCAAGACTCAGCAACATGGGCTCTCAATCGACCAGTGGCGCATCGAGCGCTTACTCGAAGAGCAATTAAATTCTCAAGGGACAGCGGTGCAGTGGGGCACCTCGCTGATAAAATTAGCGCAATCAGAGGATCACGTTGAGGTTACAGTTAGAAGGCCAGATCAAGAGATTGAAAAATGGAGCTGTGACTTTGTAGTTGGGTGCGACGGGGGGCGTAGTATTGTTCGCAAATCTGCCGACATCTCTTTTCCTGGCGAAACATATCAGGAGCGCTCGTTTATGTGCGAAGCGCTAGTGCAGGGCGATCTAGAGGCTGGATATATGCACTACTTCGTAGGACCGGATAGTAGGTTAGTTCTCGTGCCTCTTAATACTCGCGGGCTATTTAAGGTTAGCGGAGCGTTGGCTCCCCACGCTACAGGCTCTCCAGAGGAGCAGGTACAGGCTCTCGTTCTAAAGCACGGCCAGGGGCGTTTAACGCTTGAGCACCTGACTGACTTTAGAACCTACTCTATCCATGCCCGTATTGCAGATAAGTTTGTTAAGGACCGTCTGTTTCTTTGTGGGGACGCAGCACACCTCTTTCCGCCAAACGGTGGTCAGGGAATGAACGTTGCGATTGAAGACGCTGCTATCTTGGCCAACCTTTTTGGTCTCTATTCAAAAACGGGCAACGAGTCCTCGCTCTCGTCCTATGACGGGCGAGCACAGGAGGTTCGTGTGCGGCTTGATGAGGTACGAGCCAGCAGGTCCCGCTTTACCTATGAAGGATTACGCCAAGGGTTTGGTGCAGATAAAGAGCAGCGCCGTATCGAGAAAGAGGAGCTCTAGAGCGCAGCGGCGCTATAAAAACTGACCTTGGATGAACGCATTATCTAACTGCGAACGCGCTAGCTAACTGCCTTAGCCACCCTACGGGTGCGCTTATTGCGGCTCTTGATCTTCTTCTCATCGCGAGCATTTCTTCTATTCCAGGTCTTTTTAGTAGGCGATGCCATGGTACAAACTCCTTAACTTTTGAGGTCCTAAACGTATCGAAGATGACCGAGCGGGTCAACTTTTGGCTGCAAGCGCTTTTTTTAGCGCTATTTCAGCTGGTTAGATATCGAGGTTCCTAATTTTAAGGGCGTTATCCTCGATAAACTTCCTGCGTGGCTCAACTTCATCGCCCATTAGCACCGTAAAGATCTGATCGGCATCTATTGCGTCATCAATTGTAACTTGCAACATTCGGCGGTTGGTAGGATCCATGGTGGTTTCCCACAACTGCTCAGGATTCATCTCGCCCAATCCCTTGTAACGGGTAATGGCGAGCCCCTTGCGGCCCCGTTGATCTATCCAGTTGGCAACCGCCTCAACAGCATCAATCTTTTCAAGCTCCTTTGACTCTCCACTGGTCGTAATCGTAAACGGTCCCTGGCCGATCTGCTCAAGCGCTTCATGATAAACGTTACGAACCTCGGCAATCTTCTCAGAGATCCAAAGACGTCGCGTAATGGTAGCTATGTACGTCAGCCCCCTAAAGCGGGTTGTTATCTTAAAGCTGCTCTCTCCCTCGTGTTCATCTACAACCTCAACTGTCGGCTCAATTGGAACGCGAATCTTCACTGCTGCCAGTATCTGCGGCAGGAGCTTTTCTAGATCGTCGCGCTTCCAAGAACGCTCGTTGAGCGCTATTACAGACTCTGATAGCGCTATAATCACGCGCTTATCAACCCGTTCCTGCTGAATCTCATTGAGCGCTTTCTGGATATCCATCAGGCGCACAAGAAGCTCCTTAATGGAATCGGCCTTGGTTATCTTACCATTACTGGCTTCGATCGTTACGCCATCAACGCCGCCACCTATGATAATCTCAGTGAACTCTTTTTCGTTTTTAATGTAGCGCTCCATCTTGCCCTTCTTGAGCTTATAGAGGGGCGGCTGGGCTATGTAGAGGTGCCCGCGTGAGATAACTTCGTTCATCTGGCGATAGAAGAAGGTCAGTAGCAGGGTACGAATATGGCTGCCGTCAACGTCGGCATCGGTCATAATGACGACCTTGTGATAGCGCAGCTTCGCCACGTCGAAATCACCAGATCCGATCCCGGTTCCTAGCGCCGTGATAAGAATCCGGATCTCTTCAAACGAGAGCATCTTATCGAAGCGTGCCTTCTCAACGTTTAAGATCTTACCCTTTAGTGGCAAAATAGCCTGATTCTTCTTGTCGCGGCCCTGCTTAGCGGAACCACCGGCGGACTCTCCCTCAACTAAGAAGATCTCGGCTTCCTCCGGATTTTCATTCTGACAATCAGCTAACTTTCCTGGTAGTGCTGCGCTATCGAGCGCGCCCTTACGACGAACTAGCTCGCGTGCCTTGCGTGCAGCTTCGCGCGCACGCGCAGCTTCGAGTGATTTGTTAACTATCATCTTGGCGATAGCGGGGTTCTCTTCAAAGTACTTTGCTAGGTGCTCTCCAGCGGCCTGCTCTACGAAGCCCTTAATCTCGCTATTTCCGAGCTTTGATTTGGTTTGTCCCTCAAACTGTGGCTCCGGAACCTTAACGCTAATAACGGCTACTAAGCCCTCACGCGTGTCGTCGCCCTGAATTCCCTCACTAAAGCCCTTAAGAAGGTCGTTTTTATTGGCGTAGTTGTTAAGTGTTCGTGTCAGTGCAGCCTTAAATCCGATCAGATGCGTGCCACCCTCCGGGGTGTTGATATTGTTGGCATAGGTATAGATATTCTCTTGGTATTCGGTGTTGTACTGCATCGCTATTTCGATACCGACGCCATCACGCTCAGCCGAGATAAATATAGGCTCAGGAAAGATCGGGCTCTTTGCTTTATTAATAAAGGTAACGAAGCTTCTGATTCCACCCTCGAAGTAGAAATCCTGCTCCTTGTCAGAGCGCTCGTCGATCAACTTAATTCTAAGTCCCGCGTTAAGAAACGCCATCTCTCGTACGCGGTGCGCTACGGTGTCGTAGTTAAAGCTTTTTTGTTCGAGAAAAATCGTATGATCGGGATAAAAGGTTACCTTGGTTCCAGTTCCGGTAGCTTCTCCAATAACCTTGAGAGGTTCAACCGGATCTCCGCGACCAAACTCAATCGCGTGCAGCTTTCCGTTCTGCTTAATCTCTGCTCTTAGCCACTCTGAGAGCGCGTTCACAACTGAGATACCTACTCCGTGTAGTCCACCGGAGACCTTATAAGCCTCCTTCTCGAACTTTCCACCGGCATGCAGTTTGGTCATAACGACCTGCACTCCACTAACACCCTCTGTTGGGTGAATACTGGTTGGAATACCGCGCCCGTTATCCTCAACTGTAACGGATCCGTTGGTGTGCAGGGTAACTGAAATCGTTGTGCAGTATCCAGCCAATGCCTCATCTACTGAGTTATCAAGCACCTCCCAGATCAGGTGGTGATAGCCGCGGTAAGACGTATCGCCGATATACATGGCGGGTCGTTTACGAACTGCTTCAAGGCCCTCTAGAACCTTAATTTGACCAGCATCGTAGACCAGTCCGGTCGATTGGGTAGTAGGGGCGGTACTCATTACTTCTCCAAAACAGGATAACTGCAATATTATAGGATAGTTAGATGCCTTTGGTAAAGATCAAACAATGCCAATATTTTGCCCGCAACTATATGATATAAAACAGTTTATTAATGCGGCGTTAAATCAGGGTATATATCAGGGTAAAAATAGCTGTCCAGGGAGGACATTTATGCGCGCTAAGCCGGGCCTACCATCCCTTTTTCAACTCTCAGCAGCTGCAGAGCTGAGTGCCTCTCTAACTGCTCCGGAGGACTCATCGTACCGGTTATGATCAGTTGCCTCGGTTTTCTAAGTAACGCTGCAAAGAGCCGCTCCGAGCGGCCGGCGTCTAGTTCAGAATCAACATCGTCAAGGAGTATAACCGGCGCTTCGCCGTTTTGTGACTCGATCAGTTCGATCACCCCAAGCTTCATTGAGAGCACAACGCTTCTGGTTTGCCCTTGAGATGCATATGAGCGGCAGTCGACCCCAGATATGGAGATCTTAATATCGTCTCGGTGTGGGCCCACCACGGGGCTTCTCATGGCGATTTCACGGGGGGCCGCCCTCTCAAGCTGCTCAAGGAGCTGATCTCGTGAATCTCGCGCCCCTTGCCCCTCCTCGGTCAGGGCGCTTTCAAGTTCAAGTGTGAGGGGGCCATCGCTTGGGGCATATTCAGAGTGAAAGCTTGCCGACTTATCTGATAATGATTCTATGAATTTACGCCTGTTATCAACAACTTTTCCACCGTGCTCTGCTAGTAGCTCGTTCCAAACTTTTAGCTGTGGATAAGTTGTGTTTTGTTGCTTTAACAGCGCGCTTTTATTAGCTAAAGCACGTTGATATCCGAGCAATGTTTTAAGATATCCGGGCTGCAGATCGACCATATGCCGGTCTAGAAACTTACGGCGACCCGCCGGTGCCCCCTTTACGAGGGAGAGATCTGCCGGGGAAAACGAGACCGCCCGTAATCGTCCGAGTAGCTCGGTAATCGAATCAAGCGCCTCGCCGTTTAAACTGCCCGTGCGTCCGCTCGCGGTAAATATCAGGCCAAGCTCCTCAATTCCGCTCGCCTGCGTAACGGTACCAAACACAGAACACTCGCGCTCCCCAAAGCGCAGCAACTCGGTTGTTGAGTTTGTGCGAAAGGAGCGCGATCCGGTCAGAAGATATACGGCCTCGATTAGATTTGTTTTCCCGTTGCCGTTTAATCCAGAGATATATACGGGGCCTTCTGACAGCTCAACCTGCTGGTCTGCCAGATTTCTAAACTTATAGAGCTTAACTTTAGAAACGAACAAACTGCTCCCGGTATCAATCTAGTCTAAGCGGCATGACGATACCGAGGCACGACTCATCCGACTCAGCATAGAACCTTCCTGGGCCAGTTTCTCCGCTTAGCTCGATGATAAAGGGTTGATTCTCACCAACAATTGCTAGCGCATCTATGATATATCGCGCGTTGAATCCAACCGACATATCCCTGCCGTTATATTGAACCTCAACCTCCTCCTGCGCCTCACCAACCTCCGGCGATGAGCTGGAGATCTTGATCATGTTAGAAAGAAAATCAAATCTTACCCCTTTGTTTTTATCACTTACGACCAGCGAGACCCGTTTTAGCGCCTGTGTTAATTGTGAGCTTAGTACGGCAATCTTAGTTCCTGGGCCTTTTGGAACGGCCTGTTGATAATTTGGAAATTCGCTATCCATTAATCGAACAACCAGCTTCCAAGTCTCCCCCTCAACAACTAGGAAGCCCTCCCTTACATCAACCCCAACCAACACATCCCCTACAACCTCAAGCGCCTTACGCACCTCGGCCAGTCCTTTACGGGGAACTATCACGTGTTCGGTCATCTCTTCTTTCTTACTGGAGCCGTTTAGGCCAAGTCCGGTAAACGAAACACCCTCAAAGGGACGGGTGACAAGGGCTAGCCGGTGACCATCCGTTGCTACCATTCTAAGAGCTGTTGTTTTCCCCTCTTTAACGATCTCTAGACACACTCCGTTCATGTTATAGCGGCCCTCATCAAGCGAAGCCGCATAGAGCGTTTTGTTGATCATCTCAGCTAAAATTGGAGCGGGAAGTTTGCAATTGGCTTTAAGGGCAAGGCTAGCCGGAACCGGGTATTCTTCTGCGCTAACTCCAACTATCTTAAGTTTTGAGTTAGTAGCTAAGACCTCGACGCGGTCTCTATCGCCAAGTTTAATGGTTACGTCACCGTCGGGCAGCTCTCGTACGAGCTCTCCAAAAACTTTTGCGCTAACGGTTATCGCCCCTGGTTTTTTTATCTGGGCGTTACATGTGGCGATAGCCGTTATCTCAAGATCACTCGCCGTAACTTCAAAACTTTTATCCCTGGCTCTAAGTAAGAGATTACCAAAGATCGGCATCGACGATTTCTTCTCAGCTATTGCTAAGGTGATGTGGAGAAGCTTTGAAAGCTCAAGCTTCGATATCGTTAACTCCATTTTGTGTCCCTATTATGTATTAGATATATAAAGATAGTGAATAATACGTAGGCTATGCCATTTTCCGTGGAAAACACACTTAAATAGTCGGTTTAATTGGTTATATCATGTTGGTAACAGGAGCATAACAGGCAGTATAACTTTATCAGATATCCACACCCTAAAAAGTTCATAACATAAAGCCAAAGTTATCCACCAGCGAGCACCAAGTTATCCACAAACAATTACCGGGAATTCCAAGCGACTGCCGTGCGTATCATACCAAAGCAGCTTTTAACCTGTGTATATGTTGTGGAAAAAGATCTGAATAGTTGGGTAAAATACAGCTAATCCACAGTGCTGTAAAAGCTGTTGGTAACTCTAGTAACCAACTGGATTAACTAATTTTTACCCAAATAATCTCTTCTCTATATCCGCAACAAAAACCTTAGTCTGAGCATCTGTGGATAACTTACTTGAAACGACCGAAGCAGCGTGAATAACGCTAGAGTGATCGCGCCCCCCGAAGCGCTCACCTATCTCTGGGTAAGAGGCGGTCGTATGTTTGCGGCAAAGATACATCGCGATATGCCTTGGAAAGGAGAGGTTCTTAGTGCGACGCTTTGAAATAATATCACTCACCTTAATGCTGAAATGATTAGCAACGGCCTTCTTAATATCTTCAACCGTTATATTAACAACCTTAGGTTGAAGAAGAGGCTTGAGAGCGGCGCGCGCCATGTCCATCGAAATCGGAACGTTTTGAATTGAGCTGACGGCGTATAAACGCGTGAGAGCGCCCTCAAGCTCCCGAACGTTTGAGGAGATGCGCTCAGAGATAAGGTGCGCAACCTCCTCCGGTAGGTGAAAGTCCTCACTGAGGGCCTTTTGCTTTAAGATCGCAACGCGGGTTTCAAAATCAGGCGCCTGCAGATCGGCCGTAAGCCCCCATAAGAAGCGCGTCTGTAGCCGCTCTTCAATGCCTGGAATATCGGTTGGAATCTTATCTGAGGTAATTACAATCTGGCGCTTGGCGCTATAGAGGGCGTTAAACGTATGGAAGAACTCCTCCTGAGTACGCTCCTTGCCGCTGATAAACTGGATATCATCTATCAGCAGAACCTCAATCGTTCTCAATCTGCGCTTAAACTCCTCCATTTTAGCGTATCGGAGAGCCAGAATAAGCTCGTTTGTAAAGGTTTCAGAGGACATGTAGAGAACGCGCGCTTCTGGGGAGCGTTGCAGCACGGCATTCCCTATAGCGTGCAAAAGATGGGTCTTTCCAAGACCAACCCCGCCGTAGATAAAGAGTGGGTTGTAGCTCTGGCCCGGCTTTTCAGCTACCCGCATCGCAGCGGCGTGGCAGAACTGATTACTATTACCAACTACGAAATCAGAGAAGGTATAGCGAGGAGTTATGTTGTTATGTAGCTCTGGCTCATGAGCAGCTAGCTTGGCGGGCGTGCCATATGGGCTATAGGAGGGCGACTTAGTTTGCGCGCCAGGTTGAGCGCCAGGTTGCGCACCAGCGAGAGATTCACCTGGGTTAGTGCGCACACGTTTTACGATAAATGGTGTAGCAGGCTTACGGAGCCCAGAGGGGGCGTCTCCTGGTTGTGCGGTAGGGAGCTGCTCCCTAGGAATGATCGAAAGGAGTAGCTCAGAGCACTCAAGAAAATGGGATAGCCTTTCTCGTAGAGCCGCCGAAAAGTTCGTTATAACGTAGTTACAGACCAGGCGCGAAGGGCCTCGAACGACAACGATCTCCCTTGTTGAGGCAGTAGTATCGATCTCAAGTGGTTCGATGTAAGCGGTTACGATGTGTTGATTT
>Ga0209190_1000272_pt1 | contig 37755 bp, 35 predicted proteins | sample M_140205_XF_Meta_FD_187315 | JGI IMG/M metagenome (GOLD analysis project Ga0209190, IMG submission 187315) | Freshwater microbial communities from Lake Montjoie, Canada to study carbon cycling - M_140205_XF_MetaG (SPAdes) (version 2) | ecosystem: Environmental > Aquatic > Freshwater > Lake...
AAAGGCAAGTAGTAAAAGGGCAGATTTAATTATAGTTACAAAATGTCCGAAGGATATATACGTGCAAGAAAAGGAATCAATTGAAAAGGAGATAAATAAAAGCACCAATCAGAAAATATTTTTTACAAGTTTAGAATATGGAATGCCTTATAGAATTCTTACAGATGAAAGAAAAGAGATTACTTCTGACATGTATGTGCTTTTACTTTGTGGAATTGCCAATCCAGCCCCTTTGAAAGAGTTCTTAAATAATAATGTATACGGCTATGATATGTTACGTTATCGCGATCATCATATTTTCAGCACGGATGATCTCAGGGAAATAAAAAAGCAATTTGAAAGCATCTCTTCCCCTAATAAGATTATTCTTACAACTGAAAAGGATGCTATAAGGCTAGAAAAATTTAATAATGATTTAAGAGACTTGCCCATCTATATTATACCGGTGAGACATCATTTTTTATTTGAGCAAGGGCCAGTTTTTAATAGCCTATTGAGTAATTTTGTTACCCAATATTATAAATAGTAATTTTGAGGTTATTAATAATTAAACCTCTAGCCTTTATATAGGTCTATGGCGCTCAAAATCAATTTTATGAGATTAAACAAGTTTAACATCATTAATTTATTAGCTGTTTTTGGATTATTTTTTTCTGCGTGTAAAAAAAATGATGGGGGTGGACCAGCTATTTCAGGGCTTGCTTGCAGTAGTGTTTCTTATTCTGCATCTGCCACCCAAAATACTACTTATTCTGCTACTGCCACAGTTCCATATACAGGTGGGAATGGGGTTGGATATAGTGCTGGAACCTCAATAGCTTCAACAGGCGTTTCAGGTCTGAATGCAACTCTTCAAGCAGGAAACTTGTATACCGGGAATGGTAATTTATCTTATACTATAACAGGCACTCCTGCAGCTTCAGGAATCGCTTATTTTGCTCTTGATTTTGGAGGGCAATCTTGTTCTATTCAATTACCTGTTGGCACTGGAGGAGGTGGAAGTGTTTTGCCCGCTGTATTCAATCAGATATATGGTGCCTATAGCATTACCTTCGATGGTACGTTTGTAACTATTAAAACTTATGACCAGCCTGATTGCAAGAGTGTTTATTGGCCCACTAATAACGCATTATATGAGGCATTCAGTGGACCTACATTCAATGACAGTTCTTTTATCAGAGCCCCGGGAAATATTGTAGCCCAAAATATTACATTAAAAATTCCAGCTTACCCTGTTACTGCTGCTACGCATGCTGCAACTCCAATGGGAGTAATAGGTATTGGAATTGATGGTGTGCCATTTTTCAATCAATATGCAGCAGGAGGAGTTGCTATAGCAGGTGAAATACATGGATTCGACCAATGGTGGAGTCATCCTCAAATGTCTGGCATGTACCATCATCATGTGGAACCAAAGTATCTTACTACTGTAAGAGCCACAAAATCCTCACTTATGGGTTTCTTACTTGATGGCTTCCCGGTATATGGCACTTTGGATCCTGACCAGTCAACACCTTCTAACTTAGATGCTTATCATGGTCATACCCATGCCACGCCCGATTATCCAGGTGGGATTTACCATTACCATTTCAGTGCAACTTATCCATACCTAAATGGGAACGGATTTTGGGGTACAGCAGGTACCGTTACTCAATAGCATAAGGTAACAGCAGGCTTGAAAATTATGAATATTAGATTAGTTCTATTTGTTTTTACTGCCTTATGTACTTTAATATTAAGTTGCAATCATAATGGCATGAATATCAACGATAATCTTAAGGTAGCTAAGACTGTACCTTTTAATTACATAGACGCTAAGGATAATAATTTTTCGTACCATCAAGATACAGTGTTTTACAGCGGCGTCTTGTTTTCTGGATTTAAGTTTAGTAAATATCCCAATGGAGATACAGCTTTTATTCAATCATATTTCAACGGAGTAGAAGAAGGTTTTCAGTATAAGTGGTACGAGGGTGGGCAAATAGAGGAGAAGAGATTTTATATCAATGGGAAAAAAGAAGGCCAACATCAAGGTTGGTGGCCCAACGGAAAATTAAAATACTCTTTTTCTCTGAGTGATGATTTATATGAAGGGGAATTTAAAGAATGGCTAGATAATGAATTGTTAATCAAACATTTTAAATATAAAAATGGTATAGAAAATGGAAGTCAGCGTTTATGGTGGGCTGATGGGTCGGTAAGGGCCAATTATGTAATAAAAAATGGCCGTAAATACGGTTTATTAGGATTAAAAGTATGTTCCAATCCATATGATTCAGTGGTTAAGAAATAAGGCTTGCTTTTTTATTGTATTAATCGGCTGTAATACTGGTCCGGAGAAGGTTTCAATGCCTTTTATCAATAAGCCGGATTTTACTCCTGAATGGATTAATAAAGAGGATGCAGCTTATGCAACTATTCATAGGATACCAGAATTTTCGTTTATTGACCAGGATGGTCAAACTGTAACTGAAAATACTGTTGAGGGCAAGATTTATGTTGCTGATTTTATTTTTACCCGATGTGCAGGCATTTGTCCTAAAATGACTACCAATATGGGGATACTGCAGGAAAAGTTCAAGAACGACTCCAATGTGATCTTTTTATCGCACTCTGTAACGCCTGAAATGGATAGTGTTCCAGTTTTAAAAAAATATGCAAGTGCTAGAGGGGTTATCAGTGGTAAATGGCATATCGTGACTGGAAATCGAGATGAAATATACAGACTTGCTAGGCGTGAATATTTTGCCGGCGATACTATTGGTTTTTATCAAAGTTCAAATGAATTCTTACACACTGAAAATTTTCTTCTGGTTGATAAAAAACGAAGGATTCGTGGCGTCTACAATGGTACATTACAATTAGAAATGGAAAGACTCATTGAGGATATTAATACACTTAAGCTTGAAGAATAATAAGCTCAAGGCCAACTATAAGCTAATTCCTTGATTATTTTTGCCTATAATTAATATTATGTTAAGTAGCTATTTTATCAAAAACATCCCATTAGAGATTGCCTATTCCCTCTGATAGATTCCAGCCTGATTAATCGACAAACCTAGTTTACCAATAATCCAAACTATCTGACAAAATAAAATGGCCGCCCAAGGATGAGCAGCCATTATTAATTCATTGGTTATAATACGCCACAGCGCGTATTTCATTAGATTTCTTTATACCTCAGGATTAGGTTCTTGTTCTGTGCCTTCATCGCTTATATTTTCAATTCCTTCTTCCTCCTCCTTATCCATACGTGTTATGGCCGCAATTTCATCATTTTCGTCCACGCGAATAAGTTTTACGCCCTGGGTTGCACGTCCCTGAACACTAATATCCTTCACAGCCATTCGGATAGTGATGCCGGAAACGCAAGTTATCATTAGATCATCTTCTTCAGAAACATCAAGTAATCCTACTAGTTTTCCTGTCTTTTCAGTTACACTAATTGTTTTAACTCCCTTGCCTCCTCTGTTAGTAATCCTATAATTAGCTTCTCCAGTTTCTGGATCATCAAGACAAGTACGTTTACCATAACCTTTTTCACTAACAACAAGTACTGTTCTGGTCTTGTCATTTTTATTTACACAAATTAATCCTACTGCTTCATCTTTTTCATCATCTACTTCTATTCCTGCTACACCTATAGATCCGCGGCCAGTTGAACGTACTTTTTCTTCAGGGAATCTAATGGCTCTTCCACTTTTCACGGCCATCATGATTTCGCAATTGCCATCTGTGAGTTTAGCTTCTAGTAATTGGTCGCCTTCTAGAATATTAATTGCAATAATTCCTGTTTGGCGAGGACGACTAAAATCACGTAAGTCAGTTTTCTTAATTATACCTTGTTTGGTAGAAAGAACAATAAAATGATTATCTAGAAATTCTGCATCATCAAGATTTTTCACATCAAGTACTGCACGTATCTTATCGTCCGGAGGAATGGCAACAAGATTTTGTATCGCTCTGCCTTTACTTGTACGATCACCTTCTGGTATTTGATATACTTTTAACCAGAAGCATTTTCCTTTTTCAGTAAAGAACAATAATGTATGATGTGTAGAAGCAACAAAAAGGTGCTCAATATAATCTTCCTGTCTGGTACTACTTCCTTTAGAACCTCTACCACCTCTGCGTTGTTGACGATAATCAGCTGCGGGTGTTCTTTTTATATAACCCAAATGAGATATAGTTACTACCATATCTTCTTCTTCAATTAAATCAAGCATTTGAATTTCATCTTCTGCATGAACGATTTCAGTTTTTCGCTCATCGCCAAACTTCTCTTTTATTTCTATCAATTCTTTTTTGATTATATCAAAACGCATGCCCTCATTTGCAAGTATTTCTTTCAAGCTAGCAATCAACTTCATTACTTCGTCATGTTCTTCACGAATTTTTTCAATTTCCATGCCTGTAAGACGTTGCAGGCGTAATTCAAGTACTGCCTTTGCCTGCATCTCCGACATGCCAAATTGAGTTACTAATCCTACCTGGGCAATATTTGGCGTAGCGCTTTTACGAATAAGCTCTATCACAGCATCGAGGTTATTAAGGGCAATGATATACCCTTCCAAAATATGAGCCCTCTCCTCTGCTTTTCTTAATTCAAAATTAGTTCGACGCACCACCACTTCATGACGGAAATCGATAAATTCTGAGATTAGTTGCTTTACATTTAATATGCGGGGTCTTCCTTTTACTAGTGCAACATTGTTTATACCGAAGGAAGTTTGAAGATCGGTATGCTTATATAGCTGATTGATGATGATCTGTGCAATTACATCCTTTTTTAATTCAATAACAATACGAGTTCCTTCTTTATTATTGCTTTCATTATTAACATCCGAAATACCTTCAATCACTTTCTCCCCTATTAGTTCTCCTATCTTTTGTGTAAGTGTATCTCTGTTTACTAGATAAGGGATTTCAGTAATGATAATCTTTTCCCTTCCTCTACTATCAGCTTCGACAGTAGTTTTTCCTCTAAGCATAATCTTCCCTCTGCCAGTATGTATTGCAGAACGGATGCCTTCATATCCATGAATGATACCGCCTGTAGGGAAATCAGGGCCTTTTATATATTTATGTAACTCACTTATTTCAATATCATTATTATCAATATAAGCCATACATCCGTCTACCACTTCAACTAAATTATGAGGCATCATGTTAGTAGCCATACCAACAGCGATACCGCTACTTCCGTTAAGCAACAATTGAGGGATACGTGTAGGGAGAACTGTTGGCTCTTTTAGTGAGTCATCAAAATTTAATTGAAAATTTACGGTATCCTTATCGATATCCTCCATCATGGCTTCAGCAAACTTTTGCATACGCACCTCTGTGTATCGCATAGCTGCTGGAGGGTCACCATCTTGGCTACCAAAGTTACCTTGACCGTCGACCATTTTATAACGCATTGCCCAATCCTGAGCCATACGTACCATAGTATCGTAAATTGAAGCATCGCCATGAGGATGGTATTTACCCATCACCTCACCTACAATACGAGCTGATTTTTTATACGGACGATTACTATAATTGCCCAGCTCATTCATGCCAAATAATACTCTTCTATGAACAGGTTTTAGTCCGTCACGTACATCGGGAAGTGCTCGACCAACGATAACGCTCATTGAATAATCAATGTAAAACGTCTTCATTTGTTCTTCAATATTCACTGGAATTATCTTCCCTCTATTAGAGTTATTCCCGTCTAAATTTTCTCCTGTTTGTTGTTGATTTTCCATAATAATTATATCCCGGTGAAGGTAATCATTTTAAGTGATTTTTTGCAAGTAAAAGAGAGAAAAAAATAGCCCTTTTTTTATTGATTATCAGATGATTATGCTAATAGTTGTTATAGATGTTTTGTCTAAATTTAAAAGCAATAAATTTAGCTTCTTTTTTTAAAAATTCTATCAATATCTTGCTTAAAATTTTAGAGTTGAAAAAGGTATTATTATTTGGAGCAGGAAAGTCAGCAACGGCATTAATAGATTACCTTATTAGTCAAGCAGCAGCAGAAAACTGGCAGATTAAAATAGTTGATTCTAACAAGCAACTTATTGAAGAAAAGATTGCTGACAGAAAAAATGCCATTGCACTATCTATAGATATTACAAATGAAATATTTAGAAATGATATTATTGCAGATGCAGATATTGTTATATCGCTGATGCCTCCTTCCCTTCATTTGTTGATTGCAAAAGATTGTCTTGCTAATAAAAAGAGTTTACTAACAGCCTCCTATGCTGATGCCGAAATAAATAATCTTTCAAAGGAAGCGGATTCGAAGGGAATACTTTTTTTATGCGAAATGGGTCTAGACCCAGGCATAGACCATATGAGTGCAATGGATATGATTAATAAAATTAAGCATCGCGGTGGCATTATCACTTCTTTTAAAAGTCATTGTGGTGGATTGATTGCCCCTGAAAGTGATGACAATCCTTGGCATTATAAGATCAGCTGGAATCCTCGTAATGTTGTATTGGCAGGAAAGCAAGGTGCTATATATAAATATGCTGGCACCCAAATTACTGAAGATTACGAATCTCTATTTGATCCACTGAGAACAGTTTCAATTGATGATTCTAGTCTGACTGAGTTAAGTTATTATCCAAACCGAAACAGTTTGCCTTATATTAGTGTTTATGGCTTACATGAAGCTGAAACCTTCATTCGTACTACGTTGCGCCATCCTGAATTCCTGTTAGGCTGGAAAAATATTATAGATTTAAAGCTTACTGATGAAAAAAAGATGTATAATACCAAAGGAATGTCGCTGCAAGATTTTTTTAAAATTCATCTTGAAAAGAATGGATTTGGTGAATGGATGAATATCAAACTTGCAGATCGTCTTAATGAATCAAAAGAGTTGCTTGAAAATCTTATAAAAATTATTAATTCTGAAGAATCGTCAAGGATGAAGGGAAAAGAGCTGCCTGATAATTTTATGATTGTTGATAAAACAGGCAATCTGAAAAAGCTGGAAATTGACGAATTAAAGAATGAAGCTGCTGTAGCAATGGCAAATAAAATGCATGAGGCTAATGTTATCATGAAACAGTTACTTTATTTGGGTATTGATGATAATGAAACAAAGATCAAATCAGATTTTTCAAGTGCTGCCGATGTACTTCAGGCATCATTAGAAAGTAAATTATTGCTTCATCCTCATGATAAAGACATGGTAGTCATGTTACACGAAATAGAATTTGAGATTGATCATCATAAAAAATATGCCAGAAGCATGCTCATTATAAAGGGGCACGATAGTGTACACACTGCTATGGCAAAAACCGTTGGGCTCCCTCTTGGCATTGCAGCTAAGTTAATACTTCAAAAAAAAATAGGCCTAACCGGCGTTCAAATTCCTATATATCCAGAAATTTATGAGCCTGTTCTTAAAGAGCTTCAGCTGATGGGTATTTCATTCAGTGAATCAGAAAAAGACATCTAGCAATTACTTAATTAATAAAGTAATTAATTTTTTTATCCCCTCTGTAGCCTTAAGCTCAAGTGGATGAAGATTTTTATATTGATGAACAGGTGGAATCTTTTTATCTATAATATATTTTGGTACATGAGAAGGTACATAATTAATAAGACCAGCTGCAGGGTATACTTGTAAAGAAGTACCTACTAATACAAAAATATCTGCTTTTGACATTTGCAATGCGGCTTCCTCAATCAAAGGAACAGGTTCTTCAAACCAAACAATATGAGGACGGTATTGTTCGCCGTCGGTGGCCTTGTCTCCTAATTTGATATCCCCTTTTATTTCACTGATGATTTCAGGGGAAGCGATGCTTCTCATTTTAAAAATTTCTCCATGAAGATGCATTACATTAGTTGATCCTGCTCTCTCATGCAAATCATCTATATTTTGAGTAATAATTGTGACTTTAAATTCTTTTTCGAGTGCTGCCAGACCCATGTGAGCAGCATTGGGCAAAGCTGCTGCCACATCTCTTCTTCTTGAGTTATAAAAGTCGAGTACAAGTTGTGGGTTCTTGAGCCAAGCTTGAGGTGTTGCTACGTCATTAATATTATATCCCATCCATAGTCCATCACCATCACGAAAAGTTTTCAATCCGCTTTCTGCTGAAATACCAGCTCCGGAAAGGACTATTAGATGTGGTTTTGATAACATTATCATAAATGAACAGTAAGTAAAATTAAAGATTTTACTAGTATATGTTAGAGAGTTCAGCTAGCTTGGAAAGTTGCTCTAATTTATACTTGCGCAAGAGTAATAATGGTATTCCATTCTTTATCTGTAACTGGAGATACTGACAAGCGACTAATGCGCACCAGTGCCATTGATGAAAGACTTTTTTGTGCTTTTATAAGAGCAAGTGTAACTGGTTTTTTAAAACTTTTTACAGGAGCCAGATCTACTGCTGACCAATCACCTTCTTTAGCAGTTGGATCAGGATAAGCTTCTTTAACAACTTTAGCAATACCTACTATTTCTACTCCTTCATTGCTATGATAAAAGAAAACCTGGTCTCCTTTTTTCATAGCTCTAAGATTCAGGCGAGCAGAAAAATTACGAACACCCTCCCAGCATGTTGATTTATCCTTAAAAAATTGCTGCCAACTATAAACAGAAGGTTCAGATTTAACTAGCCAGTAGGCCATAGTAGTTTATTTTAATTGCAATTATTAACAACCAAGGGCAAGTAAATCTGCAATATGCATAGTAGTAATTGGAAGTCCTTTATTTTTAATTCGCCCATCAAGTTGCATAAGGCAGCTTATGTCTGTTGAAATAATGAAGCTAGCGCCTGTATCCATTGCATGTTGGAGTTTTTGATCAGCCATAGCAACTGAAATGTCTTCAAATTTTACTGAAAATGTACCACCGAAGCCGCAGCATGTTTCATTATCTTTCATTTCAACCAGTTCCAGTCCTTTTACTTTTGACAATAATTTTCTAGGGCCTTCTTTAATTCCACATTCACGCAAAGCAGCACAGCTGTCATGATAGGTTGCCTTTCCATTTAACGTCACTCCAAAATCTTCTTTTTTGAGAACCATTGTAAGAAATTCAGTGAATTCCATCATTCTTTTTTCTAGGGCTTTTACTTTACGAAGCAAAGCACTATTTTCAAATAACCGACTGTAATAATTTCTAACATAACCTGTACAGCTAGCACTTGGAGAAACAATGTAATCTTCTATTCCAAATTCATCAATAAATTTTTCTGCAACAGCTTTGGCTTCGTCCTTAAACCCTGCATTAAAAGCAGGCTGTCCGCAACATGTTTGATTTTGATTATAATGTACTTGGCATCCTGCATAGTTAAGTACTTTAACCATATTGAAACCCGTTTCTGGATACAATTGATCTATAAAGCAGGGAATGAACAAATGTACACGCATTAGCTTACTGTTTATTTTTTAATGAATAAGACCAAGCTACCATTTGCAAAGCAGTTGCAGCAGCTTCTTCGCCTTTATGTCCATGAACTCCTCCTAATCTTTCATCAGCCTGGGTGATATTATCAACAGTAAGTATTCCAAATATAGTAGGTACGGGCAGATCCAAATTGAGCTGTACAACGCCATCGGTAATTGCTTTGCAAACATAATCAAAGTGAGGTGTTCCTCCCCTCAATACACATCCCAAAGCTATAAAAGCAGCAGGGCGGGGAAGTGATGAATAAAGTAATGCATTTTCGAAATAATGTTTCACCGCAAATGTTAATTCAAAAGCTCCTGGTACAGTTACAACTTCAAAAGTTACTTTATTAGCTTCAAGTATTTTGATACAACCTTCTTCAAGTTTATCAACTAATTCAGCATTCCACGCTGTTCGTACAATAACAACACAGGCATCCTTTGGAAGTTGGATGCCTGATGTGCTAAAAATATTTGATGTACTCTGAGCCACTGATTAATAGTAAGATATTTATTTTAGTATGCCAAGTTTAGCTAGATATTTATCAACTTCTCCTGAGCGAACTGTGCTGTTGGAAGGATATTTTTCTTTTAGTTTCTGATATAAGTTAATTGCTTCATTACTATTACCAGTTGCGTCTGCAAAAGCTGCTGCAGTAAGCAAAGCTTCTGCACTCATTACTTCATCCTTTTCATTTACTTCTGCAGCTTTTTTATAATAATTAAGTGCATCGGTATTTTTATTTTTTTCTGCATAAGCATGACCAAGCATCACATAGGCTCTACTTTCAATTTGATTAGCACCATGACTATCGAATTCGTTGAGATATTTAATTGCCTTATCAAACTCTTTAATATGCAGATAGCAAGCACCAGCAATATATTTAGCTCTATTGCCAGATTCAGTACCTCCGTATTTATTAATTAATTTAAGAAGTCCAGGAACATTGCTACCCTCTAAAATCCCTCCATTGAGTACAATATTCACAGAATCCTTATTGAACCCAGTTGAAGCCATTTTGCCAAAAAGATTTTCAGCAGGAAATATCATTTTAGCTGCAGCTTTCTCATTAGGATTCTTAACCAAGTTAAGGTATCCGTACCAGCCTACAATTACAATAATTATAGCTGAACCCACATAAGAAATCAGTTTGCTATTTTTGTCCCAAAACGACTTTGCTCTTAATACTGTAAGATCTGTTTCATCTGCTACAGTGATTTTTCTTTTGTCTGCCATTTTTATTGTTTTATAAAATACTATTTAAATTAATCAACTATAAAAGGATAATCTTCCTGAATATATATATCCTTTAACAATTCATCTTCATCAGGCCAAGGACTTTCTTCGGCAAATGTTACGCTTTCCTCTACTTCATGTTTAACTCTTTCATGAATTACTTCAAAATCTGCATCTACAAATTTGAATTCCTTTTTAAGTACATTCATCACATGATCGATAGGATCTTTCTGCTTGTATTCATCCATTTCTTCTTTGCTTCTGTATTTCTGAGGGTCACTCATGCTATGACCTTTGTATCTGTAGGTTCTAATTTCAAGAAGTGAGGGCCCCCCATTTTCACGAGCTCTTTTTACCGAAGACAATATACCATTATGAACATCTTCCGGTGTCATACCAGCTACGACGTCGGAGGGCATATCGTAGGATTCCCCAAGTTTATGGATATCAAGAACATTACTGGTTCTAGCAACTGATGTGCCCATTGCATAATGATTGTTTTCACAAATAAAGACAATTGGCAAATTCCATATCATTGCGAGATTAAACGTTTCATGCAGCATGCCCTGACGTGCAGCACCATCTCCGAAAAAACAAAGCACTACATTTTTAGTCCCTCTATATTTTTCAGCAAAAGCTAGTCCGGCACCAGTACCAATTTGTGCACCCACAATACCGTGTCCTCCATAGAAATTTTCTTTAACACCAAAAAAATGCATACTTCCTCCCTTCCCTTTACTGCATCCAGTAGCTTTACCATATAATTCGGCCATACAAGACTTAGCTGAAATGCCTTTAGCAATAGCCATAGCATGGTCGCGGTAAGCAGTAATAAATTTGTCATCAGGATTAGTAGCTGTTATACAACCAGCAGCAACGGCTTCCTGACCTATGTAGAGGTGGCAAAAACCGCGAATTTTCTGCATGCCATAGAGCTGGCCTGCTTTTTCTTCAAAGCGACGAAGTAGGAGCATTAATTCGTACCAATAGAGGTACGTTTCTTTAGAAAACTTGGTAGCCAAGTGTTTGATTTTTAGGTCGCAAAGATAAGGGAGAAATTGGAACTTTGTACTCCTCCTACCCCACAAAATGCAGACCAAAAACGAAGTTTTTAAGCCTTAAAAACTGATAAACTTAAGAATTCCCAAATTGGTACAAGAGTTTGAATTTATTGCATGTTGTAACTTGCACTATAGATGCTCAAAATCAACCATATTTCCATAACGCATTTCAAGAACTATGAATCGGGAAATTACAGCTTTGGAAATATTGTGGGTATTTGTGGCCTCAATGGTGTAGGGAAAACAAATTTGCTTGATGCTATCTATTACTGTTGTTTTACTCGTAGCTATTTTTCTCCAACCGAAAATTTGAATACTCAGTTTGAAAGGCTAGGATTCAGAATTCAGGCCAACTTTGAATTGAATGGAGATGTACAGGAAGTAACTTGCATTTACAGGGGTAATAATAAAAAAGAGATTTATGTAAACGAGGTGCCTTATGAAAAATTATCTAAGCATATTGGGCTATTAACTATAGTAATGATAGCGCCTGATGATGTTGAACTTATTACTGGAGGCAGTGAAAAACGCAGAAGGTTTATTGATACATTATTGTGCCAAGCTGATTATGAATATCTAGAAAGTTTAATCGTATATAACAAACTACTGCAACAGAGGAATAGCCTACTTCGTAATTCTGGTATATCAAGTCAACATGAATTATTAGATATTATTGACCAGCAAATGATAGCACCGGGGACTATAATTTTTGAAAAAAGAAAATCATTTATGTTGGATCTTGGTCCTATGACAGAAAAAATTTACGAAAAAATAACTGGGCCTAATGAAATTGTTTCCCTTGAATATGAGAGTACATTGAAAGAACAATCTTATTCAACACTTTTAGCTTCTGCTAGAGGGAAAGATATAATGCTTCAAAGAAGTACGGCAGGCATTCATAAAGATGATATAGGGTTAAGTTTGAATGGACAGGTTTTCAGACACATAGCTTCCCAAGGCCAGAGAAAATCGCTTCTTTTTGCCTTAAAAATGGCAGAGTATGAAATATTAAAGCAACAAAAGGGCTTTGCTCCTATCCTGCTTCTCGATGATGCATTTGAGAAGCTGGATGACAACAGGATGTATAATTTATTAAAATGGGTTTGCAAGGATAATGAAGGTCAGGTTATTATTACTGACACTCACGAAGACAGACTACAGCAAGTTTTTGATAAACTAAAAGTGGAAGGTCAAGTAATAGCCTTATAATAATTAGTAGCATAATCAATATCTTTACAATATGGGTGAAATCTCTTTAAAAGATGCACTGAATAAATTTCTTACAACTAGCCGCTTGAAAAATGGCATTAGAGCAGTGCGTATTGAAGAGATTTGGGGAGAAATTATGGGATCAACTATTGCAAAATACACCGATAAAATAAGTATTTCGGGTAATACGCTATTCATTACAACCAATGTAGCACCTCTAAAGAATGAGTTAATGTATCAGAAAGACATTATTAAAGATAGAGTAAACGAAGCCCTTGGAGAAAAAGCCATTAATCAAGTAGTAATAAAATAATAATTCAATTAAGTACTGGCTCTACCTTATACCCTTCCTTTCTAAGTAAACTAATTAGTCCATTTTCTCCTATTAAATGGCCTGCGCCTACTGCAATAAAAACATTGTTAGCTGGGAAGATATTTTTCATTTGTTGTACCCAATTTCTATTTCTCCCATTAAGAAGCAATTCCTGACTATTTCCGCCGCTACCAAATTCTGTTTTGTCAGTCATTTCTTTTAGTATTGATAGATCGCGATTTTTATAGGCATTTACCATTGTAACCATATATCCCTTGTACATACTCATACTGTCTATCATATTCAATACTTCCTTTGCTTGTAATTCGTAAGGTATAGAATCAAAAACAGAAGCTTGAAAAGCATAGGATTCAAGACCTTTGATTTCTTTTTTATTTTCCTTTACAATTTTCATTAACTCTTGCTCAACCCCACTTGCTTTAGCACATGTCATCAATTTTGGGTATAAAACAGAGACAAGAAAAAAGGGTTTATACTGCTTAAATGAAGAAATAGACATGGATAATGAATCCTTAAAAAATTTCTCAACCCGTTTGTAATCATTATCAGAGAAAACATCCTGAAGTGTTTCGCCATTTTTCATTTTCATTTCCTTCATCATTGACATGCTACCTGCTGCATCATCAAGATCTAGTTCAAAATAGACCAACTGAGAATTACTAAGCGCTTTTTTTAATCCTTCAGAAAAAATGATATCATCTTTACACATCATGTGAAAAGTGCCGAATATATAACTTGGCTTAGGTAAATCTTTTCCTGATACTTTCCATAGCAAACTATTCTCTTCTTTATTAACTTGATTTACACTTTTTGAAGAAGAGCATGATTGAAGAGTAACAAGTGTAATCAAGAAAAAAATAATATACTTATTCATTATGATAATTTTATTAATTATAAACCAAAGAGACTTCCTCCTTTTTCAAAAATAGGGCTAATACGTTTTTCAATTACACTGTCTTTTTCAACAGGAGGCGCGTGATGCAGCTTTATACGTGCATCTATAAGTAGTGAGCCTTTGCAACCCCAATGTTTATGAATCTGAAAACTATCAACCCCATAGATATCATGAGACGGATTGCAACGTGTAAAAGTAACCCAGAGAAAGTTGTTAAGATTTTCCTTAAGAAAATCACTGTTATCGCAGATTACAATAAAAGGCATATCCTCCAGATCCCTGTTTTTCAATAGCTCACTCAGTTCTTGCATTTCTTTTTCAGCATCTTCATAACTACTGAATGCTTTTGTTTGTAATGCAATAATACCGGGCAATAATACTTGAGGCTTTTGGAAATTCTTTAGTTCATTTAAAAATAGAGGGGGTTCAGCAACTAAATTTCTGATCTCTTTTCCATAAGCTGCAAATACAACTTTGCTTCCCATATTTAGATCCGATCCTGAATAATCTAGTGTATCAATGGTAGTATTAGTATAAAAATGGATGTCGCGGGTAAGGTCTATCCTTTTGAGTAAGTAATTAAAGTATGCTGGAATATCTTTTGTATTGAGGCTTTCATTATTATCTGCAGTGATGAATAAAAATTTAGCCAGGCTGAGTTGTCCTTTCCCTAGAATATGATTGGCAATAGTAAGTATTTCTGCAGGTCTGGTTGTAGGATTATAAGGCGTGTATCTTTCTGAGCCAATAGCTAGAAGTAAGGGATGAACACCCGCTGCATCCACAGCATTCAACTCTTTTAGTCCTGGTATTTCATCTTTTAATACATCTCCAGTTATTTCATGAATGAAGTTACCGAATCCGGTATCTTCTTGTGGGGGTCGACCTACAACGGTAAAAGGCCAGATGGCATTAGGCTTAGCAAATACTTTATGAACTTTCAATACAGGGAAAGGATGTTGTAAGCTATAGTATCCAAGATGATCACCAAAAGGGCCTTCGGGCTTATTCAAATTCGGAATAATTTCTCCTGTAATAACAAAGTCAGCATCATGACTTATACAATACCCATCAACATAGCTATATCGAAAACGTCTGTTTCCAAGTATTCCGGCAAAAGTAAGTTCGCTCATTCCTTCGGGCAAAGGCATAACGGCAGCCACTGTATGAGCTGGGGGTCCTCCAACAAAAATGCTTACTTTGAATGGCTCTCCTTTTCTTTGAGCTGCTTCTTGATGTACACCAATTCCCCTATGAAGTTGATAATGCAATCCTATTTCTTGGTTTAATTGATAATCATTACCGGAAAGTTGGATACGATACATCCCAAGATTTGAATGCTTCCAACCCGGATTGAAAAGATCTTCTGAATATACCTGAGGAAGTGTAACAAAAGCACCACCATCTTTTGGCCAATGCTTAATGAGTGGAAGATCAGCAATACTAATTTCTCTAAAATTAAAATTGCTTGCACTATATGTTTTAGGAAGTGCCTTTAAAGCAAGTAATGATGTTTTGATATTACTAAATGGTTTCTTTAAAACTGATAATGGATCCTTGCGCATTGCTGCCATCTTGCTTACATGGGGAAGTGTGTGCCGAAAAAGAAAATGGCATCTTTCTGTGGTTCCAAAAATATTAGATGCTGCTTTGAAGGATGATCCTTTAATCTTTTCAAATAAAAGTGCAGGTCCCCCAGCTTCATAAACTCTCAAATGAATAGCAGCCATTTCAAGTTCAGGATCCACTTCTTCAGTGATACGCCTGAGCATTCCATTTTTTTCGAGATCCAATAAAGAGGCTTCCAGTGAGGAGTAAGACATTAATCAGGATTTACTGCAAAAGCCTTTCATAAAAGGGAACTACTTTTGCAAATACATAACTTCTTTTACAAGTTTCACTGTGCGAGGTACATCAGGGAGGTAAGCTGCAACAAGATTTGGTGCATAATGCATAGGTGCATCTGCAGAAGTAATACGACGAATAGGCGCATCAAGATAATCGAAACCTTCCTTTTGAATGCGATAGGTAATTTCAGAAGAAACCGAGGCAAAAGGCCATTGCTCTTCTACAATCACCAAGCGATTAGTTTTTTTAACGCTTTCTAGAATAGTCATCCAGTCAAGGGGTCTTATGGTGCGCAAATCAATCACTTCGGCGCTGACTCCTTCTGACTCAAGTTCCTGAGCTGCTCCCAGTGCAACTTTCATCATTTTATTAAAAGAAACAATGGTTACATCGCTTCCTTCTTTAACCACATTTGCCTTACCTATTGGTATCAGGTATTCTTCTTCAGGAACATCTCCTTTTTCACCATACATCACTTCGCTCTCCATAAAAACAACAGGATCTTCATCACGTATGGCACTTTTCAAAAGTCCTTTGGCATCGTAAGGATTACTTACAGATATCACCTTTATGCCTGGGATATTAGCATATAAACTTTCAAAGGCTGTAGAATGTTGGGCACCCAATTGGCCTGCACTTCCGTTAGGGCCTCGGAATACAATAGGGCAACCTACTTGTCCACCACTCATTGCCAACATTTTAGAAGCAGTATTTAAAATTTGATCTAAGGCTAGCACAGCGAAATTCCATGTCATGAATTCTACTATAGGTCTTAATCCATTTTGAGCGGCACCGACAGCAACTGCGGTAAAACCAAGTTCGGATATTGGGGTATCAATCACCCGTTTTTCTCCGAATTCATCAAGCATTCCTTGACTCACCTTATAAGCACCATTATATTCAGCCACTTCCTCTCCCATCAGAAAAACTCTTTCATCTCTTCTCATTTCTTCCTGCATTGCTTCCCGTATGGCTTCTCTAAAGGCTATTTGTCGCATGTTGAGGATTTTCTTTAATAATCAGTGCAAATTTATCTGATAAAGCTCAGATGAGCAAACCATTGAATTTTAATTAATAAGAGTTGGGAGTATTTTAGATATTTTCAATAACCATCGCACTGGCACCGCCTCCGCCATTGCAGATTCCCGCAGCTCCATATTTGCCCTTGTTTTGTTTCAATACATTAATAAGTGTAACAATAACCCTTGCGCCGCTACATCCAAGAGGATGGCCTAAGGAAACCGCACCTCCATTGACATTAACCTTAGCAGGATCAAGCTTCAATCTGCGAGTATTTTCAATACCTACTACTGAAAATGCTTCATTGAGTTCCCAAAAATCAATCTCGCTCATTTTTAAACCAGCCTTTTCAACAGCAATAGGGACCGCTAAAGAAGGAGAAGTAGTAAACCATTCGGGAGACTGCTCAGCATCAGCATAAGAAACTATGCGAGCTAAGGGCTTAAGACCCATTTGCTCCATTTTTTCTTTACTCATTAATACCAAAGCTGCTGCGCCATCATTCATTGTAGAAGCATTAGCTGCTGTAACGGTGCCATCTTTTATAAAAGCTCCTTTTAATTCGGGGATCTTATCAAACTTTACATTAAAAGGTTCTTCATCTTTTAAAAACAAAATAGGATCTCCTTTTTTCTGAGGGATTTCTACTGGAACAATTTCATTTTCGAACTTATTGGCATTTATTGCAGCTTGTGAACGCTTGTAACTTTCAATTGCAAATCCATCCTGATCAGCACGACTAATATTACACGTAGAAGCACATAATTCTGCGGCAACCCCCATCGCTTTACCATCATACACATCTGTTAAGCCATCTTTAGCAAGACCATCAATCATTTGCGTATTTCCATATTTATTACCCCAGCGAAGGCTGTCAACATAGAATGGCACATTACTCATACTCTCCATCCCTCCTGCTACAACCACATCAGCATCCCCAAGCATAATACTCTGAGCTGCTTGGGCAATTGCTTTCATTCCACTAGCACAAACTTTATTAACGGTAGTACAATTCACATTATCAGGGAGGCCTGCAAATTTAGCCGCTTGTCTTGCGGGAGCCTGTCCAAGATTAGCTTGTATTACTGAACCCATCAACACATCATTTACATCAGTAGGCTGAATCCCTGCATTTTTGATTGCGCCCTTAATAGCAATGGCTCCTAATTGGGTAGCAGAAAATCCTTTAAGTGCTCCACCAAAACTACCTATGGCAGTTCTAACAGCACTTACTATGTATACTTCTTTCATTATTTTTTATTTAGGGTGCGAAGTTAAGAGGAAATTTTAAAGGACGCAATCAACTAGTAAAGTGTATTATAAGGCTTCTTAATAAACAGAAATAATTTAGCCTCGTTTACCCGAATCGGTTTGTGTCCTCACAAACTGGTAAAAATACAGCAGTATTTTGGTTGGTGGGACACCAACCAAATCGGTTAGTTGGGTGAGGATATCAAACAATTCGTTTAGTTTGGAAAGGAAGCAACCACTTATCACCAGAACCGCTTTGTGCCCTCACAAACTGGTAAAAATACAGTCGTAATTTGGTTGTTGAGACACCAACCAAATCGGTTAGTTGGGTGAGGATAACAACCAATACAGTTTGTTTGGAAAGGAAGCAACCACTTATCACCTGAATCGGTTTGTGTTCTCACAAACTGGTAAAAATACAGCAGTAATTTTGTTGTTTAGGCACGAACCAAATTAGTTAGTTGGGTGAGGATAACAAACAATTAGTTTAGTTTGGAAAGGAAGCAACCACTTATCACCTGAACCGGTTTGTGTCCTCAAAAACTGGTAAAAATACAGCAGTATTTTGGCTGGTGGGACACCAACTAAAACAGTTAGTTTAGTTAATAGATTGCAATCAACTAGTAAAGTGTATTATTAATTAATTGCTCTTTATTCGGGGATCAATAATACGATAGAGCCAATCTGCCAGCATATTCATAAAAACAAAAATTGTTGCGGTGAGCAATACGGATCCCATTACGACAGGATAGTCAAGTTTCTCCAATGCATCCACAGTTATTTTACCTATCCCCTTCCAGCCAAAAATAAATTCAACAAAAAAAGCGCCGGCAAGCAATTCGGCAAACCAGCCTGTGATTGCAGTTAATACAGGATTTAAAGCATTGGGAAGGGCATGACGAAAAAGTACTCTCGATTTATTTAAGCCCTTTGCATAAGCTGTTCTTATAAAATCCTGATTTAACACATCGAGCATTGAGCTGCGCGTAAGCTGAAAAATAATAGCAAGAGGACGAATACCGAGTGTAATGGCAGGCAATATCAAATTACGGAGATCTAAATATCTCAATCCTGTATTTTCATCTATGCCAAATAAACTTCCTGTAAGCTGAAGACCCGTATAAGAATGTAGCAACCATCCAAAAACATAAGCAATTACTACAGCCATAAAGAATGAAGGAACTGAAATGCCTGCAATACCAATAAGTAAGGTACTTCTATCAATCCAACCTCCCTGATTAACCGCGGCAAGCACACCAAGTAATATTCCAAAAATAATTGCAATGAGCATAGAGGTGCAGGCTAGAACGATAGTGCCTGGAAGCGCCTCCAGCAAAATAGTGCCTACTTCTTTTTTAGACTGATAACTTTGTCGTAGATAAGGCCACTTAATGCCAATTTTTATTTTGTTACCAATAAATAATCCTTTTATCTTTTTGTAGTCAATTATTTTTTGTTGATAAACCGAAACAGGTGAAATATCATTTAGGTAAAGGAGGTATTGTTTCCATCTTGGCTGATCAAGGTATAGATCTCGCCGAATATTATCCAATGTTGCTTTATCTCCAGTTTGTCCTACTAAAAGTCGAGTGGGATCACCCAAGCCTTGAAACATGAAGAATACTATTGTAACTCCGCCCCAAAGTACCAGGACGGCATAGAATATTTTATGTAAAAGATATTTCAAAATTTTGTGAAAAACTGATTTAGAGATTACCACCAGCTATCACTTCCAGCTGTGCGTTGTTCAGTAACAATAGCTTGTTTAAAATCATTAACATTAAACTGATGTTCATTGATGCCTTCGTATGCTTTAATAATATTGCCATTCCACATATAAAATAATCCTGGGGTACTACTTTTGTTACCCAAGAGCTTAAAGAATTTTGGAATATTATTTAGTACATAGTAAGGATAATTTGCTCCTGTTTCTTTAAAGAATTCAGGAAGCTTAAATAATTCCTCGTCCATAAAAATGATATAAACAGGAGGAAGTTTAACTTTTTTAGATAAGGCTACTATTTCTTTAGCTGTTTGTCTACAATGATCACATCCAGGAACAAACATGCAAATAATTTTTTTGCCCTCATCAATATTTACTGCCTTATCACTAAATATTGTAAACTCACTAAATTTAGATACTACTTTTACGGGAGGTATTACTTTAATTTGAGCAGTATCTACTTTTTTAGTAGTCTTCCCTGAAGTGTCGATTACAGTAACCGAAGATTTACTTGTAGTATCTATTATAGGATCTTGATTAATAGAATCAAGAATGAGAGCAGGAATAACGCTTTTAGGCTTTTGCACTTCTTTTTCGCAAGGAGCAAAAGGAAAGAAGAAAAACATAATCAGTGCGCTCAGTGTATAAATAAACATCAAATTAAGAAATTTATTTTCGCCCTTATCATAATTTGAAACATTTCTGTAGAGATAAATTAATAAAGCGATAGTGATTAGATTCTTAATTACAGCTTCTAGCGGTGTCATAGGAATCAACTGTCCAAAGCAGCCACAATTGCCATTCATAGCTCCAAACTGGTACATCTGGATGCTGAGATGAATACAAAAAGCAACTAACAAAGCAATTGTAACCGGAATTACAAAAGATTTTAAGTAGTGGCGTTGAAGCACAGCAATTGCAATAGCAGTTTCTAGTGCAATGATTAGTCTGGCTAGATAGGGCGCCAAACACCAATCAACAATACCAAGATCAACCAATTGTTTTTCAAATGCCCAGATTGGAAAAGATTTTGCAACAGCAGATAACAGAAAAAGAGCTGAAATGATTACTCTAACTATCCAGGTTATATTTTTTTTCGAGATACTCATAAATTGAAATTATAAGTTTTTTAGTTTATTGTTTTCCTTCCATCATTAATATAAGGGCAAAAGCGGCGTAATTAAGAATATCATGAAAATTAGCAGCAATGCCTTCACTTACTAAGGTTACTCCGCTATTATCAATGATTTGTTTTATACGAAGCACTTTTGCTAATATTAAATCAGCAAAAGCCTGTTGGCTCATTTCGCGCCAAGCCTCACCATAATCATGATTTTTGTCAAGCATCAATGCTCTGCACTCCCCTACTTTTTCATTGTATAATTTCTCAGCTTCATTATGCATAAGTTGTTCGGGCTCATCGAAAGGAAGTTCAAGTTGAATAAGACCGATAATCGCATAATTTAAAATACCCTGAAACTCACTTTTAATGTCGTCTCCAACTTTCTGGCTGCCTTTTTCCTGAATAGTTCTTATTCTTTTAGCTTTAATATAAATCTGATCAGCTATAGAAATAGGACGATACACCCTCCAGGCTGTTCCATAGTCGAGGGTTTTCTTTTTAAAGATTTCAAGGCAATGGCTGACTACCTGATCAAATTCTGCTACTGTTGTTGTTTCTTGTTGCATCAATTAGTGTAAAATATTGCAAATTTGCTGTAAAGTTAAAAATTAACAACCATCTACCAATGTTTACATTAAACTGTAGGGGAAAACTAACTGAGCTTGCTAAGCCCGCTGTAATGGGTATTATCAATGCCACCCCTGATTCCTTTTATGCTGGCAGCAGGGCAACTGAGCTGGAAAGCCTAATTTCTAAAGCCTCTTCGATGATAGATGAAGGGGTTGATATCATTGATATTGGGGGTCAGAGCACCCGACCGGGCAGCGATAGGGTAAGCATTGAGGAAGAGTTAGTAAGAGTTATTCCTGCTATTAAAGCAGTTCGGAGCCTGTTTAGTGACGTACTCATTTCTATAGATACTTTTTATGCAAAAGTGGCTGAAGAAGCTGTAAATGCAGGCGCGTCAATTATAAACGATATTAGTGGTGGTGATCTTGATGCCGATATGATAACTACAGCAGCTAGTCTTGGAGTTCCCTATATCATCATGCATATGAAGGGAGATCCGAAAAACATGAATAATTTTGCCCAATATGAAGATGTTAGCCTTGAAGTATTAGATCATCTCATCAAAAAAGCAAAGTGTTGCAGAGAAGCTGGAATCAGTGATATCATTATTGATCCAGGCTTTGGCTTTGCAAAAAATATTACCCAAAACTTTCAGTTGTTAAATCGTCTTGACACTTTTGGCATTGCTAAATATCCACTTTTGGTTGGTGTATCCAGAAAAAGTATGGTTTATAAAACACTTGGCATTGCAGCAGAAGATGCGCTCACAGGCACTACTGCACTGCATACCATCGCTCTTTTAAAAGGGGCTAATATATTAAGAGTTCATGATGTTAAGGAGGCAGTCCAAGTAGTTGAATTAATGGAAGTTTATAAAAAAGCCGCTCCAGAAGGAAGCGGCTCTATATAATTGTATATTAATTATAATAATTAGGGTTTAGTTTTTGCATTAGGTATTTTAGAAGGAATTTTAATACTTTCCTTACTTTTTGCAAGCGCTTCAGTACGCTTAGCATCTTCAATTTTCTTGGCCGCCAATGCTTCTGACTTGCTCATCACATCCACTACCTCTATATCAAATATTAGAATTGTATTAGCAGCTATTCTATCGCCTGCTCCTCTTGTACCATAGGCTAAAGAAGAAGGAATATAAAATTTAGCTACTGCACCTTCTGTTAGCATTAAAAGACCATCCATCCAGCCTTTAATAACTCCCGCACCTAATGAACGATCATTGGTCATATTTACCGAAAATGGTTCAATATGTCCAAAAGAAGAATCTGTATTACTGTCAAATGTAACAGCATCGAATGTTTTGCCAGTATAATTAGTTTTAACAACTGTAGTTGTGTCTACCTTTACTGCATTACCTTGTTTAATAATTTGAACATAGGTTCCTTCAGTAGATTTAACTGCAGTAATTTTATTTTTTGACAGATAGTTCTGAATTAATTTATCGTCTATAATCATTTGGGCTGCTGCTTTTTTCTCCTCAATCGCCCTCATTCTATTCATTTCAACCATGCGCGCTTTATCAGCATCTTCGCGAGTATCAAACACATTCAGTAACTTAAGTGACTGAATTAAATAATTTCCTTTTTTAATAAAGGGAGGCACCATTCCTTGCTGACGCTTAATAATTGTATCTGTTGATACGCGAAGAACGAGACTATCTCCTCTTCTAAGTAGAGAACATACTTTAAATAATTCAGGAGGCATGAAAGCAGAGTCAAGAATTTCTATCATTGCTCCACCAGTAGTGCGGCTATCGGTAAGCAATGAATCTTTTTTACTAGTACTGTAAAACTGAGTCATGTGAAACTGCATAAACTTGCCACGCATTAGTTTCTTGCCTTTTCCATTAGAAATAATCTTGTACTCAATACCATTATCGCCTTTTTTAAAAGGCGTATTACAGGCAGAGAGTACTAAACTAAAAAGTAAAATAAAAATTGAAATGTTACGCATTGTATATTGTTTTAAAATGTATACGTTCTTAATTTATCAGTATTTTCTATCATTGCCGTTTTAAATTTAGCAACAACAGCATCCAAAGGTTCTTTACTTTGTCCACCTGCAGCATTCATGTGGCCGCCACCATCAAAATAATTTCTTGCAAAAATATTTACATCGAAATCGCCCTTACTGCGAAAGGAACATTTACGTTCCTCACCTCTATCAATAATAATAACAGCCAATTTAATGCCTTCAATACTGAGCGGATAATTTACCAGTCCTTCTGTATCTCCTGTCTTAATATCAAATTTGATTAGATCTGCCTGAGGTATTGCAATTAACGCTGCATTATATTCGTAGAATACTTCCATTCTATTGAGCAATGTATTCCCTATGAACCTAAGCCGATTTTCAGAAAAATTATCAAATAAAGCTTCGTGAATGATGCTGTGCTTCAATCCTTGGTTCAACAATTCTGCCACCATGGTATGCACCCCTTGCGATGTAGATGGGAATCGGAAAGATCCAGTATCTGTCATCACACCAGCATATAGGCATTGGGCCATTTCATTATTCATCTTAAGCTGATGACCAGAGGCAAGGATAAAATCGTAGACCATTTCAGCAGTCGAACTCTTGGCAGTATTACTTATTCCAAACTCAAATACTTCTGTTTGCGGCTGCTGGTGATGATCGATAAGGATGCGAGCGCCTTTAGAAGCAAATAATTTGGGCTCCATTTTTTTTGCACGTCCAAGCGTGTTGTAATCAAGACAGAATATCCAGTCAGCTTCATCTATTATCTTGTCGGCCTTAACATGATCTCTTTCATAATCTAAAACTGCTTTACATCCTGGCATCCAATTGATAAAAGATGCCCAGTTAGTAGGAGAAATGACAGTAACCGTATGACCAAACTGAACAAGAAAATGATATAATCCAAGAGAAGATCCCATGGCATCGCCATCAGGCTTCTGATGCATAGTGATTACAATCTTTTTTTTACTTGTAAGTACTTGAAATATATTGGCTATGGGTTGCATTTAGAGGCGCAAATTAACGGAAAATGGCATACAACGCATTTACGCTTGACATTGACAGGCATTGCGCTATCTTTGCGAGCAAAATTAACACTTCATATGACTAACAGGACTTTTACGATGATCAAGCCTGATGCTACAGAAAAAGGGCACACAGGAGGTATTCTTGAAATGATCAACAAAGCGGGATTTCGTATTGTGGCAATGAAAATGACATGGCTTTCTAAAGAAAAAGCTGGTGAATTCTATGCTGTTCATAAATCTAGACCTTTTTATGGCGAGCTGGTCGACTTTATGAGCCGTGGCCCTATCACAGCTGCTATTCTTGAAAAAGACAATGCAGTAGAAGATTTCCGTAAACTGATAGGTGCAACAAATCCTGCCGATGCGGCTGATGGTACAATACGCAAATTATATGCAGCTTCAATCGGCGAAAATGCAGTTCATGGTAGCGATAGTTATGAAAATGCGGCAATTGAAGGAGATTTCTTCTTTAGTAAGCTAGAGCAGTTTTAAATCTTTAAATATTGAACTAAAGTAATAAGTTAGGTAGGGTAAACGCTTGTATATCATGAAGAATATCAAATTGATAGAGATTCCATCTGAAATAGGTGCCGGCACCAGAGGCGCCAGCCTTGGTATTGATGCAATTAAAATAGCGGCTCTCGATTTCATGAGCAACTTTTTTGTTCATTTCCCTTCTGAAAAAATTGAAAGCCAGAATCATCTGCTATATGAACCAATACAGTCGCCTTATGCAAAAAGAATACAAGGGGTAGCTGTGATGTACGACAAAATAGGCAAGGCTGTTTCTGATTGCATCAAGAATAACTTTTTTCCTTTGATTATAAGTGGCGATCATAGTAATGCTGGAGGCACTATTGCTGGCATTAAAATGGCTCGCCCTAAAAGTAAATTAGGGGTAATTTGGATAGATGCCCATGCTGATCTTCATACTCCCTTCACTACTCCATCGGGGAATATACATGGCATGCCATTGGCTACGGCTATAGGTGAGGATAATAAAGATATGAAGGTGCATAACATTGACGAAAAGACAACAAAGCTTTGGGAGCAATTAAAATTTGGAAGTGGCAGCAAGAACACTAAAAGAGTATTACCCGAAGACATCGTTTTTATTTCTCTGCGAGATTATGAAAAAGAAGAAAAGCATATTATTGAAAAATATGGAATGAAGGTGATTACAACTGCAGATGTAAGACGCAACGGCGCCGAAAACATAAGCAGAAAAGTACTTAGATACCTAAGTGATTGTACAGATATTTATATAAGTTTTGATGTTGACAGCCTTGATTCTTCTATCTCAAAAGGCACAGGCACCCCTGTAAGTCAGGGTTTAAGAGAAAGAGAAGCTGAAGACCTAGTTGGTAAGTTTATGCAAAGTAGAAAGGTTTGCTGCTTTGAGATTACAGAAGTAAATCCTACTCTTGATAAAGAAAATCTTATGGCAGAAATTGCCTTCAATATTCTACAAAGAAGCGCCAACATCATTATGATGAGTTAAGCTGCAAACTAAAATCATGATTAAATACTTAATATTAGTATTTCTAGTTACCAGTAATCTTTATTCTTCGGCTCAAAAAAAATCTTATACTGATAGTCTTAATGCCTTCAGGAAAAATTATATAACCACTCATGAAGTAGTTAAGGCTAAAAATACAAAATACCTGAATTTTTTCCAGATTAATGAAAAATTTAATGTCGAAGCTTCCTTTATTAGAATGAATGATTCTATTACAATCATACCCACTTCTTCAAAAAAACAAAAAGAATTTAATATATATGGCATTGCCAAATTTAAATTAGGCGGTAAGATTTGCCAGTTGACTATTTTCCAAAATACAAAACTGAAGCAAGATGATAAATACAAAAAGGATTTATTTATTCCTTTTACGGATGAAACTACTGGGAATAAAAGTTATGGAGGTGGTCGTTATATAGATTTACTAACAGATGATATTATAAATGGAAAGCTGACAATAGATTTTAATAAATGCTATAACCCTTATTGCGCTTATAGCAGTGGCTGGAACTGCCCTATTCCGCCGAAACAAAATAAATTACCTATTGTCATTAAAGCTGGAGAGAAAAAATATACCGGCAAACATTTAGAGCGGCAGCAATAGTACACTTAATTTATTCGCTTTAACAAAGTATTAAAGCTGACAAAGCTGGGATATCTATTTTGATACGATGATACCCTCTTCCCTTTTCACTCTTTTCAGATTCAATTTGATTATTAAGTCCAAAACCATTCCCCCCAAATTTGATGTCATTGGTATTAAATATCTCATGCCACCTCTTTTTACCCTTTACTGAAAAATGCCAATTGCTGTAATTATTTGCAGATGTATTAAGTACAATAAGCAAATCATTGTCCTTGTGGCGGCCCATTCTTCTAAAAATCATAATAGATTCATGCCTTTGATCTAGTATATCCCACTGAAAACCCTTCTTTTCAAACTGCAATTCATATAAAGCAGGATGAGACCGATAAATCCTGTTCAGTTCTTTAACACAATGCTGCAGATTTTCATGTATTGGAAATTGAAGTAATTCCCAGTTAAGTTCCGAATGATAATCCCATTCAGTAGTTTGTCCAAATTCATTGCCCATGAACATTAGTTTTGCTCCGGGATGGGTAAACATGTATGCGTAAAGTAATCTAAGATTGGCAAATTTCTCCCACTCATTTCCGGGCATTTTATAAATCATTGGACTCTTTCCATGTACAACTTCATCGTGACTGAGTGGCAGCATAAATTTGTCATCATAGAAATACATAATGCTAAATGTAAATGCATTTTGCTCATTACCTCTATGTGGAGGGTGTATTTTAAAATAGCGAAAAGTGTCATGCATCCATCCCATCATCCATTTCATGCCAAAACCTAATCCATTATTTTCAATGGGCGCAGTAATACCTTTCCAATCAGATGCTTCTTCAGCAATTGTTTGTACACCAGAGAATCTATTGTATATCGATTGATTTAATTTTTGTAAGAATCGAATGGCTTCTAGATTTTCATTTCCACCGTTAACATTTGCTTCCCACTCACCTTCTTTTCTTGAAAAATCGAGTCTGATAATTGAGTTAACAGCATCCACCCTTAGCCCATCTGCATGAAAGTGATCAAGCCAGAAATGAGCACTGCTCAATAGAAATGAAACTACCTCGCCTCTTGCATAATTAAAAATATAGCTGTTCCAATCGGGATGATATCCTTTGCGTCGATCAGCATATTCATAAGTATGGGCACCATCAAAAAAATAAAGTCCATGGGCATCATCTGGAAAATGTGAAGGCACCCAATCAAGTATAACACCAATTCCATTCTGATGAAGCATATCTATAAGATGCATACAATCTTCAGGTATTCCAAATCGTGAGGTAGCTGAAAAATATCCGGCACCCTGATAGCCCCAACTGCCATCAAATGGGTACTCCATAATGGGCATGAATTCCACATGAGTAAATCCCATCTCTTTAACATAAGGCACCAATTGTTCTGCTATCTGTAAATATGTATTGTATCTATCCTCATTATTTTTTTCTGGGCGCATCCAACTTGCCAGATGTACTTCATATACCGACCATGGGGCATTGATTGAATTATGTCTACCCCGATTTTGCATCCAGTCCTTATCATTCCATTGCTTTTCAAAAGTCCACATTACAGAAGCTGTTTCAGGTCTTAATTGACTGAAATGTGCATAGGGATCTGCCTTTTCGCCTGACCATCCATTGGCTGCAGCAATATGATATTTATAGTTCAACCCTTTTGTAAGTCTGGGAATGAAGCCTTCCCATATTCCTGAATGATCGAGCCTTGGAATTAAGCGATGCAGGGATTGTTTCCATCCATTAAAATCTCCAATAACTGAAACATCAACAGCATGAGGGGCCCAAACTGCAAAATAGTAACCTTCTGTTCCATTTATAATTATTCTATGACTGCCGAATTTGTCATAGCCATTAACCAGATCTCCTGAAGCAAAATACCTGATATCACTTTCATTAAAAAGCGAATAATTCCAAACCATGCGTGTAGTATCTATAAAATGATCTTGCTCGTAAGCCATTTTTAATCAATAGTAATTCTGAATGAAAAATAAAAATGATCAGATATTAAATCCGTCATTGATGATTACGCCTTTTTTAATAACGACTATACCATCCTTTATTGTAAAAAGAGAATGATCAGTGTCAGTTAAGTGACTGCCTCCTTTTATAGTAACATTATTTCCTATACGGCAATCTTTATCCAGAATAACCTGATGAAGATTGCAATTTTCACCAATGCCTACTTTAGGAATGCCATGTTGAAGATTATGTTCAATCTCTTCAATAGTTTCGTAAAAATCACTTCCCATTATATAACAACTCGAAATGACAGTTCCTTTGCCAATTCGACTTCGTACGCCTACCACAGAATTAAGGATCTTTTTAGCATGAATGATAGTTCCTTCTGCAATAATAGTTTGTTCGAGGATAGTACCACTTATTTTAGATGGGGGTAATAAACGTGCTCTTGTATAAATATTCCTTTTATCGTCAAAAAGATTAAAAGGAGGCATATCCAGAGTGAGGGCAAGATTAGCATCAAAGAAAGACGCAATGTTACCAATATCTGTCCAATACCCATCAAACTGATAACTGCCTACATTATATTGAGTGAGCGATTCAGGTATGATTTCTTTGCCAAAATCAGTTGCTTCTTTTTTTTCTTCATTTAAGATATCAAATAGCACCTTTCGATTAAAAATATAAATACCCATAGAAGCCAGATATACTCTGCCTTGTTTTTTCATGTCAGCACCAGTATCGCTAGTCCAGTTTGGTAGTAAGGATTTTGAAGGCTTTTCAATAAAGGAAGATATACGATTGCTTTCATCTTTTTTTAGAATTCCGAAATCCGAAGCATCTTTATCTGTTACAGGAATGCTTGCCAAGGAGATATCGGATCCGGATGCTTGGTGGTGGTCTATCATGTCAGCAAAATCCATTTGATAGAGTTGATCGCCACTTAAAATTAATACATAATCAAATTCATTATTTTTTATGTGTTTCAACGATTGACGCACTGCATCAGCAGTACCCTGAAACCATCCTGGGCTATCTGGAGTTTGTTCGGCGGCAAGGATATCCACAAATCCAGTGCTGAATCCACTAAACTGGTAAGTATTTTTAATGTGCTTATTAAGAGAAGCTGAATTATACTGGGTAAGCACAAAAATGCGGCTAATATTACTGTTGATGCAATTAGAAATAGGGATATCCACTAACCTGTATTTACCTGCAATAGGAACAGCAGGCTTGCTTCTTGTGGCTGTAAGTGGATATAATCTTGAACCGGCTCCTCCACCTAAAATAACTGCAACAACCTGATTACTTTTCATAGATATAAATTAAATTAAACTTTTTGTGCTTGTACAGACTTATACAAAGATGTGTAATTATCTGCTCGTTTTTCCCAACTATTATCAATCTTCATCATTCTTTTTCTAATATTTTTCAGCTGCTCCTTTTTTTCAAATAAACCAACTGCTCTTTCTATGGCTTGGAATATATCAGCAGTATTGGCTTCATTGAAAGTAATTCCATATCCTCCCTCATCCTCAAAATCAATCACTGTATCTCTAAGGCCTCCTGTATTTCTTGTCATAGGAATAGTTCCATACCTCATTGCATACATCTGATTCAAGCCACAGGGCTCTACCCTACTTGGCATCAGTAAAAAATCTGCGCCAGCATACATCTGGTGACTCAATTTTTCATCATACCCTATAGCTAGTTTAAAATTTTCAGGGATAGATAATTGATGCAGCATATCTGAAATTTCAAGATCGCCACTTCCAAGTACAAGAAAATTCATTTTCTTTCCTAACTTTTCTATTGAAGTAAATATTAAAGAGGGCAACAAATCCGCTCCTTTGTCTAACACCAATCTTCCAATAAAAATAATAAGGGGAAGCGCAACATCAAATCCAAAATCTACACAAAGCTTTATCTTATTTAGTTCTTTACCTTCTTCTACGCTTAAATCATCAAAATTATTAACGATATATTTATCAGTTTCTGTATTCCAAACCTCAGCATCAATTCCATTAAGTAATCCAGTGCATTTAGACTGCTCTGTAACAATAAGAGATTCTAATCCGTTTGCCTTATATATCAATTCACGAAAATATCCTTCACTTACTGTAGTAACACGGCTAGCACATTTAATACCACATGCTAAAGGGTTCACCATATTATTCCAATCTAGCAACCCCCATTGCCAAGAGTCCCATAATGGAATATTAACAGCTTTTTCCCATCCCATCCATCCTTGGTATTGAGCATTGTGAATAGTGAGAATAGTGGGAATACTCTTTAAAGATTCGTAAGCAAAACAATTTTTCATCATAAAGGGGATCAATGCTGCATGATGATCGTGAACATGAACAATATCAGGCTGCTGCTCCCATTTCGACATCCAATCAGTTACTGCAATCTGAAAAGCTATAAATCTTTCTGTATCGTCGTTATACCCATACACTTGTTCGCGATCAAGCAATCCGAATATATCAACACAATAGAGATCGAAGCCAAGCTTATTGAACTTTTCTTTAATTATTGTATAATCATACTTTGAGTTACCCATTGAAAAACTACTCTTATGAACTACCTCCCATTCATTATTGAATAGAAATGCTGTTCGATGCATGGGCATGACCACTTTAGCAACATGACCTGCCAAATATTGGTAGCGAGGAAGTGCTCCTACTACATCAGCCAGTCCTCCCACCTTAGCCATAGGATAGCATTCTGCACTTACATGAATAATTTCCATATCTCCTCAAATTAGGCTTATGAATGTAAGGATGTTAACTGAATCTTCCAATACAAACCTTATTACTAATATATTAAATCAATATTTTGAATAAATAGTATGGCACTTTAGTATTAATTATTATCTTGAACCCAAACTATTACTATGTTGTCTACAGAAAGTACAAGCAAAAATACCGGCAATTCCGGCATTCCGACTAATTATGGTACCTTAAGCACATTAATTACCGTATTTTTTTTCTGGGGTTTTATTGCCGCAGGGAACAGTGTATTTATTCCATTTTGTAAGCACTATTTCCATCTTGATCAATTTCAGAGTCAGTTGATAGATTTTGCTTTTTATCTGGCTTATTATATAGGCGCGCTTGCCTTATTTGCCTTTGGCGCATTCGGAGGTCGCGACCTCGTTGCTAAATGGGGTTATAAAATGAGTATTGTTTACGGGTTGTTATTTTCGGCCTTTGGAGCAGCCGCAATGATACTTGCTGTAAATGGCAACACTTTTGCCGGGATGCTTTCAGGCTTATTTATTGTTGCGCTTGGGTTTTCGCTACAGCAAACAGCGGCTCAACCTTTTGCTATTTCTCTAGGCGATCCATCTACTGGAATGAGTCGTGTTAATTTAGGCGGAGGCATTAATTCTTTTGGAACTGCCATTGGACCTCTTGTTGTAGGACTTGCCCTTTTTGGAACAACAGCAGCCATTACCGACGAAAAAATTCAATCGCTAAGCATCAGTAAGGTTATTATTTTGTATGCCTGCGTAGGTATACTTTTTATAGGAGCTGCAGCATTATTTTATTTTTCAAAAAAAGTTCCTTCTATTACATCTTCCGAAAAAACAGAACGAGCAAATAAAGCCCTATCTGCTTTATTAATAATGACAGGACTTCTGATTTTTATGTTCACTCCAGTTTTTAATAGCTATAAAGGAGACCTTTCCCTACTATCACAAAGCGAAAAATATGCATTAGAAGCTTATCGAATGAAATGGCTACTTGGAGCGTTGGGTGTTGTAGTGGCTACCTTAATTATTTCTCATCTATTGGCTCGTAAGAATGCACCAGGTTGGGGCGCCATGCATTATCCTCAATTATTACTAGGAATGCTTGCCATATTTGTATATGTAGGTGTAGAAGTTAGTGTAGTGAGTAATATGAGCGAATTATTAGATCAAGCCAATTTTGGCGGTTATCAATCATCTCAGGTAGCACCATTTATTTCAATGTACTGGGGAAGTTTAATGATTGGCCGTTGGACAGGTGCCATTTCTGCATTTGAACTTAAAACTAAAACAAGACAACTGCTTACTTTACTCGTGCCTCTTGTAGCATTCGGAATAGTAATTGGTGTTATAGCCTTTTTAAATTATGATATCACTCCTCTTTATTATTATATAGTCTGTGTATTTGTTCAAATGTTTGCATTTTTTATCAGCAAAAATCGTCCTGCACTAACACTACTTATTTTCAGTATACTTGGAATACTATCTATGCTAATAGGATTATTCACAGAAGGGAAAATAGCTATCTATGCTTTTTTGAGCGGAGGTTTATTTTGTTCTATTATGTGGCCCGCTATTTTTAATCTATCTATTGCAGGACTTGGCAAATACACCACACAGGGATCAGCCTTTCTTATTATGATGATTCTTGGAGGTGGTATCATTCCTCCTCTTCAAGGAAAGCTTGCTGATTTTATTCAATCAAAATCCGCTATTGCTGGTTCAGGTATTCATCAATCATATTGGATTCCTGTTGTTTGCTTTGCCTATCTAGCTTTCTTCGCCATTGCAGTTAAACGAATTTTAAGTAAGCAGGGAATTAATTATGAAAAATGATCTCGCTATCGGCATTGACATAGGTGGTACTAATATCAAGTATGGATTAGTAACACGTGCTGGCAATATCCTTCGTTCGGGCAATTTAAAGATGAAAGATTTTTCACGTGTAGAAATGATGATTGATACACTAAAAAAAGAAATCGCTCCATTGCTTGATGAGTTATCTAAAGAGTATAAACTAATTGGCATAGGTGTTGGCGCGCCAAATGGTAATTATTATACAGGAAATATAGAATACGCTCCCAATCTTACTTGGACAGGAATTATTCCTTTAAGAAAATTAATTAACGAAGCCTTTGCTGTTTCAGCTGCCCTAACTAATGATGCTAATGCTGCTGCCATTGGTGAAATGATGTATGGAGCAGCAAGGGGCATGAAAGACTTTATTGTAATTACTTTAGGAACAGGCGTGGGTAGCGGTATTATTGCCAATGGTAAACTTATTCTTGGGTATGATGGATTTGCTGGTGAGCTTGGTCATATAACAGTGATTAGAGATGGTAGACTTCATCCGGGTACAGGACTAAAAGGGTCGCTGGAGTCTTATGCCAGCGCAACAGGAGTTGTAAGAACAGCCAAAGAATTATTAGAAAGTAAAAGCGATCCTAGCCTATTAAGAAATATCCCAGATTCTGAATTTGATAGTAAGCTAATTCATGAAGTCGCTCTGAAGGGCGATAAAATAGCACTAGAAGTTTTTCAGTACACAGGAATGATATTGGGAGAAGCATTAGCTAACTTTATCATGTTCTCTTCCCCCGAAGCGATTATTCTATTTGGAGGACTTACTCGCGCTGGTGCACTTTTAATGAATCCTGTAAAAGAACATATGGAAAAGAATCTACTCCCTATTTTTCAGAATAAAGTAAAACTAATTTTCAGTCAACTCAATGAATCTGACGCTGCAATTCTAGGAGCCAGCGCCTTAGTTTGGGATCTAAACAAAAATTAAAAAGCTTCCCAAATAGATGGCTGATTTTTAAGAAGTTTAAGATGATTTTAAATTCTACAATTTTTATAAAATGAAACCCTAACCAAAAAAATATTTTTGATTTGATAAGATAGGAATATCAGTTAGTATGCTTTTCCTCTAGCCATCTTTCTCTTCCCCACCCCTGAATTACATGCTTTTCACTATGATAGCTAGAACGCACCATAGGACCACTTTCTACGTAATCTAATCCTATATTATAGCCTATTTCACGAAATTCAGCGAATTCATCAGGATGAACAAATCTCGCTACAGGCAGATGCTTTTTTGTAGGCTGAAGATATTGGCCAATGGTTACTACATCAACCCCATTATTATAAAGATCGTGAAGCGTTTGAATGACCTCCTCTTTTTCTTCACCCAAGCCCAGCATGATTCCACTTTTAGTACGCATGCCGCCTTGTTTCAGGATATTGAGGGTTTCCATACTCTGGTGATATTTGGCCTGCACCCTCACCTGACGAGTAAGCCTTTCAGTTGTTTCAATATTGTGGCTAACCACCTCAGGATGCGCCTCAATAATCCTTTGAATATTATCACGATCGGCCTTGAAGTCAGGAATAAGCGTTTCGAGTGTGGTTTCAGGATTTAATGATTTAACAGCTTTAATAGTGTTAAACCAGATAATGCTTCCCCCGTCTTTCAATTCATCACGATCAACCGATGTAATAACAGCATGCTTAACCTTCATCAAATGAATGGCTTCGGCCACACGTTGTGGTTCATCCCAATCAACAGCATCAGGCTTGCCTGTCGCCACGGCACAGAACCCACAACTGCGGGTACATATATTACCTAGAATCATGAAGGTAGCAGTTCCTGCCCCCCAGCATTCACCCATGTTAGGACAATTACCACTCTCGCAAATAGTATGCAGCTTGTGGGTGTCTACAAGATTTCGAACATGACGATATTCTTCCCCTACGGGCAGCTTCACTCTCAACCAGGAAGGTTTGGTAATTTTTTGAGATGAATTTTCAAATGTGGTGTTGCATTCAGACATTACCTTACTTAATTTCAGTGCAAAGATAAACAGTATAGATGTAATATGAAGAAGCCTTTATTATAGCTATTTACGTCTGCCAAAAAGGATAGAAACATATAAAGAAAAGAAAAGCTGTTTTTGTTTATTATAAATCATTTGAGGAACGTTTTTAGTATAAAATTCCCCCATTATTCCTGCTTCAATGGCATTCACCATTTCGTTGTATTTGCCATAATCGAAGCGAACAGCCGATTTAAGATGAATACCTGGAGTTACTTTTAATTGACTCCATCCGGTTCCCATTCCTGGGCCACCATAATAGGGTCCATTTAAAAAATAATAACTATCTGAGGATTCATACCCTACATAAGATCGAACGCCATTGTCTTTCTGAACGTCTACTAAATATGGACGTAATAAACCAAGTATTAAACCACCGCCAAAATTTCCACTTATACTCACTCCATTTTTATTACCCTTATTTCCAAGCAATATTTGTTGCTGTACTCCAAGCTTTACCGGATAAAAGAAATTTATTTTACCATAAACCAAAGGGGATGTACTATAAGAAATTTGTTGCTTTTCTTCTTTGAGATGTTTACGTTCAGTTATTTCAAGCTGAAAAAGTAAAGATTTTTTCACCGATTGACCTCTTCCCACTTCAAGAAAGCCTCCGTAGCCGTCTTCGTTAAGTTTGATTCCAAAAATGGTATGCTTTTGATAAGCAATAATACCTTCTTCTTCCTGACGCACTAGTGCATTGATCTGCTGCCTTCGCTGTTCACGTTTTGAAAATTGCGTACTATTTTCATTCTGGGCAAAAAGGGCACCTGTTAAAAACAAAAATGCCTGTAAAAATATCAATTGCTTCATTGAACTGTATTGGAATGTAAATTTAGGTAAAAATAGTATGGAGTAAGCTATTCATTACTATACTTTAAATCAAATTTTTACTATTAACTTTAAAGTATGACGGCTACAGTAGAATACCTCGGAGATCTTCGCTGCGCTTGCACCCATCTGCAAAGCGGGAGTATTATTGAAACAGATGCCCCTACTGATAATTTTGGTAAAGGTGAGCGATTCAGTCCTACTGATACGATTTGTATTGGACTTGCCACCTGTATTATTACTACAATGGGTATCAAGTCGGCCTCAATGAATATTGATCTTTCGGGCAGCAGACTTGATGTAACAAAACATATGCTGAACAATCCTAGGCGCATTGGTAAAATTGAAGTAACGCTTCAAATCAAAACCCTAACCCCAATCGATGAAGCTTCTCAAAAACTTCTCGAAGCAATCGGAGATAATTGCCCTGTGGTTAAAAGCCTTCATCCAGATATTGAAAAGATAGTTCAGTACAATTGGAGTTAATTATTTTTTCTATAATCGACCCGGATTGAATAATCCGGTTTATTTTTTTCCTTCGGCTGATGTTTGCTCTAATCTAAATACTTCTGTAAGTACCCCTTATTTCAAACAGTTTTATTTAGAGCAAAATCATTTTTAATAAGGTTCAATTTCCATTCGTATGGTGTTTTATTTCCTAGTGATTCATGTGGTCTTTTAGTATTATACTCTTCTATCCATTCCTCAGTTAGTACTCTTACTTCGTTAAGATCAAAGAACAGGTAAGCATCTAAGATAGCTTCTCGATAGAGTCTATTAAAGCGTTCAATATATCCATTTTGCATAGGCTTCCCGGGTTGGATAAACTGAAGGTTAATTCCTTTATCTAAACTCCATAACTCAAGATCCTTAGAAGTAAACTCAGGACCATTATCTGTTCTAATGGATACTGGCTTACCTCTTTGCTTAATGATTCTATCTAGCGTTCTTATTACTCTTCTAGAAGAAAGTGAAGTATCTACTTCGATAGCTAATACTTCCCTAGAACAATCATCCATTACATTTAGTGTTCTAAATTTTCTATTACCAACCATACTATCACTCATAAAATCCATGCTCCAACTTTGGTTTACTAAGCTCTGTTGTACCAAAGGTTGTTTTACTCTTGCAGGAATTCTTCGCTTGCCTTTGCGCTTCCTGTTTAACTTCAAGAGCTTATAAACCCTATACACTCGTTTATGGTTCCATAGTTTACCACCTCTACGCAAATAAGCAAAGAGCTTCCTAAAGCCATAGGTTGGATGTTTAAAAGCAAGTTCTTGTAAAGCCTCTATCACTTCACTATCATCCTTCTTACTCTCGTAATAGAACCGTGATCTTGGAATAGCTATTAGTTTACAAGCCCTGCTCACTGGAATACCATACTCATGCACCAGCTCCTGTGTTAGCTGCCTTTTTGTGGCAGGGCCCAGCCTTTTTTTGAGAACAAATCCTTCAGTATCTGATTGTCCATGGCCACATCAGCATACATCTTTTTTAACCTTGAATTT
>Ga0209190_1000273_pt1 | contig 37715 bp, 16 predicted proteins | sample M_140205_XF_Meta_FD_187315 | JGI IMG/M metagenome (GOLD analysis project Ga0209190, IMG submission 187315) | Freshwater microbial communities from Lake Montjoie, Canada to study carbon cycling - M_140205_XF_MetaG (SPAdes) (version 2) | ecosystem: Environmental > Aquatic > Freshwater > Lake...
AGGTATTATTTTGATGTTGGATAGGTCGCAGAAACCTCGTGCTTCTGCGGCAGCCCACGAAAACCCTAGGCACGCCACGCCTTTTTCCCAAGGCTGCACCCACCAACGGCTTCAGCCATAAAATCTCTTCCATTCGAAAGACCGCCAGCCGGATGTCATTATAGAGCATTGTAATTTCCGCGATCCGCCCATTTTTTCATGATCCTTAAACGCATCACCATTTCCTGTGTGGCCGCTTCCCTGACCTTGCTGGCCAGCGCTTGCAAGCGCGGCTCCACCCAAGGCAACGTCACGCCACCGGCAGTCGGGAGCTCATCGGCGAGTCCGGAGAATCTCCCGATCTCCCTCCCGAAAGAAGTCAGCTTCAACGAGCACATCCAGCCGATTCTCTCGGAGTATTGCTACCACTGCCATGGTCCGGACTCCGGCACCCGCAAGCCAAAGGACGCCCCGCTGCGTCTCGATCGCCCCGAGGAAGCCTTCAAGCTCCGCGAAAACGGCAAGCCCGTCATCATCAAGGGTGACGCGTCAGCTTCACTCCTCGTGAAGCTGATCCACAGCAGCGACGAGGAGGAAGTGATGCCGCCGCCGGAGTCGCACAAGTCTCTCAGCCCGCGCGAGATCTCCTTGATAGAAAAGTGGATCCAGCAGGGAGCCAATTATCAGCCCCACTGGTCCTTCGCCGCGCTCACCCGCCCACCAGTGCCGCAGGCTGCCGCAGACGCACCCACTCCCATCGATCATTTCATCACCGAGAAACTCAAGGTCGCCGGACTGAAGATGAACCCGCCTGAGGAGGCCCGACGCTTTCACCGCCGCCTGTCCTTCGATCTAACGGGTTTGCCGCCCTTGCCGGATTCGACCGATGCGTTTGTAAAACGCTACGAGTCCGATGCCGACAAGGCGGTCGCCGAGGAGGCAAAGGTGATGATGGCCACCACCGCCCATGCCGAACACCTCACCCGCCATTGGCTCGATGCCGCGCGCTACGCCGACACCCACGGTATCCACATCGACAACTACCGTGCCATCTGGCCCTACCGCGACTGGGTCATCAATGCCTTCAAGTCGAACATGCCGTGGGACCAGTTCACCGTCGAGCAGATCGCAGGCGACCTGATGCCGGACCGCACGCTCGACCAGCAGATCGCCACCGGATTCAGCCGCTGCCTGGCCACCACCGGTGAGGGCGGCGCGATCGGCGAGGAATACGATGCCATTTACGCCAAGGACCGCGTCGACACCACCTCCGCCGTCTGGCTGGGCCTGACCACCGGCTGCGCGGCCTGCCACGACCACAAATTTGATCCGATTTCGCAGAAGGACTTCTACTCGATGACCGCCTTCTTCCGGAACACGCCGATGTCCTCGCTGGATGGCAACAACGCCGAGCATCCGCCGAACATCTTCGTGCCGGCGGCGGAAAACCGCGTCCGTTGGGGCCAGCTCCCCGGCGAAATCGCGAGTCTCGAAAAGGAGCTCGACGCCCGCAAGGTCGCCGCCCGTGCGGACTTCGAAAAATGGCTGCCCACTGCCACCATTGAGGTCAAACCGGACGCAGAGCCCGCGCTTGAAATCGCCATTCCTCTAACCGAAGCGGACGGCCCGATCCATGGCACCGTCAGCGGCCAGCCGCGCGAATGGCCGGTCGTGCCGAACCGGATCGACGGACCACTCGGCAAGGCCACTGTCGTCAGCGACACAGCGATCGATCTCGGTGACATTGCTTCGTTCAAGCGCACCGAGCAGGTCACCTACGGCGGATTCGTTCGCGTCGAAGGCCAGCCGACCGGAGCCATTTTTGCCCGGATGAATGTTCAGGAGGGCTATAAGGGCTGGGATCTTTACCTTCAGGGTGGAATGCCGATTAGCCACGTTATCGACTCTTGGCAGGGATCGGCCAACAAGCTGATCGGCCAGACCCCGCTTGAGTCCGGCAAATGGCAGCATGTGATGGTAACCTTTGATGGATCCCAGCCCGCCAAGCAGACGATGATTATCTACGTCGATGGCATTGCGCAAAAAGCAGAGCTCACGCCGGATACGATCGGGCCAAACATCGAAACGAAAGTCTCATTCCTGCTCGGCAGCCGCGCGTTTGGCGACTCGAAGCTGGCCGCCCCCGTGGCTCTCCAAGATTTCCGCTTTTACCGTCGTGTCCTCAGCGCAGCGGAAATTGGAACCATTGCGAATACCGCCGTGATCCGCCAGTTGGTCTCGATCCCGGCCGATCAGCGCACCAAGGAGCAGACCGACAAGCTCTTCCCGTATTACCTCGCCCAGATCGATGCGCCCTTCCGCCAGCTAGGCGACAAGCTGGCCCTCCTCAAGAACGAACAGGCGGGAATCCGCGCTAACGGTTCTGTCACCCTCGTGATGGAGGAAAATGCGGCAGAGCCTTTCGCCCACATCCTCACCCGCGGCGTTTATTCCGCCAAGGCCGACCGCGTGACCGCCGAAACTCCTGCCGCCCTCACGCCAATGGCGAAGGATGCTCCGAAGAACCGCCTCGGACTCGCTAAGTGGCTCGTCGATACCGCCAACCCGCTGCCCGCCCGCGTGACGATGAACCGCACTTGGTATTATTTCTTCGGCACCGGCATCGTGGAAACCACCGAGGATTTCGGCATCATGGGAGCACGCCCCAGCCACCCGCATTTGCTGGACTGGCTCGCTTCAGAGTTCATCGATTCAAAGTGGGACTACCGGCACATGATCGAGCTGTTGGTCACCTCGAAAACCTATCGCCAGTCCGCCATCGTCAGCGCCGAAAAGTTGGAGAAGGACCCGCTCAACCGCCTTCTTTCACGTGGACCGCGCGTCCGGCTCGATGCAGAGCAGTTGCGCGACATGGCGCTCTCTTCCTCAAATCTGCTGTCCGCCAAGGTCGGGGGTCCATCGGTGAAACCTTACCAGCCCGAAGGTCTCTGGGAAGCGGTGGCGATGGATCAATCCAACACCCGCAATTACAAGCAGGACGGTGGGGAGGCCCTCTACCGCCGCTCGCTCTACACGTTTTGGAAACGGACGGCTGCTCCGGCCTCGATGGAGATTCTAAACGCTCCAACGCGCGAGGTTTTCTGCGTCCGCCGGGACCGCACCAACACGCCACTTCAGGCCCTCGTCGTCATGAATGACCCGCAATTTGTCGAGGCCTCCCGCCAGCTTGCCGCACACGCCATTTCCACTTCGGCGGATATTGATCAACGCATCGACTACATCACGAAGCGCCTTCTTGATCGCCTGCCGAAGCCTAACGAGCGGACAATCATCAAGGCATCCTTCGATGACCTCCTTGCCGACTTCACCGCCAAGCCGGATGAAGCAGCCAAGCTGTTGAAGGTCGGTGAAACTCCTGCCCCTGCGATTCCCGCTCCGGAACTCGCCGCCTGGACCATGGTGGCCAGCCAGATTCTCAACCTCGACGAAACCCTCACCCGCTGATCCGACATGAACCCGCTAGATACCTACAACGGCGCTCTCACCCGCCGGCAGTTCTTCCGGACGTCCGGCACCGGGCTCGGTGCGGCGGCGCTCGCATCGCTGCTCGGTCGGCCCGCATTCGCCGACTCTCCGGACCATTCCTCGCTGATAGCTTGCACCCCGCAGATTGCCCCGAGGGCGAAACGCGCGATCTATATTTCGCTCATCGGTGCGCCCTCGCAGTTAGATCTGTTCGACTACAAGCCGGATCTTTCAAAGCGCTTCAAGGAGGACCTCAACCAGTGGCTCAAGGAACAAGGCCAGCGCCTCACCGGCATGACCTCCGGCCAGGCCACTTTCCCGCTCGCGCCGAGCATTTTCAAATTCAACCAGCACGGGAAATCCGGTGCCTGGATCAGCGAACTCCTGCCGTGGACCGGCAAGATGGCGGACGACATCTGCATCATCAAGTCGATGCACACCGATGCCATCAACCACGAGCCAGCCAACCAGTTGATCTGCACCGGCTCGATGCAATCCGGCAAGGCCTCCATGGGCTCTTGGCTTTCCTACGGCCTCGGTTCGATGAACCAGGACCTGCCATCGTTCGTCGTGCTTCACGCCACCCACTCGTCGCCTTACTCTAACGTCCAGGCGATTTCCTCCCGACTCTGGGGCTCCGGTTATCTAGCAGGAAAACATGCGGGCGTCGCCCTGCGTTCGCTTGGCGATCCGGTGCTCTTCCTCAAGGACGCGCCGGGCGTCTCGCGCGACATGCGCCACAAGATGTTAGACAGGCTCAACCAGCTCAACCAGACCTCCTACGAAAGCGTCGGCGATCCGGAGATCCAGACCCGCATGCAGCAGTATGAAATGGCCTTCCGCATGCAGGCCTCCGTCCCCGAGTTGACCGACCTCTCGTCCGAGCCTGAACACATTTATTCCCTCTACGGTGAAGATAGTAAAACGCGCGGCACCTTCGCCAACTCCACCCTGATGGCACGCCGTCTCCTTGAGCGCGGCGTCCGTTTCGTCCAGATCTTCCATCGCGGCTGGGACCAGCACGGCAGCCTCCCGCGCGACCTCGCCTCGCAGTGCAAGGACGTCGATCAGGGAGCCTACGGTCTCATCCAGGACCTCAAGCAGCGTGGCGTGCTCGAAGATACCCTCGTCATCATGGGCGGTGAATTCGGGCGCACCATCTACTCCCAAGGCAGCCTTACGGAGACCGACTACGGTCGCGATCACCACCCGCGTTGCTTCTCACTCTGGATGGCCGGCGGCGGCATCAAGGGTGGTCAGGTGCACGGCGAAACCGATGAAATGTCCTACAACATCGTCAAGGACCCGGTCCACATCCGTGACCTCCACGCCACCATCCTTCACACCATGGGCTTTGACCCGGAACGCCTCACCTTCAAGTTCCAAGGCCTCGACCAGCGCCTCATCGGAGTCGAGCCTGCAAGGGTCGTGAAGGAGATTTTCACGTGATGTCGGGAGTCATGTGACGCATACGCGTCACATGACAAGGACTCCTCAATGGCATACCTATCAAACCCCCTCGATCACCTGTCAAAAGGCGATCCGAGAACCAGAAGTATGAGCCTGAGCCGCAACATCCACGAAAACAAACCATGAAGAACATTTGCATCTGTGTCAGCCTATGGGCCCTAACTAATTTCGGGATTCGCGCGGCGGATTTGCCAAACCCCGGCAGCAACCCGCTGCCGGGACTCAATCACGCCGAGCGTTCGCCGATTTCCTCGTTCTTTGTGGCGCCGACACGCATTGTCTGGCAGAGCGAAGCGGGGGTAAAAAATGCCAATGCGCTCATCGCGCCCAACGCTGGGCAGGCCGTGCTGAAAGAACCGCGCCCGCCTTGTGAACTGACTTCGTCGTCCAATGCTCCTGCCGGAGTGTTGCTGGATTTCGGCCGGGAACTGCACGGCGGCATCGAGTTGTTCACGACCCGGATGCCGGAGCAGGAGAAACTGCGACACGTGCGTGTGCGCTTTGGTGAATCGGTCGCCGAGGCGATGGCTGAACTCGGTGGCCCTCAAAACGCGGGCAATGACCACGCCATCCGCGACCAGGTGATCGCCCTGCCGTGGCTGGGCAAGCAATTCATCGGGTCGACTGGTTTTCGTTTTGTGCGGATTGACAGCGTGGATGCGGGCCTGCCGTTGGAATTGAGCCAGGTGCGCGCGGTGTTGCAAATCCGCGATATTCCCCGGATCGGCTCATTCAAGTGCAACGATGAGCGGCTCAACCGCATTTGGCAGGTGGGCGCGGACACGGTTCACCTCAACATGCAGGAGTATCTTTGGGACGGCATCAAGCGTGACCGCTTGGTGTGGATTGGCGACATGCACCCCGAGGTCAGCACCATCAGCGCGGTTTTCGGCTTCAACGAAGTGGTGCCGCGTTCGTTGGATTTCACCCGCGATGTGACGCCGGCGACGGAATGGATGAACGGCATCTCCAGTTATTCGATGTGGTGGGTTAGAATCCACGAAGATCTTTGGATGCATAACGGTGACCGTAAATACCTTGAAGAGCAAAAGCCCTACCTGACCGTGCTGCTCAAGCGGCTCGCGGAACTCATCGGGCCGGACGGACGCGAGCACATTGACGGGATGCGTTTCCTTGACTGGCCCAGCTCGCCGAACGAACAGGGCGTGACGGCCGGGTTGCAAGGGTTGCTGGTGATGACGCTCGACAGCGGAGCGCGCCTGATGACCGTTTTAGGGGACAAGGAAACAGCGGATCTTTGTGCTGCCGCCGCCGCGCGTGGGCGGAAAGTGGTGCCAGATGTGAACCACTCAAAATCCGGCGCAGCTCTGCTGTCACTGGCGGGAATGATGCCGGCCAAACAGGTTTCCGATGAGGTGCTTAAAGTGGGTGGACCGAAGAACATTTCCACCTTCTACGGCTATTATGTCCTGCAGGCGCTGGCAAAATCCGACGACACGGACACGGCGTTGGATTTCATCCGCACCTTTTGGGGAACCATGCTGGACTTCGGCGCGACGACGTTCTGGGAGGATTTTAACCTGGACTGGACGAACAACGCGGCGCGGATCGACGAACTGGTGCCGCCGGGCAAAAAGGATTTGCACGGCGACTATGGCGCATATTGCTACATCGGATTTCGCCATAGCCTCTGCCACGGTTGGGCGAGCGGGCCGACGGCCTGGTTGAGCGAGCATGTGCTCGGCCTGACGCCGCTGGAACCGGGGTGCAAAGTCGTCAGGATCGCGCCGCAACTGGGAAATCTCCAATGGGCCGAGGGCGATTACCCGACGCCGCACGGCATCATTCACGTCCGACATGACCGCCAAGCCGACGGCACTATTCTATCCAAAATCACCGTTCCGCCGGGCGTCAAAGTGGATAAGGTCAACGAAGGGTCCAGTGTGAAAATAGAGGCAGCATCCCGCCGCAAGGACTGATTTTTCCACTGCGTGCCTGATCTCATCGGCGAGCCGATGGATTAATGGAGCAATCCGCAGGGCAAAACCCAGACATGGATGCGCGGGTAGGTGCGCGAGGTCGTCACCGGTCGTGGGATTTCCTGTCAAAGCCGTCATGTGACGCATTTGCGTCACATGACAGATGCCGCGGAAATCCCTATTTCTTGTCCTGGCGGAGCGGTCATCGTGTCCAACCACTGACCTGTCCTGAAATTCAGCCCCAACAACTGTTCTCTGTATTCTCCGGTCCTGCCATCGGTGACTTTCGTGATCACCTGCCAAAACCAATTTCCCACTATCAACATGACGAACCAACACACCATTCCACGCCGCAAGTTCCTTGCCGCCTCGATCTCCGCTCTGGGTCTCGCTCCGATGACCTGGTTGCGCGCCCAGCCGACATCGCCCAACGATGAAATCACCATCGGTATCGTTGGATGTGGCGGGCAAGGCTGGGGCAACATGATCAATTTCCTTGGTATCCCGGGGGTGAGAGTCGTTGCCGTGTGTGATGTGGATTCCAACAAGATGGGCGGCTTCAAAGCCAAAGTGGATGAACAATACAAGAACCAGGACTGCAAGACCTACCCACATTACGAGGACCTCCTCAAACATTCCGGTCTCGACGCCATCATGCTCGCCACGCCAGACCACATGCACGCCACCATCGGCATCGCCGCCCTCAATGCCGGGATGGACGTGTATGGGGAAAAACCCTTCGCCTGGGGACTGGCAGAGGGCCGTTTGCTTGTCGAAGCTGTCAATAAGAACAAGCGCGTCTGGCAGACCGGTTCCATGCAACGTTCCATGGGGGAGTTCCGCCGATTCAAGGCCCTCGTTGAAAAGAACACCTTGGGCAAGATCACCCGTGTCGAATGCGGCACACCTGGCGGCATGTCCATCCAGCAGCACGTTCCCGCTGATCAAGTGGCCGCCTTGATCGGCAAACCACCCGCAACTCTCGACTGGGCGGGATGGTGCGGCCCCGTCAAGAACTTCCCATACCATCCGATGCTTCATCCCTGGAACTGGCGCTGGCACGACCAGTTCGGCGGTGGACAGTTGCTTGACTGGGTGGGCCACCATGTGGACATCGCGTTGTGGACACTGGGACTGGATCGCACCGGGCCGGTCAAAGTCGAAGGCACCGGCAAACATGGCGACGACGCGTTCTTCAACACCTATGTCGAGTATGCCTATCAGGGAACATTCGCCGATGGCCGCGTCATCGAGGTCCGCAGTGATTTCATGGGCACCAAATTCACCGGTGAAAAAGGCTGGATCCACGTGGATCGCGGTGTCCTTGAGGCCACCGACCGTGAAATGCTGCGCAATCTGCCTGCGGATTTCGATACCAAGCCACCGAGCCACCACCAGAATTTCATCAACTGCATGCGCGATCGCAAACTGCCCGTATCCGATGCCGAGGGTTCTCACCGGTCCGCCTCGTTCGGACAGCTTGCGCTGGTCGCCCTAGACTCCGGACAAGCGGTCAAGTGGGACCCGGTCGCCGAGAAGCTTCTCGATAATCCCGAACAAGCCAAGCACCCGCGACTCGGGGCGCGACTCAAGGTGTGAGACGTGATTTGAAACACCGTGTCTGCTGGATTATTTTGAAAACCATTCTTCCCATCATCGCCGCCTGCCTTGCCGCGGGCGGCATCTCTTCTGCCGCAGAAGGAATCTCAACTGACTGGACTCAGGTAGCCGCAGCCGACCAATCCCTGATGGGGGACTATCAGGGCGAATGGATTGACCCGCAGAAGGGCGACTATTTCGAGATCAACAAACCACTGGCAGCCCAGGTGATCAACGTACGCGCCGGCGAGTATCAACTGCGGTTTTATCAAGAGCATGACATGCGGGCGGATCCCTATTTCGAGGGAGTTGGAAAACTCGATGGCGAAGTGATCCGCTTCGAATCAAACGGCTGGAGCGGCACGGTTTCCGCAGACGGATTGATCGGAAAATGTGGCTCGGGGCATGGTGGTGCCGATGGCGTCCGCTTTCAACTCAAGCGCGTGATCCGTTCCTCACCCACGCTGGGAGCACGGCCGCCTGCCGGTGCTGTCGTGTTGTTCGATGGGAAAAACCTCGATGCCTGGCAACATGCGGACGGCCGCCCGGTGACATGGCGCCTGCTGGATCAAGACAGGATGGAAGTCCGCAGTTTCCTTTGGGATGAGAACCAAAAGAACCAGATTGGCGGCGACATCCAAACGATCCAGAAATTCGGCAATTGCAAAATCCACCTCGAATTCCGCTACCCCGTGGAACCTGGCCTGACCGGCCAAGGGCGGGGCAACAGTGGATTCTTTTTCCAAAAGGATTATGAGGTGCAGATATTGAATTCCTACGGGCTCCAAGGCAATTGGAATGAATGCGGCGCACTTTACAAAACCTGTCCACCCAAGGTCAACGCCGCACGTCCGCCGATGGAATGGCAAACTTATGATATCGAATACACAGCATCGGTCTGGGATGGGGAGAAGATGATCTCAGTTCCGAGAATCGAGGTCCGCCTCAATGGGGTGGTGATTCACCACGATCAGGAAATCCTTCATGGCACCGCCCATGCTTTCGCTTCGCGTGAGATACTCCCGAAAGGCGATGGCCCTATCCGATTGCAGGACCACGGCAATGCCATCCAGTTCCGAAACATATGGTTGACTCACTAAGCGACCTCCCTTTTTTGCGTGAGGAACAAGGGCCGGAATCGGATGGCTCGAAACCGATGAACCGCCCGGACAAATTCCATCAATATCGCTTGTTCAAGCTTCGAATAGGACTTGTTCTCTGTTTCGTTCTGAAAATCCAACCTTGAATTCATGAGGCCAACCTATCAATGAAATCATTACTTTTACTTTTTCTGGCCGTTGGATCTTTGAGCGCCGTCGCTTTGCCGGACAATTACAAGGTCATCTGGGACAGCCCGTCGCAGGATTCGCTCGACTCGATGCCACACTCGGGCCGCCGTGGGGCGGGTGCGAATGTCTGGGTGCAGGATGGCAGTGTCTGGCTCTATCTCGCGCACAGCGGGGCCTTTGACGAGCAGGGAAACTTGCTGAAACTGGGCTGCATCCGCATCACTCCTGATAGCGTCAAGCTCGGGGAAGCCGGTTTCCGCCAGGAACTTGATCCAGCCACCGGCAAGATCACGATTACGCAGGGTGGCTTCAAGGCATCCCTCTGGTTCGCAGGAGAAAACCTGGTCTTTGAAACCACATCAGCCTCCCCCCATGCGCTCGATGTGGCGTTTGGCAGTTGGCGCGACAAGAAGCGTGACGGTTTGAATCTCGACGTATTCGGACAGCATCATATTAATGAGGATCACATCACGTCCGATGAAGACGGCTTCGTCTGGTTTCACCGCAATGCCGATTTCGGGGTGAACGTGGCCGCCATGGCCACGAGTCAGGGTATCGAGAAAAGCACAGTGCTAGACGTCATTTCCCACCGCATTTTTGGGGGAAGCCTCGTGGTGGAAGGCGGGCTTTCCAAGCCAGTGGAGTCCGACGCGAAGTGGCAGTTCTGGGATGGAAAGGCATGGACCGGACGCACGCAGGCTCGCAAGGCGCATCTGATCACGATGCACCTCGGTGCCGCGTCCGATGCCGACCCGCAGAAGTGGCACTCCGAGGCGAAAGCCCTGTTCTCACCAGCAGCACTCAAGGCCGCGAATGCCGATGAACTGAAACGTTGGGACGAATTTTGGTCACGCTCGCACGTTGTCGTGAATTCGGCTGCGGCCACCACGGATGCCGGCTGGCTGATCGGGCGCAATTACGCGCTTTTCCGTTACATGTTAGCCTGCAATCGGAACGGAGAACTGCCACTGCTCTTCAATGGCGGCATCTTCACGACCGACAACAAGCCGGGCCGCATTACCGGCAACAACAATGAGGGACTTTCGATTTCCCCAGGCGCTCCGGCCACGCCCGATTTCCGCCGCTGGATGAACTGTCGTTTTATGTCGCAGAACCAGCGCTGGCTCGGTTGGCCGAATCTGGCCAATGGAGACATCGATCTGCTCGCGCCGTCGCTGACGTTTTATCGCGACCGCTCCGCCACCGCCGCATCGCGCGCTAAACGCCAGGGTGCCGACGGGGCCGTCTATGTCGAGCCGCTAGACATCTGGGGCTTGTGCAGCAGCGAGATCTCGCCGCGTCCTGACGGACTCTGCGGTATGGAACACCTGACCTATCACTTTTCAATGGGCCTCGAGCACGCATGGATGGCGTTGCAGGCTCACGACGTCCTCGGTATCTCATTAAAAAATGACCTGCATTGGATCGAGGGCACCGTATTCTTCTACGACAGCTTCTATCGAAAACAGACCAAAGAACGCACCGGCAAGGAACTCGGAGATGACGGCAAACTGCTGCTGTATCCTGTCTGTGGCCTCGAATACGCGGGCGGTGCCACCAATTCGCTGGAAGTGGTCTGCGGTCTCAAACGCGTGACAGACTCCTTGCTCAAAGTGCCCGAGCTTTCTACGACCTCACGTTCCCGACTGATGAAAATCCAGAGCGAGTTGCCGGAACTGCCGACCGGGAAACGCGCAGGCCGACTCTCCTTGCTACCCGCCAGATCGTTCGAGCGCGACTACAACAAGTGGGAGCCGATCGAAATGTATGCCTGTTGGCCTTACCGCCTCGTCGGCATCACCCAACCCGCAACCTTGCAACTCGCCCGCGACACTTGGGAAACCATCCCCGCCGACCGCGCCCAGCTATGCAAACAGGACTATTCGTGGATGGCCAACGTCGCCAACATCGCAGCGCTCGCCTGGCCGGATCAAGCCAAGGAACGCGCGATTTACAAGATGGCGAATACTGCGGCCCCGCAGGCTCGTTTCCCCGCCTTCTTCGGTCCCGGTCATGACTGGCTGCCCGATCACAATTGGGGTGGCTCGGGCATGGTCGGCATCCAGGAAATGCTCCTCGCTCCGGAACCCGGTGTCACCGGCAAGCTCCACCTCTTTCCCGCCTGGCCCGCCGAGTGGGATGTCGATTTCAAACTCCACGCGCCTGGCCAGACCATCATCGAGGGCGTGTTGAAAGGTGGTAAACTTGAGAAACTCAAAGTCACTCCCGGATCCCGTGCCAAGGATATCGTCAACTGGTTAGGCAAACAACCCGCCTATCAGCCACCACCACCGCCGCCGGTGCCTCTGAGCCAAGGCGAGACCATCACCGCGTCCAGCCAGTATGCCGAACCAGGATACGATCCCGCCCGCGCCGTAGATGGCGATCCGAGAACCCGCTGGGCATCGGATATGGCGGCGCGTGCCGGTTGGCTCGAAGTGGATCTCGGAGATGAAAAGGAAATCGGCCGTGTCCTGGTTTCCGAAATCGAATGGCCGGAGACTCGTGAGTTCGCGATCGAAATCAAACAAGGGGAGGTATGGCAGGAAGTGGCTCGCGGCACCACCATCGGCGCGGAAAAAGAAATCGTCATCGCCCCGGTCAAAGCGCGTTTTGTCCGTCTGAATGTTTTCAAAGCCGAACTCCCGATCAATATCAACGAATTCCAGGTCTTCGCTCACGATCTGAAAGACCGATGAAACCCTTGGATCTGGAGAGTGACGGACATAAGAAGCAGTTTAAGACAACATCCTAGTGAGTTTAACATGAAACATTTTATCCCACTTGCTGCCATCATGCTCATGAACGGTTCCGCCATGGCCACTGCGGGTGAGATGCGCGATCCGGTGGTTACCGAAAGCGTGTCGGCCAATGGTCTCACCAGCCTGCACATCGCTTCTGCCGATGGCAAGGATATCGCGACTTACGAGGTTGATCTCCGGACTCATCACAAGCCGGCCACTGAAGCATCGGAAAATATCCGTCGATGGGAATCGTATAAGTTTGGGTCCTTCGTGCATTTCAATCTGAATACCTTTGTCGGTGATGAATTCACCCAAGGACCCGCGTCCCTCTATCGTCCGAGCAAGCTGAACGTGCCGAGTTGGGCCAGGCTTTTCCGGCAGGCCGGGATGGGCTACGCCGTCCTCACCACCCGCCACACCTCCGAATTCCTGCTTTGGCCCAGCAAGACATCAATCCAAACCGTCGCCGCCACTGACGAGCCGACCGATGTCGTAAAAGCCTTCGCCGAGAGTTGCCGGAAAGAGGGAGTCGCTCCAGGCCTCTATTACTGCATGTGGAACAAGGGTGCGCATGCAAGAGCCACGATCATGGCGCAGCTCTATGAATTGGCCCATAACTACGGCCCCATCCCGTATTTCTGGATCGATATGATGAATTGGGCTCCGCAAGACCTGTCGCCGCAGACGGTGTACGATCTGCTCAAGTCCCTTCAGCCCGATTGCATCGTCATCCTTAACCAGCACATTCAGGATGGCACGAAGATTGCCTACTTCCCCACCGACGTCATGAATGGCGAGAACCTGCTTCCGCCGCCCGGTGGGCATCAGAAGGAACGGACGGTGGAGGGCGTGAAATACTATCTGCCCATGGAATGCGAAATGGTCTCGCAGTCTTGGGACAAAGGAAACTCGGGCGCGCCCGGATCCTGGTTCACCTATGGTGCCGGCCTGAAAGTGCCGCCCAGTGCCCCGAAGCCGGCAGCACAGCTCGTGAAACATTTCACCGCAGCTTATCGACTTGGTGCCTCCAATGTGCTGCTGAGTTTTGCTCCCGACCACAGCGGCATGTTCAGACCCGAGGAATGCGCCATGATCCTGGAATTGAAGAAGGCGATTGATGATCCGTCGATCTACCCGTCACCACTCAACCTGAACGCCAAAGCCACCGCCTCCAACATCTATCATAACGATCCGACCTATGGACCCGCCTCGGCTTTGGATGACAACTCCGCCACGCGTTGGGCGACCGATGATGGCACCACCTCCGCATGGTTGGAGGTTGATCTCGGCAAACCGGCAACCCTGGGACGCGCCGTCATCGAACAGGCGTATCCGGAATTGAAGCGAATCCGCAAGTTTGCCATCGAATACCAGGTTGGCGACGAGTGGAAGGCCTGTTATCAAGGTGAAAACCCCGGGGCCAGGCTGGACGTCACGTTCGGACCTGTCAGCGCCCGGCGCGTCCGTCTGCATGTGATCGAATCCACGGATGGTCCGACGATTTCGGAGTTCCAACTGTATCCACCTGCCAAAGGGAAATAACATTAACTCAGATGAACGTGTTGTCAGTTTTCGCCCAATGGCCCATGCCGCGCCGCCGTATTCACCGCTGCCTGGGTGATCGCCACGATCAACCACAGCAATACCTACAACCTTGGCCCACCGGTCTCTGAAGACGGCGTCGAACAATGGACATTCAGCAAACTATTAATGATGAAGATATATTACCCATGTTTGGCGGCACTCCTCGCCGCATTCGTTGTCGCTCCTGCGGCTCTGGCAGCTCCGGCTGCCGATCTTGAAAAGGCATTTGCAAATCCGCCTGAATCCGCCAAGCCGGGCGTGCTGTGGATGTGGATGGGCTGCAATCTCAGCAAGGCGGGGATCACCCGGGATCTGGAGGCACTGAAAGCGGCGGGATTCAACCGCACCACCGTCTTCAGCCTAGCGGATGTGACCACGCCGTGGGCCGGGGAAATTCAAAATAGCCCGACACCCGAGATCATTTCCTGGACCGAGCCATGGTGGCAAATGGTGCGGCACGCGGCGCTGGAATCCAAACGGCTCGGAATGGACTTCGGCATGTTCAATGGCCCCAGCTACGAATCCAGTGGCGGACCGTGGATCAGCGCTGAAAACTCCATGCAGGAGGTCTGTTTTTCGCAGACGGAGGTCACGGGGGGGCAAGAGATTCAAGTGGATCTGCCGCGTCCGAAGGTGGACCCGCGCGCGGTTCAAATGTTCCCCGTTTACAACCCGAATACCGGACTGGTTGAAAAACCGGAAATCCCGGAACGCGGCACTTATTTTCGTGATATCGCCGTGCTTGCGATGCCTGCGGAGGGGGTGGTTGCGAAGGATCAGATTATCGATCTTAGCACCAAGCTTTCTGCAGAGGGCAAACTGAGTTGGACTGCTCCTGCGGGAAAATGGGTGATCTATCGCTTCGGGCACACGACCATGGGCACGCTCATCCAGCCAGCACAGTGGAAGGCAACTGGATTCGAGTGCGACAAGATGAGTCGCAAAGCGGTTGAGTTCCACATGGATCATGTCATCGGCGAGATTCAAAAGCATATTGGGGATCTGGTCGGAACCACTTTTACTCACGTGCATTTTGACAGCTACGAGGCGGGCACCCCTTCATGGACGCCACTGATGCGGGAGGAATTCCGTAAACGACGCAACTACGATCTAACCCCGTTCCTGGCGACCTTTGCCAAACGTATCGTCGGGAGCACTCAGGAATCGGATAAGTTCCATGTTGATTTTGATGACACGATCAAGGACCTCTACGGTGACTATTTCAGTATCATCCAAAAAAAATTGCACCATGCGAAGCTGGAGTTTCTCTGCGAACCTTACGGGGGACCATGGCGTCAGAACGAGATTATGGCCTCGGTTGACCGCGTGATGACTGAGTTCTGGACCTCTGATGGGGGCTACGCCCCTTATGAAGTCGCTAGCACCGTTGCCGCATTAAGGAAGAGCGGACAGAATGTCGTCGAGGCCGAGGCTTTTACGGCTGCGCCCGCCTTCAGCCAGTGGTCGGAGACCCCCGAGTGGCTGAAGCCGATGGGTGATGCCGCCTATTGCGACGGCATCAATCGTTTTGTGTTGCATCGTTTTCCCCAGCAACCGTGGGATGAACGTTACCTGCCTGGAGCCACGATGGGTCAGTGGGGCACTCACTTCGACCGCACGCAGACATGGTGGATGCCGGGGAAAGCGATGGTCAGTTATTGGCAACGTTGCCAAGCATTGTTGCAATGGGGGAGCTTCGTCGCACCAGCGGAGGATTTCAAATGCTTCCGGGCAGAGGGGAAAATCGCTGTGAAATCCATCCACCGTCGTGCCGAACAGACCGATGTTTATTTAGTCGCAAACACCGAGCGGGCCGCAGGCTCGGCATGGTGCGCTTTCGGAGTTGAGGGCATGCAGCCAGAATTGTGGGATCCGGTGACGGGCACGATGCGATCAATCAGCCAGTTTGAAATCCGCGACGGAAAAACCCTCGTGCCGTTGGATTTCGCAGCTGCGCAGAGTTTCTTCATTGTGTTTCGCAAGCCGACTGATGCGAAAGCAAAGACCGCCCTAGCAAATTTCCCGACCTTGGCGCCGCAAACGGAACTAACCGGCGAATGGCAGGTAAGTTTCGATCCCAAGTGGGGCGGGCCGAGCGAACCGGTCCGCTTTGAAAAACTGGAGGACTGGACGCAGCGCCCGGAGGCGGGCATCAAGTATTACAGCGGCACAGCGGTCTATCGGAAGAACTTCGATGTCGCCGGAGTGAAAGCGCCCTATCAACTGGACCTCGGAACCGTCCACTGCATCGCGCGGGTCAAACTCAATGGCAAGGACCTCGGAGTTGTCTGGTGCGCGCCGTGGAGCATTTCACTTCCTCCGGAAAGTCTCAAGATGGGGAGCAACCAGCTGGAAATTGAAATCACCAATGTCTGGGCTAACCGACTGATCGGCGACGAACAGGAACCCGCGGATTGCGAGTGGCTGCCGGGACATATGGGTGGTTCGTTCCTCAAGCGGTTTCCAGAGTGGTTCCTGAAAAACGAGCCGCGCCCGTCCAAAGGCCGCTTCTGTTTCACCACTTGGAATTACTTCACCAAGGAATCGCCGTTGACCCCATCCGGACTGTTAGGTCCGGTGCGCCTGATGACCGAAGATTGGGCCGCTGGCGTGAAACCGCCACTGCCGCCGGGACCGGAAGCTTTTTCCAACGAACAAATCCTATCCGATCCGAATGCACCTTTGATCATCGCCGCCGAAACCGATCCGGTTTCAGGGTCCGGATTGGAAAGCGGGCTGCTGCGTGGCAACCTGCTCGCGCCGGACCTGGGCACGACGATCGTGGATGAAATCTGCGCCAATGATGGCGGAGGAACGAATGCCGAAGCCCTGCGCAACGGGACGACCCGGAATGGCGCGGGCGGAGCCGAAACCCAGAATGACGGGAAAACATTTCGTGGCTACGGCCAAAACAACGCCATCACCTTCCGTCTCGATATCGCTAGGAAACCGCAGGGCTACGATCTCACAAACATCGTCACCTTTGCAGGCCACTTCGGTGGCCGTGCCAGCCAGAGCTACAGCGTTTTGATTGCCCATGTGGCCGATCCGTCCCGGTTTGAAAAGCTGGCTGAACCCACGTTGTCCTGTGATGGGGCAGCATCCAAACTTCGACTGACTGCTCGTGACAAGGGCATCCTCGACAACGGTGCGGGCGTTCAGGCCAAGGGCGTGGCCGCGGTGCGCTTTGAGTTTCATGACGGCCCGATCGGGTTCAACGTCTATCGCGAGATTCAGGCAATAGGTAAACCTAGCGCTCCATGAACCGGAAAACCGTAACGATGTTTGGCAAAACCATTCCACATTAGGACCGGCCATGAAAAACATAATCATACAATATTCCATTGTCGCAGCGCTGGCCCTCACCGCCTTGACGGCCACCGCGCAGACGAACCGCTTCTGGTCCGGGACTGGTGCTTGGGATGCGACCTCAATGAACTGGGGCATTGCGACCGGCGGTCCCTACAACACCGCCTGGGCCAGCGGCGACAACGCCACCTTCGAGGGCACTCAAGGCACGGTCACTCTCGACAGCGCGCCGATCTCGGTCAATAAGATCACTTTTACCACGACCGCCAGTAGCGGCTACACCCTTTCCGGTGGAACCTTGAACTTCGTTGCCGGTGGGTCGATCAACCAGTCAATCCGTGCTCTAAACAACACAAGTAACAAAATAAACCATACGATCACCTCGGCGATCACCGGGAGCCCGGCGGTGAATATCGTCGATGGTTCGTCCTACTACGGATTGACCTTCGCTCCGACCAGCGGCACGGTGACGTTGGGCATTTGCACTGTCCCCACGGATGGCAGTGGCACTGCAGGGGACAAGGCGGGTCTCACTCTGGACGGGACCACGACCGGCAATTCGCTTAGTAAGATCCAGTATGCAACGACTCCGAATAACAACCCATACGGCAAATTGTGGAAGCAAGGCACGGGCACCTGGACCGTGGGGAATGTGGACATCGGGAGCGTCGAACTAAGTGGCGGGGCGTTGGTGGTCAACGGAGCGATGACTACCTACTATCAAGGGCTAACGTTCACCGGGGGCACACTGAAGGGCACCGGCCCGATTTCAGTCCCGGGCAATATCGTTACTGCGGTCACCGTGCCCGCCAGCGGCAATCTGTCCCCCGGCATCACCAACGGCACCCTCTCGATTACTAAAAACCTTGATGTCTCAGCAATGGCGGCTGGCACCGGCAAGCTTTACTACGACCTCGCCACGCCCACCACCAGTGACAAAATCGCTGTTATCGGCACAACAGCCATCGGCACAGGCAAGCTAGGCTTCAACAGCTTCGTCTTCGCCAACCTCGGCGGGATGCAGGGTGGAGCCTATCCCCTGATCACCACCACGGCCGGCTTCACCGGCACGCTCAACACCGCCAACCTCACCGGAACGATCGGGGGCTTCACCGGCTCCCTCCAGATTAACGGCAATACCCTCGAATGGGTCATCAACGGTTATAATATGCACATCATGTCCACCAGTCCTGCGGACGATGCCTCTAATGTGCTGGTTGATGACTCTCTAACGGCGACCTTCAGCAAGCCGGTTGTTCTCGGCAGCGGCAACATCACCCTCCGCAACCTCACCGACTCGGTTAACACCGTGATCCCGGTGAACGACCCTCGAATTTCAGTCTCAGGGTCGGTGTTGACGATCAACCCAGGGAGCGCGATTCAACTAAGCAAGAACTACGCCGTGCGCATCGATGCGACCGCCATCGTCAGCAACGACCAGTTCAGTTTCCCGGGAATCGCCGACGACGCGACCTGGAATTTCAGCACTGCTTCCAGCGACCCGTTGTTGGACGCGATCTCCGCACTCAAGAGCCACATCACCGGCGCCATTCCCTTGAGCGCCGCCCAGATCGATGCGAACAAAATGACCATTGATGCGGGTAATAGCCGCTTCGGAACCAGTGGCGCCGTCATTGCCGCCGCCTTTGACTTGGTCGCGACCTACGACACGGTGCTCGGCCCGCTGTTTGTCGCCCGGAGTCTGCCTAGCAGGTCCGCGGTGACCAATGACATCCACTGGACGATCTTTACAGTCATGCAGGACATCATGGATTTGTCCTACACGAGCTACAACATCACCAACAATCGAAGCCTGCTGAGTGGCTACAAGTTTGGCAGCGTGGCCAGTTTCCCCGGTCCTTGTTCGCCGCCTGCGGATCCGAACCAGACTTATACCACTACGATCAGCGCAAGTTATCTGAACACTGCGGGGCGCGATACGATCGGCGACGGTCCTGGGACTTACGCCAGAAAACCCACCGGAACCTATCTGGCCCCCGGCACCATCGCGACCGTCACTGTGCCAGCCGCCCTTGTGGGCGCCGGCTACAAAATCCGCGTGGGTGCCCACACATGGGACATGTCGGCGAACCAACCGAGTATCAGGCGGCTTGATCGCGCGACGGTCGCTTATGACATCACCGCAACGACCATCGCGATCGCCAGTCCGCTGGGCGGCGGGATCTATATCGATGTTCCTTGGCTGGCGAATATCGGGACCGTCATCGTTCAGGTGAAGGGAGCAGTGCGTTCGCCGTATTTCTCCGCAAAGGACATCCAAAGGACAACTCCGGCGCAGTGGCTGACGGAACGGGCGAATCCGGCGCCTTGGGCGGATTTCCAGACGGACAAATATATGATGAATGTGCCGACTAGCTGGATCAGCGCGATGCCCGATCCGACCCAACTGATGGCGGACTGGGACGCTTCCGTGGACGCCATCAACGATCTCATGGGCTTCCCGCGCATCTGCGGCAAGGAAACCCTCTATCTCCAAGTGGACATCGTGCTTCCCTATACATTCTTTGCTTCAGGCTATCCAGCCGTCAATAATATGGGCTTCGTCGCCACCGGTAATTATGGCGGCTACAAAAGTGATGAGTACCTCATCCGCGGCCCTCAGTTTTTCGGCGGTGATTTTGCCACCCTCGCTGTGCAGTTTCATGAAAAGGGGCACGGGTTCTTATTCCCGACGTTCAGCGGCGAAGTGGAGTCCGCTGTCAATCTGCTCTATGTGCCGGTTTTGAATCAGAAATTCGGCATCAGCCTCGATCAGGCATTTCGCTCCACGTTAGGTTATCGCAACACCTATCAAACGCTCGACACCACTGCAATCGCATGGATGAGCTCTTTAAACTTTCCCCCTCCGAACAATACGCCGATGGCTGAAGGGCAAAAAGCCTATCAACTCAAGGGGCACGCCAAGTGGGTTGACATCGCCCGCCTGTTCGGCTGGGCGAAGCTGCGCAATTTCTGGCTGATGTACGCTGAAAATCCCTGGCAAACCTCAGACACTTCCACAGACAGCCTGATCCTGAATCTTTCCAAAGCCGTGGGCAAGGACGTCCGACCGCTGCTGCACTTCTGGGGGATTTACCCGGTGAATGCGGCCACACTGAACACCGCTATCAACGCCGCAGGACTCACCCCTTCCACTGAGATCTACAACGCCCTGCTCCGCTACAAAGCAATCGCACCTATCAACAACGCCGGCTTCCGGAGCTTCGCGCTCGGTTGGTGGGGACGTGAGCCCCGTCCCGGCACGGGCGCTGACGGTGTTTTTTGGGAGGAAAGGGACCACCGCCAGCAATGGTTGAATTATAATGAAGCTTCCGCCGCCGGCATCCAGAGCCGCATCCAGGAACTCATTACCCTCTACTTCCCGGCAGGCATCCCCGCCGACAACTTCCCGCCGTCGGTCCTGACCCTCAGCCCACCCGCCGATGCCGTTGAAACATCCGTTGGTGGCAACCTGATAATGACCTTTACCAAGCCGGTCGTGGCCCAAACCGGCAGCATTACGCTCAAGAATCTGACGGATGGGACGCAATCGACTATCGCCATCACTGACGCCTCCCAGGTTTCAGTTGCCGGCTCGGTCCTGACCATTAACCCGACGACGAATCTACTGGCATCCAAGCTATATGGCATTCGCATTGACGCGACCGCGATCGACGACGCCGCAGGCAATAGCTATGCCGGGATTGCCGATGACACGACGTGGAGTTTCACGACCCAGAGCGCGAACTCCGGGCTCTTCACCTGGGACGGCACGGCCAATACTTGGGCCTCTGCACATTGGAACGCCGGGGGCGGACTGGTCAGCGGTCCTACTGGAGACAGCAGCCGCAACTCCGCAGTCGTCAATGGCGGCACGGTGACGTTTGCTGCGAGTGACACCTTCGGAAATGCGCTCACCATGGCGTCACCGCTGATCACACTCAATAGCGGCGCAACGCTGGCAAGCGGCGGGTTCTTCAACACGATGTGGGATCTCACGCTCAACGGGGGCACGCTGCTGGCCAATGGCGGTGCGAACTCGCCGAACGGCGCCTTCGCGCTGAAAGGGACGGTGAAGATCGGCGGCATTGACGCATCGAACATTTCGGACGGTACCGGGAGCTTCAACACCGTCTCACTCGGCACCGGCATCGGAGGAAACACGACCTTCGATGTGGCCGACGTGACCGCCTCGCCCGCGCCGGACCTGAGCATCTCCACCGCCCTGAACGACAACAGCAATGTCGCCAGCGGGCTGACCAAGACCGGCACCGGCACGCTCACTCTCACCGGCGCTAATATCTACAGCGGCGCGACGGCTGTGAACGCGGGCACGCTGCAAATCGGGGATGGCACCAGCGGGCATGACGGATCGCTTCTCACGAGCGGCATTACGGACAGTGGAGCTTTGGTTTACAACCTCTACGGCAATCAGACAGCCGGATACGGGATCAGCGGCACCGGCAGTCTTAACAAGAATGGCGCGGGCACGCTTACCCTCACCGGCGCGAACACCTACAGCGGCGCGACGACTGTCAGCGCGGGCACACTGGAGCTTGGCGGAGCCGGAACACTGGGTGGCGGCTCCTACGCCGGCGATATCAGCATCGCCGGGGCGTTTGTTTATAGTAGTTCGGCGGCGCAAACCTTGTCTGGTATCATCACTGGCTCTGGGTCGATTACCAAGACAGGCACCGGCACGCTCACCCTCACACAGGCTTTGAATGCCTGGCCCGATCACTTGTTCGATGGTGCCATCACGGTCAACAGCGGAACGCTTCAAGCGCCGAATCAATGGTGGACTTTAAACACTGCCAGTTCGATAACAGTCAACGGTGGCACTCTTAACACCGGATCCAGGTCACATGAAATCGGTAACCTGACGCTCAATGGCGGAACGGTGACCTCCAGCGGGCTCAATGCAGGTGGTACTCCCTGGGGCAACCTATTGCTAGTCGAGAATAGCACAGTCCACGCCGGCGGCGCAGCTGTTTCGACCCTCTCCGTGCAGCAGGTGAATTTGCATGGCACGAACGGCTTCGATGCGAGTGCCGGCAGCACGTTGAACGTGACCAGCGTGGTCGTTGACTATGGTGGCCCTGCGGGCCTCAACAAGACCGGCGCCGGCACGCTCACTCTCACCGGCGCGAACATCTACACCGGCGCGACGACTGTCAGCGCTGGCACGCTGAAGATTGACGGAGCCGGAACACTGGGTGGCGGCTCCTACGCCGGCGATATCAGCATCGCCACCGGGGGCGCGTTTGTTTATAATAGTTCCGCGGCACAAACGTTGTCTGGCGTCATCAATGGCAGTGGGCCGCTGACCCAGAACGGCCCTGGCACGCTCACCATCACCAGCACTCTCAATGCCTGGCCGACTAGCTATTACGATGGCCACGTCACGGTCAACGGCGGCACGCTACAAATGCCGGATATCCCCTGGGCTTTAAACGGTATCACGGTGACGGTCAACGCTGGTGCCACTCTTACCACGGGCACCAATCCAAGTGAAATCCACGGCTGGGCGCTCAATGGCGGCACGGTGAACTCCACCACCGTGCCAGTAGGTCGTGGCCCCGGGAACTTCGGCAACCTTTTGCTTGCAGTGGATAGCACGGTAACCGCCGGCGGCGGGGCTGTTTCGACCATCGCATCGGACGTGTCGTTGAGTGGCCGCAACGTCTTCGCGGTGGGTGTCGACAGTACGTTGCACATGACCGGCCTGGTCGTCTACGGTCCTGGGTGGCATGCCGACGTCGCCACGACGGGCATCACCAAGACCGGTGCCGGCACGCTCACGCTCTCCAGTGCGGCCAACGATTACAGCGGCGCGACCATTGTCACCCAAGGCACTTTCGCTCTTGGCGCGAGCAACGTCCTTCCGAATGGGACAAACGTCACCCTCGGCACGGCCACCCTGAACGCCGCCACCTTTTCCGACACCGCCGGAACGCTGGCCATCTCGGGCGGCGGCACCATCAACCTCGGTTCCGGGGCGGCCTTGGCCTTTGCAGACAGCCATTCGGTTGCTTGGACAGGCACGCTCACCCTCACCGGGACTTACGTTTCCGGCTCCTCACTCCGCTTCGGCACCGACCCCACCGGCCTGACCTCCGGTCAACTCGCTTCCATCACAAAGCCCGGCGGCGGTGCAGTCACTCTGAATGCAAGCGGCTACCTGATCGACGCTGCCGGAGGCTACGCCTCTTGGAAAGCCGTCAACGCACCGACCGGCACCACCGCTGACGACTATGACGGCGATGGCGTGCGCAACGGCGTGGAATACGTGCTCGGCGGCATCAAGAACACCAACGACCGGTCCAAACTACCTACCGCTTCCCTCAGCGTCACCGACGACTTGGTCTTCACCTTCCAGCGGGCCCAAGCCTCCATCGACGGCAAAACCACCTTGGCCATTCAAGTCGGCACCAACCTGAGCACCTGGCCGGACACCTACAAGGTTCCCGATACCGCGCAGGCGAACAATCCCGGCGTCACCGTTGTCAAGAACACCTCTGTCGGCTTCGACACCGTCACCCTCACGGTGCCGAGCACCCAGGATGTGAATAAATTCGCCCGCCTCGTGGTGACGCTTGCCCCTTGATCACTGACGAGCCAATAACCATGATCACCGGTTTGAAAATGTATCCCAATCCATGAGATGAGAATACCAAGATCCGTAATTACGGTGATCATCGCATCGACCATGTTTGGTATTGCGATTGCCCAGCCGGAACCGCCTTACGTGGGGGTGTCGTATTATCCCGAAGTGGCGGGCGACCAGATTACCAAGGATATTGTGCTGATGCGTGATATGGGGGTGAACCTGGTGCGATTTGGCGAATTCGCGTGGTCGCGCATGGAGACCCATGACGGTGAGTTCAACTTTGCCTGGCTGCATGCGGCCGTACAACAGTTTTCCGACGCGGGGATCGCGGTCCAGTTGTGCACGCCTACAGCCGCGCCGCCGGTTTGGTTGAGCGCGGCGCATCCCGACATTCTCCGCGTGAACGCCTTCGGCCAAACCATTGGGCATGGCGGGCGGCGGCAGTATTGCCCCAATTCGCCGGAGTATCTGCCTTACGCGGTGCGGATCGCGGAAAAAATGGGTGAGGAGTTTGGCGGCGAACCCGGCGTTATAGCGTTCCAGATCGACAATGAATTCTGGGAGGATTGTTATTGCACGAACTGTGAAAAAGCGTTCCACGTCTGGTTGAAAAAGCATTTCGGCACGATAGAAAGCCTGAATGACGCCTGGCTCACCGTGCTTTGGAGCCAGGAATACCAGTCGTTCGATCAAGTGCCGCTGCCCAATCCGCAGCGTGTCGGTGCCAGTCATCATCCTTCCCTCATCGCCGCCTACCGGCATTTCATGAGCGACAGCTATGTGGCTTTCTGTGACGCCCAGGTAAAAGCGTTGCGGCGGCACACGAAACGGGCCGTGACCACAAACGGTCACAGTCCTGCGTATCAACAGATTGATTATGTGGAATTGTTCCGCGATCTGGAAATCGTCAACACGGACAGTTATGCCGGGCCGAATGATTTGTTGCGCTACGCATTTGAGGCCGACTGGATGCGTCCGCTGAAGAAACCGTTCTGGCTCGCGGAAACCGCCGTGAATCATAGTGCGGGGACAGCGGTGGACAACGGAAACGATTGGGCGAATTTCCCCGGTGCGCTTCGTGCCAAAATGTGGCTTACTTACGCGCTGGGTGGTGACGCCGTGAGTTTCTGGCTCTGGCGCTCGCATTGGGCCGGGCAGGAACTCGAGCATGGCAGCCTGCTCTATCCATGGGGCGATGAATGTGCCAATACGCCGGAAATCCGCCGCGTGGCCGCCGAATTGAAAACAAACACCGCCTGGCTGCGCACCACCAAACCCGCACCGGCCAAGGTTGCGCTTACCTACGGTATTCCCTCGCAATGGCAGTTTAACGTGAGTCCCATCGCGGCCGGTTTCAACTACGATGCCGCCATCACCGCGTTTCACCGGATGCTTGCGGAGTGCGGCATCTCCCGCGATGTCATTATGCCTGGCGCTTCGGTGGATAAGTATCTAACGGTTTTCTCGCCGTATTTTCCGGCACTTGACGCGGCGACGCTGACGGCAATGAAAAGTTATGTCGAACAGGGCGGCACCTGGGTGCTGGGACCGCTTTCGGCCTGCCGCACGACTGAGGCGACGGCGCACCGCGATGCCTGTTACGGCGCGGAGTTTGAGAAGTGGCTGGGCATTCATGTGCGCCATCGATCGCCGCCCGGTGGCGTGACCCGTCTGGCAACGGGAAATGAAACCGTGAACTGTCAATGGTGGTGCGATGCGTATGAGACGAAAGCGAAGCAGCGCGTTCTAGCCAAATATTCCGGTGGTCCCTTGGATGGTTATGCCGCAATCGTGGAATCATGCATTGGCAAAGGTCGGGTGATTTTGCTCGGCACCCAGCCCGAGGATGCATGGCTGCGCGGCTTCCTGAAAAGTTTGGCACCTGAAATTCCGTTGACGGCAGATGAGGGTGTCGTCATCGCGCCGCGCGTGACAAGCGATGGAAAACCGTCGGGCTATATCATTGTGAATACGCGGGCCACGGCCGGGCAGTTTAAGTTGTCAGGTGCCGCGCCTGAGAATATCGAAGGATTTGGGGTGAAAATTGTATCAAACAAATTAGAAGATCCATGAAAACCACCACCTGTTTGCACCTACTGCTCACCAGCTTGCTGGCCTGTACCGCTCACGCAGGCTCGCTTGAAGTTGCCACCGCACCGGATGCGCCAAAGCCTGGCTGTTCCGTTTTGCGTGAGGAAGCATTCCGGCATTATGTCGAGGATTTCAACAAATACGACACAGAGTTATATAAGTGCCATATCCCGAATGTGGAGGCGTGGGAATTTCTAAAGGATAACATATCATTGTTAGAGTGTCCGGATGAGGACATCCAGAGAACCTATTATTTCCGCTGGTGGACATTCCGCAAGCATATCAACACTACGGCAAGGGCCAGGGTCTGCATGTGCTCGCCAATGGAAAGGAAATCGCCAAGTCAGCCAAGATTGAGCGCGTGACCGGCCCATTACAGATACCAACAGTATGAACCCATCGATAGTCGTCAGTCATCAGACCTTCATTCGCAAGGCGATCATCGGGCATTGGGTCCCGGTTTTGATGGCCATATCGACGATCACGCTGGGGGCGCGGGAGGCACTTGTGATTGACAGAGGTTCCGCCCCGGCCATGGAGGATTCGCACGACAAGGACGCCCGCTGGCCGGCCGCCAAGGCATGGGAATGGTATGAAAAGCAGCCCTGGCTGGTCGGCTGTAACTTCATTCCTAGCAACTCGATCAACCAACTTGAGATGTGGCAGGCGGATACGTTTGATCCGGCCACGATCGACCGGGAACTCAAGTGGGCCTCTGAGCTTGGATTCAACACGGTCAGGGTATATCTTCATGACTTGGCTTGGGAGGCTGATGCCGCCGGTTTCAAGCAGCGCGTCAGCCGGTTTCTTGACCTTGCGGCAAAGCACCAGATCAAGCCGATGCTGGTGTTGTTTGATGACTGTTGGAATGCCAACCCCAAGATCGGCAAGCAGCCGGAACCCCGTCCGGGCATTCACAATTCAGGCTGGTTGCAGAGTCCGGGCAGGGATGCGGTCAATCGCCCCGAGTCCTGGCCGCGGCTTGAAAAGTATGTGAAAGACATCCTCACCACCTTCGCAAAAGATCAACGTGTCCTCATGTGGGATTTATACAACGAACCGGGTAACGAAGGACAGGGCAGCAAGTCACTTCCTTTGCTGAAGCAAACCTTCCGTTGGGCGCGGCAAGTCAATCCAACCCAACCGTTGACCGCGGGGGTTTGGTCCAGTGCCAGCGATTTCAATGATTTTCAGGAGGCATCCTCCGATGTCATCACTTTCCATAACTACAGCGATGCCGTTAGTCTGACCGGGCAGATTGACAACCTGAAGAAATTGGATCGTCCTGTGATCTGCACCGAATGGCTGATGCGCGGGACCAGCGATGTCGCCACGTGTCTGCCCGAATTCAAGCAACAGCGCGTGGGCTGCTTCTGCTGGGGCCTGGTTGCTGGCAAAACGCAGACTATCTATCCGTGGAAATCACCGTTAGACGCGCCCGAACCGAAAATCTGGTTCCATGACCTGCTGCGAAAGGATGGCACGCCGTTCATTGCGGCAGAGGCTGAGCTGTTCAGGAAACTTACGCACAGGGGCGACAGTCCGGTGCAGGACAAGCCGGTTGAAAAGTAGAGCGCGAACCATGATGAACACGACACAACAACGCTTCGATTGCCAAATGGGAAGCATACCATCAGGCATGCTGAGCCATGCCACCAGCATGGTTGCGGCTGGTGAGGCAGCACCCGCGCCTGCCGTCATCACGGCTGTCGCAGGTTGGTGCATCTTCGATCCCGTGCATGACGGCTTTTGCTACCGTTACTGACACACCTTTCTCAATCCAATCACATTCCCCAAACCATGAAAGTGCCACCTTTGAACCTGCTATTCGCCAGCATGCTGCTGTGTGCCGCTCACGCGGACCCGCTTGAATCCGCATTCACCCGTCCACCGGAAACCACCAAACCGCGCTGCTATTGGTATTGGATGGACGGCCAGATTACGAAAGAAGGCATCACCCGCGATCTTGAAGCGATGAAGCGCGTTGGCATTGGCGAGGGCTACATCGGCGTCATCACCGGCCAGAGCGGTACGCCAACGACCGCCACGTCCAAGGCGCTCACGGATGAATGGTGGAGTTATATCGAGCATGCCATCCGTGAAGGCACCCGGCTCGGCGTGGATATCGGGGTTTTCAACTCTCCTGGCTGGAGCCAGTCGGGCGGGCCGTGGGTGAAACCGTCGCAGGCGATGCGTTATGTTTCGATGCCGGAAATGAGATTGAAAGGCCCGCAACATTTCGCCGGCAAACTGCCGGTGCCGCCGGGTGAATTTCAGGATTTGGCGGTGTTGGCATTTCCAGCCCCGGCCGGGGAAGAGGAGATTGCGACGATTTCGGCACGCACGCCCACCGCGGTAACTTTTGAGATGCCTGCGGCATTCACGGCCCGGAGTCTGACGCTTCAGCCGCTTAACAAACAAGTGAGTGTCACGGCCGAGTTACAGTCGTCAACCGATGGCCAGAACTATCAGACGGTGAAAAAATTCAGCCGGAATAATCTGGGTGTGGGAATGGGTCCGCTGCCGCTGGCGCCGATTATTGAGACATTTCCTGCCACCACGGCACGGTTCTTCCGCTTGACCTTTTCCGCGGAATGCGAGGTAGGTGAGATCCGTCTTTCGCCGGCGGCGCGGGTGGAATATTTTGCGGACAAAGCCTTGCAGAAGGTGTGTCCGGTTCCGCATGCGCTCTATGATTATTATACCTGGCCCGTTGGAGCCGAACCGGAATCAGCCGGTCTGAGCATCAAGCCGGACGCGGTGCTTGACATCAGCAAGTCGATGGCGGCGGACGGGACATTGACTTGGGACGTGCCTGCGGGTGATTGGATTGTGATGCGCACGGCCATGACGCCGACCGGCGCGAGGAACGCCCCCGCGCCACCGGAAGCGACCGGTTATGAAGTGGACAAGATGAACCGCGTCCCGTTGCGGGCGCACTTCGATGCGTATGTCGGCAATCTGCTCAAACGGATGCCGGCCGCAGAGCGCAAATCATGGAAGCACGTCGTGGCGGACAGCTATGAGGTGGGGTCGCAAAATTGGACTGACGGTCTCGCGGCGGATTTTCAGAAGCGTTATGGTTATGATCCGATGCCGTTCCTGCCGGTCATGACGGGGCGCGTCGTCGGCAGCGTGGATCAATCGGATCGGTTTCTCTGGGACTTGCGGCGCATCGTGGCCGACCGGATGGGGGTGGACTATGTCGGCGGTCTGAGTGATTTGTGCCGTGAGAATGGGCTGAAGATGTGGCTGGAGAATTACGGGCACTGGGGTTTTCCGGCGGAGTTCTTGCAGTATGGCAGTTTGTGCGACGAGATTGCCGGCGAATTCTGGGTCGGCACCGGCGATTTTCTCAACCCGAAGGACACGTATTATCTTGGCCGCTATGAATTGCGCGCCGCTTCCTCCGCCGCAAACATTTATGGCAAACCGATCACGTGGGCGGAGTCGTTCACCGGTGGCCCGGCATTCATCAACTCGCCTCGCAGCTTGAAGGCGCTCGGTGACTGGGCGTTTTGTCAGGGTATCAACCAGTACGTGTTACACGTTAACATCCATCAGCCGACGGACCAAAAACCTCCCGGCGTCAATTCCGTCTTCGGCACGGAGTTCAACCGCAACAACACCTGGTTCGAGCAGTCGAAGGCGTGGATTGACTATCAGCGCCGCAGCACCGTGCTGTTGCAGTCTGGCAAACACGTGGCGGACGTTGCCTATTTCATCAGCGAGGACGCGCCCAAATTTACCGGATCGCAGCAACCCCCCTTGCCGCCGGGATTCGACTATGACTTCATCAATGGCGACGTGATCGAGCACCGGTTGGCGGTGAAGGATGGCCGGTTGGTGCTGCCGGATGGTATGAGCTTCCGGGTGCTCGCACTGCCGGAGTCGGCGACGATGCGGCCCGAGTTGCTGAAAAAAATCGGCGAACTGGTCAAGGCCGGGGCGACAGTCGTGGGAACGCCGCCGTCGCGCTCGCCGAGCCTGGGAAATTTCCCGAAGTGCGACACCGAAGTGCAAGCGCTTGCTCGCGCAATCTGGGGTGACGCGGATTTGAAGCAGCCGGGGGAACACCCATTTGGCAAGGGCCGCGTCATTTGGGGCAAGACCCTCGACACCATTTTTGCCGAGTTGGGTTTGAAACCGGATTTTGAAAGTTCGCAGAATCTCGGTTTCATCCATCGTCACAGCGATAGCGAGGACATCTATTTTGTGGCCAATCAGAAAGAAGAAGCCATGGCAACGACCGCTGCGTTCCGGGTCGGCGACAAGGCGCCGGAGTTGTGGTGGCCGGATTCGGGGCGTATTGAGCGCCCGGCGGTTTACGAAGTGGCGGATGGTGTGGTGCGTTTGCCGTTGTCGTTCGGGCCGGCTGGCTCGGTATTTGTGGTCTTTCGTAACAAGGCTGCGTCCAAGGCGGAACGCATCGTGTCGGTCATGCGCAATGGCAAGGAGGTTCTTGGCACAATGGTGAAGTCGCAGGTCACGGAAGTGGTTGCCGATAATCCGGGTAATTTCTCCTTTGCGGTCTGGGCGAAGCCCGGTGACGACACCGCGCTCATCGGTGAGGCCAACAGCGGGATCGTGGGGTTTGATGAGAAGCGCAACGAAGTGTTCTTCCCAACGCATGGTGGAAGTTTTGGACCCGATTCTGCCAACGCAGGCGTTGGACTGGCTGTCGGGCGTAACGGCGTGAGCTTGTTCGAACATGGCCCGGGCTATTTTGCACCCACGCTCGTTCATGCCGCAGCACTCACAGACTGGACGCATGTGACCGTGGTGTATCGTGACGGCCAACCAAATCTGTATCTCAACGGCGTGCTGGCGCGGACGGGCTTAAAGAGCACGCACAAGGTTCATTTCGGCGCAGGCAGCGCGGGCGACGCGAAATATCGCGGCGAGTTGAGCGCTATCAAAGCATTTGCCCGTCCGTTGGGTGAGGCGGAGATTGTCGGGCTCATGACTGCGATGGAGAAGCCGGAAAATGAGAGTGGCGCGGTGCCTATTCAATTGACGCGCAATAAGGATGGCAAGATTGTAGCGCAGGGAGGAGAGCAGGGTGATTACGAGATGAAGTTTGCTGATGGCAGGGTGCGTGCGCTCAAGGTTTCATCCGTTGCTGTCCCGCAGGAAATCACCGGGCCGTGGGAAGTGAGTTTTGCGCCAGGGCGTGGAGCTCCGGAGAAAATCGCATTTGATCAACTCGCCGACTGGACCCAGCGTCCCGAGGAAGGCATCAAGCACTTCTCCGGCAAGGCGACCTATCGTCGGACGTTTGAAGTCCCGGCACAGCGCCAACCCGGCTCCGCCATGATTCTCGACCTTGGCCAAGTCAATGACATCGCCGTCGTGCGCGTGAATGGCCAGGAACTCGCCACGCTTTGGCATCTGCCGTATCAGGTGGATATCGCATCAGCCGTGAAGCCCGGCGCGAACCTGCTCGAGGTGGATGTCGTCAACACTTGGAACAACCGCCTCGCAGGCGACGCCGCCCTGCCGGTCGAGCAGAGATCCACCTCGATCACTGCGGCCACCGTCACCAAAGACACCCCGCTGATGCCCGCTGGACTGATAGGGCCGGTCACGTTGCAGACAGCGCAGAATTTCAAATAATTTGAGTTCCGTTAGTGAAGTTATAATGAAAATAGGATCTCTTGGAAAGAACGTCGTTCTTGTCGCCCTGCTGCTGGCACTACTGGCCGTAGGCCATGCCGCCGAAATCAGTGACCTGCGATGCGAGTATAAGAACAACCCGCTTGGCATCGACGTGGCGAAGCCGCGCTTGAGTTGGTTGATCGAGTCCGGCAAACGCGGAGAATTGCAAACTGCCTATCAGGTTTTGGTGATGTCGACGCAGGAATTACTGGCCAAGGACACCGGCGACTTGTGGGATAGCGGGAAAGTGGATTCCAACCGGAATGCGCATGTTGTCTATGCCGGCAAGACCTTGACCTCGGGAATGGATTGCTGGTGGAAAGTCCGCATTTGGGACAAGGACGGGCAAGTTTCCCTGTGGAGCCGCCCGTGCCGATGGTCGATGGGCCTTTTGAATGCGACCGACTGGACTGCGCGCTGGATTGGGGTGAAACGCCCGGCCGCGAATCCCGATCCCGCTGCGGGCCCCAATAGTTACTATCTGCCGCCGCTACCGTACTTTCGCAAACCGTTCACGGTGGACAAGCCGGTTGCCAGGGCCATGATATATGCCACCGCGTTGGGCTCCTATGAGCTTCACCTCAACGGCCATCGTGTGGGCGAGGACTATTTCAATCCCGGTTGGTCGGAGTTTCGCAAGCGGGTTTACTACCACGCTTACGACGTGACCGCCTTGCTGCAGTCGAAGGCCAACGTCCTGGGTGCCATCCTGGCGGACGGATGGTATTCGGGATATATCTGGGCAGGACGCAACAACTACGGCCAGGAACCGCGCCTGCTGGCGCAATTGCTCATTGAATACGCCGATGGAACAAAGCAAACCGTAGCCACGGATGGGACCTGGAAATGGTCTTATGGCCCACTGCTCGAGGGCGACATCCAGCAGGGTGAGACATACGACGCCCGCCTGGAGATGCCGGACTGGGACGCACCCTCCTTCGACGAGTCCAAGTGGAAGGAGCCAGATGCGATGATCGCTGCGGATGGATTTCCAGTAAAGATCGAGGCGACGCCGAACGTGGCGGTACGACGGCAGCAGGAGTTGCGGCCCATCACGATGACGGAACCGCGCAAAGGAACCTACGTTTTCAACCTGGGCCAGAACATTGCGGGATGGGCGAGATTGAAGGTGAAAGGTCCCGCGGGCAGCAAGGTGACCGTGCGAGTCGCAGGCATGCTCAATCCCGATGGCACGTTGTACACCGATTATCTCCGGGACGCCCGCGCAACGGATGCCTATATCCTCAAAGGCGCCGCAACGGAAGAAACATGGGAACCTCGATTCACTTACCACGGGTTCCAGTATGTTGAACTCACGGGTTTTCCCGGCGTGCCTGATTTGGAGAGCGTCACCGGCGTCGCCTGCAATTCGCAAGTGGCGACGGTGGGCACGTTTGAATGTTCGGATGCGAGAATCAACAAACTCTATTCAAACATTCTAGCAACCATGCGCGGGAATCTCGTGGACATTCCCACCGGCGACGCCGACCGCGCCGAACGACTGGGGTGGTGCGCCAAGGGCCCGATGGTCCAGACCTGGATGTACACGTTGGACATGGGTGCCTTTTTGACCAAGTGGATGGTTGATCTGACAGATGCGCAGTCTCTCAGCGCCGGCAAAAATGCCTTCATGCAGGTCGCCCCTTTCTGGGGGGATGTCGAGTCGCCCGGTTGGTCGGACGACGGCATCTGGGTGCCCTATGCCTTGTACCGGACTTATGGCGACACAGGCCTCATCGCCAAGCACTACGATGCCATGGCGCGCTACATCGAGTATATTCGCGGCAAACTGGTCAATGACCTGCGTCCGGCGGAACTGGGGCAGGGCAGCGACCCCAAGTTTCCGGGTTATGGCGACTGGCTCAGCATCACCTACGACGCGGCCAAGCACAACGACATCATCAACACTCTATTGAACGGACATTCTGTGAAAATGATGGCGGAGATGGCCGATGCAGTCGGCAAGGTGGACGACGCCAAGAATTACCGGGAGTTGTTTGATCGCATGAAGACAGCCTTCAATCGCGCCTACGTTTCGGAACAGGGAGAGATTCGCGACAAGACGCAAACGGAATACGCGTTGGCCATGTACTGTGGATTCCTGAACGAGGACAAGATCCCCGCAGCCATCAACTATCTGGTTGAGGATATTCAGACGAAAGAGCATCAGGTCACAGCCTGGGGCGACGCATTGGGCAAGAATCCGGTGGTGCCGCCTAGGCACTTGACCACCGGGTTCCATGGTTCACGGGCCTTGCTGCCTGTGTTGAGCCGTTATGGTCGCAACGACGTAGCCTACGAACTGTTATTTGTGGACAGTTATCCCTCTTGGCTCTACCCGGTCAAGCTCGGCGCGACTTCCCTCTGGGAGCGCTGGGATAGCTGGACGCCCGAAAAAGGTTTTCAGAATCCCGCGATGAATTCGTTTCACATGCCCGATCTAATGGCCTCCGTCGCGGAGTGGCTATTCTCCTATGTCGGAGGCATCGGCCAGGAAGGTGCGGGATTCAACAACATCATCATCAAACCCTATCTCGGCCAGGGGTTGACGTATGCCAAGACGACCTATCGCTGTATCAACGGCGAGATCGCGGTTCGGTGGGAGAAAAAACCGGACGGGACGTGCCAGATGTGGGTCACCGTTCCCGTCAACACCACGGCAAAAATCGGCGTGCCGACTGCGGGGCGGAATTCCGCTAGAATCTTTGAAGGTGAAACGATCGTGTGGGAGAAGAACACGCCGGGAAATTTTCCTGCAGGCCTTACGAGCGCAGCAGCGGACGGGCAGTGGGTCGTCTTTGGCGCGGGCGCAGGGACCTATTGTTTTACGGTGAAGGAGTAGGCGCGAAGATTTAACAGCAAGAAAATATCAGCATTATGAAGAACAAATCATATCAACGAATCTTAGGAACATGGGGTCTTGGGCTCTTCTTGGCGACTGTCGTGCATCAGCCATTGCCACTCCTAGCAGCGGATGCCGATCCGGCACCGACCGGGAATTCGCCGGTGGCGACACAACCCGGAGGCTTCAAATACTTCGTCGGGATCGTGGGTAACCCATCGGTTCCGGATATCAGTTGGAGCGATGAGGAACTGGAGCAGATCAAGGCGCTCGGCGTGAACATGGTTCAACTCAGCATCGCCTGGGGAAACAAGCCAGCCAACGAGGTGCTGAATCTTGAGGACTTGGACAAGGAACAGCGGGCCAAATTCGCGTTCCGCATCAAGCAGGCGCAGAAACACGGGCTCAAAACCATCGCCCAATTCGGCATTCCGCGGGTGATCAATGCCGACCCGGTGCAACCGGCCTGCATCATGGACCTGGCGGTGCAAAAGAAATACACGGAGATGTTAGCGGATTTCATGACATCGTTTCCGGAGGTGGACGACGTCCTCGTGTACACGTTCGACCAGCGTGCCTGGCTGTGCAGCGAATTCGGGCCGTGCTCGCGATGCAGCGGTGTGCCGCTGGACGAGCGCGTTCCGGATTTCCTAAACTTGCTCAACGACACGATGCAAAAATGTCGCCCTAACACACGCCTCTGGTGGAAACCGTGGGAGTTGTCGAGAGGACAAGTCGTGGCGATCCTCGACAAGGTGAAGCCGGATCACTTCGGGTTGGTGCTGAATCCGTCCACTAGCAACGAGGTCTATCCCTTCAATGATCGCTCGTTCAAATCGGACCTGGGCGTGAAGCGGTTTGTCCAGATGGCCAGGGATCGCAGCGTGCCCGTCTTGGGAGAGTTCGATCACACGTTCTATAAGCCGCTGTATTTGATGGAGGATTTCTTTCCTCGCCTGATCTACGAGGAGATGGCGGCATGGAAGGAAATGGCGGGCGTGGTGGGCGTGAAGGAGTATTACGGCTTTGCACCGTCAACTTTTTCCGTGAATGCCGCCATGTTGAAGGCGTGGATAGAATCGCCAGAAACTTCGCTAGAAGACCTGCTCCAGGAAATCGCCACGCCTTACGGTCCGAAAGCCGCGCCGCTCATGATTCAGGCGTGGGAGTATGTGGCGCAACATGTGGAAGCCTATCCGTGGGATGTCACCTATCTGATCGGGCCATTAGGATTGGATCGGCCATGGGACGGTTCCCACGGCTGGCAACCCGTTGATATTCCCAATGCCACTTGGGACACGCCGATCTGGAAAGCCAACCGGCGGGCGAACTTCATGCTGACACAGGACAAACAGGCCCATCCCTGGCTGTTTGAAGATACCGGTTTGCGGTTAGAGGATTCCGCCGCGCTGGGATTCAAGGCGGTTGCGTTTTTCGACCAGGCCATTGCGGCGGGTGGCGACAAGACCGACGACATCCGCGCGCAACGCGAAATTGTGTGGAAAACAGCGCGGTCACTGCGGGCGAAATCGCTCCACTTCCTGGAGACGCTCGCCGCACAGGATGCGCGGACTCTGCAGAATGACGCAAAGCAATTCGCCCTCGTTACGAAGCGCTTGGAGGCGTTGTTGAAGAAAGACGTGGAGAATCAGCGCGGCGATGCGGCGGTGGCGCAAAAGCTCGCCGAGTTCCAACGCGACCCCCATGCGTGGCTGGATTCAAACCTCAATCCCCGCGATTACAAGGCCACTCCCCTCGGCGGTGAATTTGAATCCAGGGCCACGCTGGACTGGAGCAAATGGCTTCCAATTGCAAATTGAAGTCGCGAACGATAGCAGACAAATGAGAGCGCACATGATCAGAGCATTGCACGCCGACGGCGGCCTAAAATCGGGCGACGGTGCTCCCCTCAAGTGTTTTGAGATCGCCGGCGGCGACCGCGAGTTCATCCCTGCACATGCCGAAATCGCGGGGAATCAAGTCGTGGTGTCAAGCGAGACGGTCTTGGAGCCGGCCGCGGTCCGATTCTACTTCAAGGAAACTGAAACTCCGAATCTTGCCAACACCGATCTATCATGAATAAACAACTCATTCTATTAGTCAACGCTGCCATCGCCCTGGTGACCACCAGCACTGCCGCGCCACAGCCGGCAAAATCCCTTTGGTATGACAAGCCCGCCACCGATTGGGAAAGTGAGGCGCTGCCCATCGGCAACTCCCGCATGGGCGCGATGCTCTTCGGCGGCATCTCCGAAGATCGCATCCAGTTCAATGAGCAGAGTCTTTGGTCGGGCGATATCAATTGGGATGGTGCCTATGAATGTGGCGATCACGGATTCGGTTCCTACCGCACCTTCGGCGATGTGTTCGTGACTTTCGCCGGAAATGCGGAAGCTCCCGCCGTCACCTCACCCAGTGGCCAGGAAAAAGGCAATGGTCAGGGCATTGATCTCACCTGCGACGGAAACGACGAGACGAAATGGTGCATTGAAAATCCCGGGGCCAAAGTGGCGTGGCAAATCTCCCTGCCCAAGCCAGTGACGGTGAAATCCTACTCGCTCACCAGCGCCATCGGACCGGAAACCCGCGATCCTCAGGAATGGGTGTTAGAAGGCTCCTCCGATGGCAAATCCTGGATTGAACTGGACCGTCGGAATCCTGGCAAACCCTTCGAATCCCGCCCGCTGAAAAAATCATTCGATATTTCACAACCGCACACATGCACCGCCTACCGTCTGTCTTTTGTGCCCAAGGATCCCAATCACTTTTGTGTCGCGGAAGTGGTTCTGGATGGGGTGACGCTCTCCAAACCCGGAAGCTTGGGCGTTGCGGCCCCGGCTGATTACCGCCGGGAACTCGATATTTCCAACGGAATTCACAAAACCCGATTTACCCACAATGGAGTGACACACACCCGCGAAGCCTTTGCCAGTCGTCCGGACCAGGTGATGGTGTTCCGCTATGCCGCTAACAAACAAGGCGCGCTAACAGGAAAAATCCGGCTCGCCTCCGGTCAGGGTGCCAAAGCCGTGGCGGACGCCAAGGGCTTGGCTTTTTCTGCAGAAATGCCGAACCACCTCAAATACGCCTGCGCCCTGCGGGTCATCCCCACGG
>Ga0209190_1000274_pt1 | contig 37673 bp, 40 predicted proteins | sample M_140205_XF_Meta_FD_187315 | JGI IMG/M metagenome (GOLD analysis project Ga0209190, IMG submission 187315) | Freshwater microbial communities from Lake Montjoie, Canada to study carbon cycling - M_140205_XF_MetaG (SPAdes) (version 2) | ecosystem: Environmental > Aquatic > Freshwater > Lake...
AAGAGTCTGTGCTGGTATCGCCAGAATTAAGTAATGAGAATAAGCAAATACTTCATTGATATCCGTTGTTGCGCGAACTTGTGATGGCAGCACATTCGTATCAAGATATTTAGTATTTGTGTGAGTACTATTTATTTCACTAACAACATTGCTATCACGTCCCCAAATAAGGACTTCATTACCGGCATCACAGAGAACTTGGGCCATGGTAGATCCCCAGGCGCCAGCTCCTAGAACACTAACTTTTTGCATAGGAGCTAATTATCGCTTCTTCTTGAAGTTCCCGGTACGAGGAAGCGTTGAATTATGAGGGTCAAATATCTCGACTGGGCGTTTTTCACCGCGCATAGGCTCAAGTAGATCTGTAATGGCTCGCATTGCATATGCAGTTGCTTCGGCCAGAGCCTGCGGATCTTCCTCTTTTCCATACCATTTCGAAAAATCAAGTGGTGGGCCGGCATGCATCATTATTTTAGTGCGAGGAAAAAACTTTATTTTCTTGCCATACGTAGGCATAATTATTTGTGATCCCCACTGCGCAATAGGAATTACTGGAGCTCGAGAAATAATGGCAAGTCGGGCAAGGCCAGTTTTTGCAATCATCGGCCAGTGATTGATATCGCGAGTCAGCGTGCCTTCTGGATAGACGCCAATCAAGTGGCCCGCTTTGAGTAATTCAACAGCGTGCACCAGTGCTTCACCGGCTGCCTTGCTCTCGCGTTCAACAGGTACTTGTCCGGCCCCTAAGAGAATCTTGCCCAGTACAGGGACTTTGAAAATTCCCGACTTTCCTAAGTAACGAGGCGCACGACCATTTTTATATAAAAAATGCGTAAGCATCAAGACATCAAGATACGAAAGATGATTACTGCAAACAATGACTGGACCAGACTTTGGAATGAATTGCGCGCCTTGCCAATCGCGCTTTGTGATCGCACGCAAGATTGGAATCACAACAGAGGCACCAAATCTAAAAGTGGGATTTACGCCAAGTGGCCGCCCTTTAGGGGGGTCGTATGAGATGTGATAACCAGCCATGGAATCAATCTTACGCAATCACTATGCAATAAATGAAAAAAGGAGTGGAACCGAATTACCGGTCCCACTCCTTTTCAAGAGTAAAAAGAATTACTTCTTCTTAGCCTTTTTTACAACTCTCTTAGCTGCTGGCTTCTTCTTAGCAGCAACCTTCTTCTTTGCAGGAGCTCTCTTGACTGCCTTCTTCTTTGCAGGAGCCTTCTTAGTAGCCTTCTTCGCTACTGGCTTTGCAACTGCCTTGACAACCTTTGGTTCTGGCTTTGGAGCAGGTCCAAGCTTGCGTGCGCCAGAGACAACATCTTTCAATCCCTTTGCAGGAAGAAAGCGTGCCTTCTTTGAAGCCTTGATCTTGATTGTTTCGCCTGTGAACGGGTTACGTCCCATACGTGCTTTGCGATCAACCTTCTTGAACTTACCGAAATCATTAATCATTACATCTTCACCCTTAGCGAGTGAGCGAACGATTGTGTCAAATACGATATCTACAGCGTGAGCTGCTTCCTTCTTGCTGTCGTTGAAGTGTGGTGCCAACGCCGCAATGAATTGGGCCTTATTCATTGAAATCCCCTTATTACGCGTAAATGTTAGGCGCTCGCCTAACGCACTATAAAACTTACGCGCATGTAAGGGGTGATGCCTTAGTTTGTGAGTGCGTGTCGCAAAAAATTAATATTGAAAAAATGCACTTTTTACGCGTGAATAACTCTCAATTAGAAGTTGAGAGTTATTCAGAAGGGCGAAAAATTTTTCTCACCCTAGTGCAAAAGTGCTATTTCACGCTTGTTTTTCGTATCTACTTCTTTATCGGCAGTGTTTTTGGTTTATACGATGCGCGTTTATCCTCAAAAGAGTCAATGGAATCAGTCTCTTTGAGGGTTAGCCCTATGTCATCTAATCCTTCCATTAAACGCCAACGGGTGTAGTCATCGATTTCAAATGGCAACACTGTTGAGTTATACGAAACGCTGCGAGTATCGAGATCTACTGTGATCTGTGTTCTTGGATCTGACTCAATGGCAGCCCAAATATTTTCCACATCACTCTGATCGATGATGACGGTAAGTAGGCCTCCCTTGAGCGAATTTCCACGGAAGATATCGGCAAAGCGGCTAGAGATAACTGCCTTGAAACCGTAATTTTGAAGTGCCCACACTGCATGTTCGCGAGATGAGCCAGTACCAAAGTCAACACCGGCAACAAGGACCGTGCCCTTCTTGTACGCCTCTTGATTGAGAACAAATTCAGGGTCGCTGCGCCATGCGCTAAATAGACCATCTTCGAAACCGCTTCGGGTAACTCGCTTCAAATAAACAGCAGGGATAATTTGGTCAGTATCAACATTGCTGCGGCGTAGTGGAACTCCAGAGCCTGTGTGCTTTATGAATTTTTCCATTGCTGCGCCTCCTACAAATCTGCCGGAGATGAAAGCGTTCCGCGAAGTGCGGTTGCAGCTGCTACAAGTGGACTCACTAAGTGCGTACGGCCGCCCTTACCTTGGCGACCTTCAAAGTTTCTATTACTTGTCGATGCTGATCGCTCGCCAACTGCGAGTTGATCTGGATTCATACCAAGACACATAGAACATCCAGCATTTCGCCATTCAGCACCTGCATCGAGAAATACTTTATCTAAGCCTTCTTGCTCTGCTTGCAAACGCACTCGTGCAGAACCAGGGACAACTAACATGCGAAGTGATGAAGAAATCTTCTTGCCCTTGAGCACATCTGCTGCTGCACGCAAATCTTCAATTCGACCATTGGTGCACGAGCCCAAGAAAACAGTGTCAATGGCTATCTTTTTCAATGGTGTCCCAGCCTCAAGACCCATGTACACAAGTGCGCGCTCTGCTGCTCCACGCGCTTCAGGATCTGAAATATCTGCTGGGTTAGGAACGCTGGCATTGAGCGGTAGACCTTGGCCTGGATTAGTTCCCCATGTAACAAAAGGCTCAAGTGCATCTGCATCAAGATTTACTTCAACATCATATTTCGCATCCGCATCGGTAAATAGTGTTTTCCAATATGCAAGTGCTGCATCGAATTCCTCCGGCGCATGTGGCTTGCCTTTGATATATGCAAAGGTCTTCTCATCTGGTGCGATTACTCCAGCGCGTGCACCAGCCTCGATAGACATATTGCATACTGTCATACGCCCTTCCATCGAAAGTTCGCGAATTGCACTACCGCGATATTCGATGACGTAGCCCTGTCCACCGCCTGTACCAATCTTTGCAATGATTGCCAAAATAATATCTTTAGCAGTTACTCCTGCTTTGAGCTTTCCTTCAACATTGATTGCCATTGTCTTTGGACGCGCTAGTGGAAGTGTCTGCGTCGCAAGTACATGCTCGACTTCACTTGTTCCAATACCAAATGCGAGGGCCCCAAAAGCGCCATGTGTTGATGTGTGTGAATCACCGCAAACAATTGTCATACCGGGTTGTGTGAGACCTAACTGTGGTCCAACAACGTGAACAATTCCCTGCTCAGCATCGCCTAATGAGTGAATACGAACGCCAAATTCGGCGCAGTTAGCGCGCAATGTATCTACCTGCAATTTTGAAACAGGGTCAGCTATTGGCTTATCAATATTGAGTGTTGGGGTGTTGTGATCTTCTGTCGCAATAGTTAGATCTGTACGGCGAACTGTGCGACCCGCTAAGCGAAGACCATCGAATGCTTGCGGGCTTGTTACTTCATGAATGAGGTGCAAGTCGATATAAATAAGATCTGGTTCACCGGGCGCAGAGCGAACTATATGTTCGCCCCAAATCTTCTCGGCTAATGTTTTACCCATCGACTACAACTCCTCTAATTTTGCATCCCATCTAATGAGATGCTAATCTTACGCTATGAACAAGAAGAATAGCGGAGTTGGCGTATTAGATAAAGCCGTCTCTATTCTCACCACTTTAGAATCAGGACCACACTCCCTTGCGGAGCTCGTCGCTGCCACAGGAATAGCGCGCCCAACAGCGCACCGCCTTGCAGTTGCTTTGGAATTTCATCGACTCGTTACTCGCGATCTCACCGGTCGCTTTGTATTAGGTCCACGTCCTTCAGAACTAGGGGCAGCAGCAGGTGAGGATCGACTCATTGCAGCGGCCGGCCCAGTTTTATCTTCACTTCGCGATGCAACAGGTGAGAGTGCGCAGTTATATAGACGCCAAGGCGATTTACGTATCTGTGTTGCAGTAGCAGAGCGCTTATCTGGGCTTCGCGATTCTGTTCCTGTTGGTTCGGCGCTAACAATGCAAGCAGGTTCTGCTGCGCAAATTTTACTTGCATGGGAAGACTCAGAAAAAATTCATCGCGGACTAACTAATGCGCGATTTACTGCTGTGCAATTATCTGCAGATCGCCGCCGTGGTTGGGCCCAATCTGTTGGAGAGCGCGAAGCAGGAGTTGCATCCGTATCAGCGCCGGTGCGCGGGCCCAATGGAAAAGTTATTGCAGCGGTGAGTATTAGTGGTCCTATAGAGCGCTTAGGGCGCCAACCAGGCCGTATTCACGCAGCAGCCGTAGTTGCAACTGCTGCCCGCCTTACAGAGCATTTAGCAAAGAGCTAGTAACGCGCTACTTCAATACCCAACTCTTGTAATACCCGTCCAATAACAGAGAAACTAAATCCTTTACGTTGTAGCAAGGATTGAATTCTGCGCACCTGCACCTCTGGTTCAAGGCGTGACATCGTGGAATATTTACGCATCGCGAGTCCAAATGCTGTGCGATATTCACTCTCTTCATCGATGCCATCGAGGGCTGCATCGATACTTTCTTGATCAACACCTTTTCCGCGCAACTCCCCCGCAATTATTCGCTTAGAGAGTTTCTTAGAATTATGGCGTGATTGAGTCCATGCAACTGCAAACTCTTCATCATTGATTAACCCTGACTCTTGCAGACGAAAAATAACTGCAGAGGCCACATCATCTTCGATGCCACGTTTTTTAAGGTGAGCCGCGAGCTCGCCCTTACTCTTTGCCCTTGCAACTAACGCATTGAGCGCAATTGTGTGAGCAATAGAGTAAGGGTCCGCGTCGCGATCAACCTTTACAAATTCAAGGCTAATTAGAAATCAACCTCTGCCGTTGCTTCTTCGACTGCTGCCACTAGTGCTGGGTCTACTTCAACCGTTGCAAAGTGTCCGCGAATCTTGGATTCAATCTCGTTGGCAAGATCTGGATTATCAATAAGGAAGGCACGTGAATTCTCTTTGCCCTGTCCTAGCTGATCTGCTTCGTATGTATACCAAGCACCAGATTTCTTCACGATGCCGACATCAACACCGAGATCGATGAGTGAGCCTTCGCGTGAGATACCTGTTCCATAAATAATGTCGAACTCTGCTTGCTTGAAAGGTGGAGCCATCTTGTTCTTGACTACCTTCACGCGAGTACGGTTACCAACTGCTTCTTGGCCATCCTTGAGAGTTTCAATACGACGGATATCAAGGCGAACAGATGCGTAGAACTTGAGCGCCTTTCCACCAGTTGTTGTTTCAGGAGATCCGAAGAAGACGCCAATCTTTTCGCGCAACTGGTTGATAAAGATTGCAGTTGTCTTAGATTGGTGAAGTGCACCAGTAATTTTACGAAGTGCTTGTGACATAAGACGTGCTTGAAGACCCATATGTGAATCTCCCATTTCGCCTTCAATTTCAGCGCGTGGAACAAGTGCTGCAACTGAGTCAACGACAACGAGATCGAGTGCACCAGAGCGAATCAACATATCCATAATCTCTAGTGCTTGTTCACCTGTATCTGGTTGTGAGACAAGAAGTGAATCGATATCTACGCCGAGCTTCTTTGCATACTCTGCATCGAATGCGTGCTCTGCATCGATAAATGCGCAGATTCCGCCAGCCTTTTGTGCATTAGCAATTGCATGCAATGTAAGAGTTGTCTTACCGGATGATTCTGGTCCGTAAATTTCTACGATACGTCCGCGTGGAAGTCCACCAATACCGAGTGCGATATCGAGTGCAATGGAACCAGTTGGAATTACTTCAATAACCTGAGCAGTGCGATCACTCATCTTCATTACAGAGCCTTTTCCAAACTGACGTTCAATCTGGGCTAGGGCTGTATCGAGTGCCTTTTGGCGCTCTGTGGTTGCTTTTTCTTGCGAAGCATCATTAGCTTTATTACTTTTTTCAGTAGCCACTTACTTTCCTTTCGATAGAACGTCAGATGACGTTTGGGTCTGGCCCAGAAGGTACGGAGACCCATCGACGGCCCTGTGGCTTTTTGCAAAGCCTGTGGGCGGAAGATGGAACCGCTCTGGTTGTACGGGTAAATAGTATCCGAACACCTGTTCGAAACCTAGCTCACACCACTGACATTGCGAGCGCGTGTCGCGCCCATGGGGGTCTAAACTCGCTCATCTAACGAAGGGCTCAACATGTGTAGCAAAGTGACCTGTAAGCATTGCGGCAAGGCGACATGGAGTGGTTGCGGCGAGCATGTTGAAGAGGCGCTCTACGGGATTCCCACAAGCGAGCGCTGCCCTGGCCATGCTGGAGATGCTGCTACGGCTTCCCAACCAGGCTTTCTCGGAAAACTATTTGGCAAGAAGTAGTTGGTGCTGATCCTCCTGCCTCCATCGGAGAAAAAGAGAGAGACGACCTCACCCACTCCCGCTATCTCGGTCTATAGCGGGGTTCTTTACCAAGCCCTGGATTGGCCATCACTGAGTGCAAGTGCGAAAAAGCGTGCATCATCATCGGTTGTAATCATTTCGGCGAAATATGGCGCCATCACACCTGATGCTCGCATCGAAACGTATAAAGAGAAGATCAATAACAAGGCAATGGCGGCACCCGTTGCCGCAGTGCTAGATGCAATCGCAACGGATCTGATTATTGATTGTCGCTCATCCACATATAAAACAGTGTGGAGCGCCCCCATTGATAAGACAGTTGAAATCCACGTCTCCACTGTTGTCGATGGCGAGCGCGTTGTTGTTACCCATATGTCTAAGAAGATTCGGGGCGAAATAGCGCGCTTACTTCTGCAGACGCGATCTAGTGCGAAGAACCCCGAAGACTTATATGCCATTGTTTCGGAGAAGTACCCCTGCGCACTTACCCCAGCCGATGAAAAGAATCCGTGGGTTTTAGAAGTTATTGCTATCTAAACTTTTGCGTCTCATTTGGGTGTTCCTTGCAGACTGCTTTCCAAATTTCATCTGCTTCATATCCATCTTTGAGCGCTTCGTTGACGCTTCTGCTACCCAATAGAGATATTGCAATATCGGCGCTAAATGATGGTGCCCACGCTTCACCAAATGAGAGCGTGAGGCGCTCGCGAAGATCAGAGATACGCACTTTAGCTAAGTGCCTCTGACTGAATTTTGGATTGCTCTGAAGTAAGTGGTGCAAAGACCTGCCCGATAAGCCAACGCAATGATGTTGCTGCAAGTACTTGGTTTGGAATGAGTTGAGAGAAAGAATTCAAGAAAGATGCCCAGAGTGGATCGCTTTGATGAGTAAGTATTTGGGTCAATAGAGCAGGATCTGTTGTGCGCATAGTTGCAAGGGCCGTATCAGTTGAAATTTCTTGTGAAAGTAATTGAAGTATTTCTTGTGGCGAATTTCCTTTTTGGGCCACTGTAATTAGTCGTGCAAATTCAGATTCAGCAAGTGCGCGCAGCACACTCTCTTTATCGCGGTAATGGTTGTAAAGAGTTGCGCGCGAGACTTCTGATTCATCAGAGATCTCAATCATGCTTATTTTTGAAACACCGGAACGTGCAATAAGTTCTTTAGTTGTTGTAAGAATTGCAGATGTTGTACGACGATGAGTTGCTACTTGAGGAGCGTACTTCTCTGTGTCAGCGGATGACATGTGCCGCAATTATGCAGCGTCGACAACAGTAAGCGTTACAGTCTCGCGGCTCTTGAGTTCGGCAGTGACATCAAGCATGACATCTGAGAGAGCTAAACCAAGTGCTGTGCAGATTGCATTGAGAAGTTCAGAGGATGCTTCCTTTTGTCCGCGTTCTACTTCGGAGAGATAACCAAGTGAGACACGTGCCTCTCGTGCAACTTCGCGAAGAGTGCGGTTCTGCAATGTGCGAGCAGCGCGAAGAGATTGACCTACGGCGTGGCGTAACAAGACCATGATCAGTATCCCTTCTCTATTTGCGTGCTCTAAGAATACGGGCAAATGCTGCCATTGCGCTTGCTGTTGTCGCGTTTCGCACAGAATCGCGCTCACCTGAGAGAGAAAGTTCGATTGCTTGGGTAACCGGGCCCTCAATTGCTACCCATACCGTTCCTGCGGCAACTCCATCAGATGGGCCGGGGCCGGCAACACCGGTAGTTGATATTGCCCAAGTCGAACCAAAACTTTTGAGTGCGCCTTGCGCCATTGCGATTGCAACTTCTTCGCTAAATACAGTGTGCTTTGCAATAAGTTCTTCACTCACACCTAAGTGCGAACTTTTGATTGAACTTTGATAGGCAGTAATTCCACCGAGGAATACATCTGAGGATCCGGGAATCGATGTGATTGCAGAACTCAAAGATCCGGCAGTAAGTGATTCAGCAGTGGAAAGAGTTTCACCTTTTTCGCGCAGAACATTAATAGCATCTTCTACTAATGATGCAATCTCTGAAGCAAGGCTCATGTCAGTACTCTCTCATTTGTGGCCACTTGGTCTACCAAATGCTGATTTTACATAATAAGCACCTGTAATGATAGTTAGCACAATTGCTATTGCCATAAAGCCATCACGGAACCAGAAGAGCCATGTAGGAAGTGGCAGAACATAGAAACCAACACCAAAATTCTGGAAAGTTGCTTTGATTTTTCCGCCCTTGTTAGCAGCAATGACACCTCTTCGAATAATGGCAAGGCGCAAAAGTGTGATTCCTATTTCGCGTCCCAAGATGACTATGGTGATCCACCATGGCATTCTTTCCAGAATTGATAGAGAAATCATTGCAGCGCCAATCATTACTTTATCGGCGACTGGATCTAGAAATTTACCAAACTCTGTAATTTTATTTCTGCTGCGTGCAAGATTGCCATCTAAAATATCTGATAAACCTAAGAAGAAGAAGATAAACCAGGAAATTATCTGCCAAGTGGAATCATCTCCACCATTTTTGAAGAGTGTGTATACGCCGCAAGGAACTAGAAGTAGACGAGTAACCGTTATGAAATTTGGAGTTACAAATCCTGGAAGATTCATATCGCTTGTGCGACCAAATCTGCACCCATTGAATCAATAACCACGGCATCAATATATTGACCCACTGCAAAATTTGTTCCGATAAACGATGTCGTCCCATCGACTTCTGGGCCCTGGTGGGCCGCTCTTCCCTCTTGTAATTGCGCATCTTCAATGAGCACTCGTACGGTTTCACCAATGCGTGCCTGGGCACGTAAAGAAACCATTTCATCAGCAAGGGATGAAAGTGTTTCCACTCGCTGCGCAATAACTTCTGGTGCAACTTTGTCTTCTAACTTGAGCGCTTCGGTATCGTCCTCATCGGAATAACCAAATATTCCCACGGCATCAAGTTTTGCCTTTGTTATGAAGTTTGCAAGGTCATCGAAATCTTCTTGAGTCTCCCCCGGAAAACCAACTATAAAGTTAGACCTAATTCCAGCCTCTGGTGAGAGCGCGCGAATTTGAGCAATGAGATGGAGGAATTTTTCACTATCTCCAAAGCGGCGCATACGGCGCAATACCGTTGCACTCGTGTGCTGGAATGAGAGATCAAAGTAGGGTGCAACATTTGGAGTTGAAATCATTGATTGTAATAGTGAAGGACGCATTTCAGCGGGCTGTAAATATGAAAGTCGAATGCGCTCTATGCCAGCAATTGCTGCAAAGTCAGGTAATAATTTTTCCATCAACGTGATGTCGCCAAAATCTTTTCCATATGAGGTTGTATTTTCACTGACTAAGAAGAGTTCACTTACGCCATTGGTAGATAGCCAGCGCGCCTCATCTAAAATTTCAGTAGGGCGACGTGAAACAAATGCACCCCGGAAATATGGAATAGCGCAGAATGAACAGCGGCGATCACAGCCTGATGCAATTTTTAGTGGAGCCCACGGTGCATTACCTAGACGCTTGCGAAGCAGGGAGCCACCAGCACCTAGCCCTGGTTGAAACTCTTCATCTCGAACTGCTGCGCGATCTGCTGGAGCAATAGGTAGGAGAGAACGGCGATCACGAGGAACATGTGGCGTGTGTGCATTTCCAGCCATGATTGATTGCAAGCGAGCGGAGATATCTTTGTAATCATCAAATCCTAAAATTGCATCCGCTTCAGGAAGTGCCTTCGCTAGTTCTTGGCCATATCGCTCGGCCATACAACCAACAGCTACAACTGCGCGGGTAACACCATGGCCTTTGAGCGAATTTGCCTCAAGGAGTGCATCAATTGAATCTTTCTTCGCCGATTCAATAAAACCACATGTATTTACAAGTGCTACTTCTGCTAATTCAACATCATCAACGAGTGTCCAGCCATCGGCTGCTAAGCGACCCGCTAATTCTTCAGAGTCGACTTCATTGCGAGCACAGCCCATGGTGACGATTGCAACTGTGCGCTTCATTGAAGGAATCTTATCGTGCGTTAGCGCTACCTAAACTCACTCTAGGAATTTTCATCGAAGGAAAGGTTTACTACCTCGCCATTGGCCCCTATCGAGTCCATTTTTTTGCCATTGACAGTCAGATCTAAGGCGCCTGCATTGCCTATCCGAAGACTAATGATGGCATCACTTGCAATTGTGCGAGTTGAACCTGATCGCAACTGACCACTAAAAAGTGTTTTTCCAGTGGCATCATTTGCAAAAATCCAACTCTTACCTCGGCTAGCACTAATCTCAACAACAATTGCACCAGTCATTGCAACTTCTACTGGCTCAGTATCTGCAGATGGGGAGGCTGACTCTGCGGAGGATGCACTCTCTGAAGGAGAGACTGATGGTGTGGGAGTTGGACGCATTAGTTCAACAGTGACTGTCTTGGAATTCGAAATAATAATTTGCGCCACTCCTGCAACGACAATACATGCAAGGGAGATTGAAGCTAGTGCTTTCCAGGAAACGCTCTTACTCTCTTTTGGCGGTCTCATAACATTAGTTTCAGTAAGAAGATCTTGCATCTTACGTTCAGTTACGGATTGCTCTTGGGCATAGAGTGTGAGCAAAGTCTGTGGATCTATTCTCAATTTTGTAGCAATATTGCGAAGATGTCCTCGTGCATATGTTTCGCCACCGCAATTGACGAAATTATCATTTTCCATTTCGCGAAGTAGTCCTGGGCGAACACTTGTTGCATCTGCCAATTGATCGATAGTCATGCCAGCAGCATTGCGCGATGCGCTAATTACTGAACCGAGTGACATGTAAACCTCATAAAAATTGGGAAAGGGTGAGTCCCAAGTGTAGAACGGTCGTGGGGTTAGCAATAGCCCTCGCGCCTAGATAGAAGAGATATCACCCCTAAAGATGACCATCTTGGTGATGCATTTCCTTGCTGTTTACCTGTTAGTCACTGAGCGTTGCAAGAACGGAATCTAATTCATCAGGTTTGACCATGACAGTGCGCGCTTTAGAACCCTCTGATGGCCCAACGATTCCGCGAGATTCCATCAAGTCCATCAAGCGACCGGCTTTTGCAAAACCAACTCGTAACTTTCTTTGCAACATTGATGTTGATCCAAATTGTGTGCCGACAACTAATTCCACGGCCTGTAGCAATAAATCTAAATCATCACCAATTTCTTTATCTACCATCTTATTATTCTTCGGTGCAACGGTGACATCGTCTCGATATCTAGGTGAGAGCTGCTTCTTTACATGAGAAGTCACTGCTTCAATTTCGCGCTCTGAAACATAAGCACCTTGAATACGTATCGCGCGACTAGCACCCATTGGAATAAATAGAGCGTCGCCTTGACCAACAAGTTTTTCAGCACCTGGGCTATCTAAGATAACGCGGCTATCGGCTAGTGAGCTTGTTGCAAAGGAAAGTCGTGATGGAACGTTTGCTTTGATCAGGCCAGTTACAACATCCACGGAGGGACGCTGAGTTGCAAGTACTAAATGAATACCGGCAGAGCGTGCTAATTGGGTAATTCGAACAACAGATTCTTCAACTTCTTTAGCTGCAACCATCATCAGATCTGCAAGTTCATCAATGATTACAAGAAGGTATGGATATGGCTCAACTGTGCGATCACTACCTGGTGGAACTATGACTTTTCCAGCGCGTACTGCTTTATTGAAATCATCAATATGTCTAAAGCCAAAGGTAGAGAGGTCTTCATAACGCAGATCCATTTCACGTACTACCCATGTAAGTGCATCAGATGCTTTCTTAGGATTAGTAATAATTGGAGTAATGAGGTGCGGTATACCTTCATATGCAGTGAGCTCTACGCGCTTTGGATCAATGAGAACTAAGCGAACATCATCAGGAGTTGCACGCATCAAAATAGAGGTAATCATGGCGTTTATCATTGAAGATTTACCAGCACCAGTTGCGCCAGCAACTAAAAGGTGGGGCATTTTCGCTAAGTTTGCGCAGACAAAGTTTCCTTCTACATCTTTGCCGAGGGCAACAAGCATTGGGTGATGGTCTTGACCGGCAACACTTGAGCGCATTACATCGCCTAATGCAACGATTTCGCGGTCAGCATTTGGAATTTCTATACCCACTGCCGACTTACCAGGAATAGGAGAAAGAATGCGAACATCACCACTTGCTACTGCATAGGAAATATTTTTAGCAAGGGCCGTGATGCGCTCAACTTTGACAGCATTACCTAGTTCTACTTCATAACGTGTCACTGTTGGCCCACGCATAAAGCCAGTTACTTGAGCATCAATATCAAATTGAGCAAAGACTTCCGTCAGGGCTGCAACGACAACTTCATTTGCTTTGCTCTTCGCCTTTGCCGCCGGTCCCGTACGCAAGAGATCCTGAGGTGGAAGTTCGTAATTACTATCTGGTGAAAGGAGTAATTGTTCGGGGCGCTTGCCTTCAGTAGATGGTGTAACCATTGGCGTGACAGGTACTGGAACAGTGAACTCTTCATCAAAGCTTGCTTCGTCGAGTTCCTCTTCTTCTTCATCTGGCTCGGGTTCATTCCACGCCGCGACAACAGGAGTTTCAAATGGAGGTGTATCTGTAATCTCGAAATCATCATCGCGTTCTGCGCGCTCGGGACGCTTAGACCATAACCACTTCGATGTATTTGTAATGCGAGTCAATACTTCAGATACTGGAGTTGCAGTAACGACTAAGAGTCCAAAGATTAAGACCATGACAAGTACTGGATACGTAAGTAGTGATGTCATGAGTGCAACGAGTGGGGTGCTTACTGCGTAACCCAACCAACCGCCACCATGGCGCATTGCAGTTGCGCCCGAACCTGTTGAGCCATTGAGAAGATGTGCGATGCCAGTTGTGCTCAGAAATATTGTAAATGTTCCAACGATGATGCGCCCTGTTGCAGCTTTCTCATCAGGTAATCTAAATAAGCGAAATGCGAAATAAATAAGTACAAGTGGAATAAAGAATCCGATTCGCCCGAATGCTCCGTATACAAAAGAATAAAGAGCGCGACCTACAAAATTATCGGCTCTAAACCATGTACCTGCAGTTGCAGTCAGCGCCAGAATAAGAAGGAGAAATGCAACGCCATCGCGTTGATGCGCAGGATCTAAATCTCGAGCACCACGAGCTAAGAAGCGAACTGCTCCCCCAAGGGTGCGAGCAAAGAATTTCCAGATAGCAGATAGACCTCTGCCTATAGCAGAGCCAACACCCGCACTCTTTGCCTTTTTACTCTTAGCCACACTGACGATAATAATTGTTTAGTAATTGCGCGATGGCTAGGCGCGCCGTTGAAACTAGACCTCAATAACTACAGGAACAATCATTGGGCGACGACGATGTGTTGTACCAACCCATTCACCAATAGTTTTGCGAACTATTTGAGAAAGTTGATGAGTGCCATTTATTCCTTCAGTAACTGCGTGCGCTAGGGCTTTTTCAATTTTGAGTTTTACTTCATCAAATAACGCTTCATCTTCAGCAAATCCACGTGCATGAATATCTGGGCCTGCGATAATTTTTCCACTTTGCGATTCAATGACAACAACACAAGAGATAAATCCTTCTTCTCCAAGAATTCGACGATCCTTGAGCGAACTCTCAGTTATATCACCAATACTTTGCCCATCAACATAAACAAAGCCACATGGAACTGAGCCAACAACAGATGCTTCATGATTGATGAGATCTAGAACAACTCCATTTTCGATTATGAGTGCATGCTCGCGAGGCACACCTGCAGAAATTGCAATTTCTGCATTCGCTGTTAGGTGTCGCCATTCACCGTGAACTGGCATCACATATTTTGGTTTGACGATGTTGTAGCAATACAAGAGTTCACCTGCGGCGGCATGACCAGATACGTGCACCATCGCATTTGCTTTATGAACTACTTTCGCGCCAAAGCGAGTGAGTTCGTTGATAACTCTAAATACTGAATTCTCGTTACCGGGAATTAGGGATGAGGCGAGAATGACGGTGTCCCCTGCGCCAACACGAATCTGATGATCACCATTTGCCATGCGTGATAGCGCAGCCATTGGTTCACCCTGTGAACCTGTGCAGATGAGAACAACGTTATCGTCGAATGAATCGAGATCTTTTACATCAATGAGTAAGCCAGATGGAATCGTTAGATAACCCATATCTTCGGCAATCTTCATATTGCGAACCATTGAGCGGCCAATGAAGACAACTTTGCGATCATGCTTTGCAGCGATATCAATTACTTGTTGCACACGGTGAACATGTGATGAGAATGAAGCAACGATTACTCGACGCTTTGTTGCTCCAATAACGCGATTGAGCGCTGGCATAATTTCGCGCTCTGATGGAGTAAATCCTGGAATATCTGCATTTGTTGAATCAACAAGGAATAAGTCAACGCCTTCTTCGCCAAGACGTGCAAATGTACGTAAGTCCGTTATGCGACCATCGAGTGGTAATTGGTCCATCTTGAAATCGCCAGTGTGTAAAACAGTTCCAGCACCAGTATGAATTGCAACAGCGAGTGCGTCAGGAATCGAGTGATTGACTGCGACGAATTCAAGTTCAAATGGTCCGATATCTTCGCGCATTCCTTCTTTTACTTCGCGAGTAAGAGGTGAGATGCGATGTTCTTTTAGTTTGGCAGTAATAAGTGCCAAGGTCAGCGCTGATCCATAAATTGGAATATCTACACGTTCGCGTAATAGATAAGGAACTGCGCCAATATGATCTTCGTGGCCATGCGTTAGAAATATTGCAATAACATCACCCAGACGTTCGCGAATGTATGAAAAATCAGGCAAGATCAGATCAATACCTGGTTGATTCTCTTCAGGAAAAAGCACGCCGCAATCAACGATAAGTAACTTCTTCTTGTATTCAAAGACGGTCATGTTGCGACCGATTTCGGCTAAACCACCGAGTGCGACGATGCGCAATCCACCATCTACTAGAGGTGAGGGCGTTCCGAGTTCTGGATGGGGATGGGTCATTAGGAAATTGCTACGCCACCTGCGCGTAGATCTTCGCGCAACTGTGCAATTTGAGCACTCGTTGCATCAACTAAAGGTAGGCGAGTATGGCCACCAGGTAATCCCATTAATGTCAGTGCAGCCTTTGTCATGATTGCACCTTGAGTTCTAAATGTTCCTGTAAATACTGGAAGTAACTGTTGATGAATCTCTAGTGCACGCGCTGTATTGCCAGCAAACCACGATGTGAGCATCTCTTTGAGTTCATTACCAACAGTGTGACCACACACAGATACAAATCCAACTGCTCCAACTGAGAGTAATGGCAGATTGAGAATGTCATCACCTGAATAAACAGGGATTCCGCAACGCTTGATAACCCAGGATGTTGCAGCAACATTTCCTTTTGCATCTTTGAGAGCCACAATTTGTGGATGTTCAAAGAGTCGAACAATAGTGTCTGATTCGATTTCAACACCTGTACGGCCAGGAATGTCATAGAGCATCATGGGTAAACCTGTTGCATTAGCCATTGCGAGGAAATGAGCTTCAATTCCAGCTTGTGGTGGTTTGTTGTAATACGGAGTTACAACCAAGATTCCATCAGCGCCAGCTGCTTCAGAGCGCTTGGCTTGATTGATTGAATAATCTGTTTCATTATCACCAGCACCTGAGATGACCTTGATTTTGGCGCCAACTACCTTCTTTACAACTTTGATGATCTCTTCTTTTTCAGAAGATTTAGTCGTTGGTGCTTCACCTGTTGTTCCGTTGACGACGATTCCATCGTGACCATGGTGTACCAAATGATTGGCAATTGCTTCGACGCCATTCCAATCGATTGCTCCATCTTTTGTAAATGGAGTAACCATCGCGGTCAACATGCGACCAAAAGGTGCTGGGGTACTCATGCACCTAACTCTACCCGTTTTATGGGGCTATACGTCCAGATTTTTCGAAGGCTCCGTATGTAAGTGGCATTAAACGTGCGAATTCTGCCTCCATTTTTTCAGCGACCATCTCAATTTCACGTTGAGGGTAACTTGGAAAATGTGAACCTTCGCGCGATGTACGCAATGATAAAAAGTTCATCAATGCACGGGCATTCATCGTTACATACATAGAGGAATAGAGTCCTACCGGCAGTACTACTCGAGCAACTTCGCGTGCGATTCCTTGATCGAGCATTACTTGATATTGCTCATATGCAACCACGTATGCCTTTTTCATCGCTGCAACTGAAACACTAAATTGTTCTGGCGTTCCATCAACGAATGTATACGCACCTGTTTTTCCTATTTGAATAAGTTTACGATTTTCATCAGGTACATAAAACACTGGGTTGAGTTCGCGATAGCGACCGCTTTCTTCATTGTATGAAGCAATTCGGTGGCGCATGAATTCACGGAATACAAATATTGGAGCAGAAACAAAAAATGTCATTGATGTATGTTCAAATGGTGAACCATGGCGTTCGCGCGCTAGATAGTTGATGAGGCCTGCGGACTTGGCAGGATCTTGACCAATCTCTTCCATGGATTGCTCACCAGCTGTAGATACTCGCGCAGCCCAAATTACATCGGCATCACTTGCACTCGATTTTACGAGCTCTACAGTTACATCGCTTCTAAATATGATTTCATCAGACATATCGAGACCCTATCTATATGAGCTCCCCCGACATTGGATATCTAAGGCAGAATAGGCGCGTGTCCAAAGTTGCATCCACCACATTACGAGATTCCTTCAGCGTCTCACTCACTGTCGGCGCCTATGGAGTGGCATTTGGCGCCGCAGCGGTTGCAAATGGATTTAGCGTTGCGCAGAGTTGCCTGCTCTCATTACTTACCTTTTCTGGAGCCTCGCAATTTGCGGTAGTTGGTGTGATGGGCGCTGGTGGAAATCCAATTAGTGCAATTGCAACAGCATCTCTACTGGGAGTTCGCAATGGACTCTACGGAGTAATCATGGCGCCACGTTTGAAAGTTCGCGGAATCAAAAGAATTATTGCAGCACAGATAACAATTGATGAATCAACAGGTGTAGCACTCAATCAGGAAAGTCGTGGCGAAGATGCAATGCGCCATGGATTTTATCTCACTGGCTTCGGTGTCTTTATATTTTGGAATCTCTTCACTCTTGCAGGAGCCCTTGGCGCGCAAGCCATGGGAGATATTCGTGCATGGGGCCTCGATGCTGCAGTTCCTGCTGCGTTCTTAGGGTTGGTCTGGCCACGCCTTATTACGAAACGAGATCGCATTATTGCGATATCTGCAGTTGCACTTGCTCTTGCCCTAACACCAATACTTCCTGCAGGACTACCAATTATTGCAACAGCCTTTATCGCAATCGCTGTGGGGCTTCGACCATGAGCGCACTATGGATAGCAACTATTGGAACGAGCGTCATTGCATTCTTGCTCAAATATTCTGGGCACTCCATACCTGAGCGATTCCTATCCAATCCAAAAATTCAACGCATCAACACACTTATTCCTATTGCGCTGCTCAGCGCACTTGTAGGCGTGCAAACTCTTACGGAGAAAAGTTCGTTAGCGATTGATCACAGACTTGCAGGTGTTGGCGTTGCAGTAATCGCCCTATTTCTAAAGGCGCCTTTTCCAGTAGTAGTTCTCACTGCTGCGCTTACATCAGCAGCGATCTATAACTGGTTTTAGATAATTTTGAGTGCTTGTAACTTAGCTTTCAAATCAATATCAGAAGGCTCTGTGAGGTGAGTTCCATCAGAGAAAACAATGACGGGAATTGATTGCGCTCCGCCATTGATTTCTTTGACTTTATCTGCAGCACTCAAATCATGTTCAACATCAACAAGTGTGTATTCAACATTTAGGCTTGCAAGCAATCTCTTTGAACGACGACAATCGCCACACCAGTCAGCCCCATATAGTGTGATTTGATCTTTACTCATTTTTTACCCCTTTACATAAATTTATCAAGGCCATGTGTTAGGCCAGGATGTGTTAATACTTTTCTAACTCCAAGAAGTACTCCAGGCATAAAGCCTGCGCGATCGAGTGAATCATGACGAATTGTCAGAGTCTCACCGAGCCCACCCAAAATTACTTCTTGATGTGCAACTAGTCCGCGAGCACGAATTGAGTGCACGGCAATATCTCCCACTTTACTTCCACGAGCACCATCGAGTGCACTCTTTGTTGCATCTGGCATCGGGCCAAGGCCTGCATCTTTGCGAGCTTGTGTCATCAATTCAGCAGTGCGTGCTGCAGTACCACTTGGCGCATCAACTTTTTCTGGGTGGTGTAATTCAATAATTTCTGCTGATTCAAAATATCGGGCTGCCTTTTGGGCAAACTCCATCATCAGTACTGCGCCTATTGCAAAATTTGGAGCAATAAGAAGGCCAACTTTTGGATTCGCAGTCAATAGCTTCTTTACATGTGCAATGCGTGCATCATCAAAACCTGTTGTACCTACGACGCCATGAATACCATTAGTAACCAAGAATTCAAGATTTGCCATGACGCTATCAGGGGTTGTGAAATCAACAACGACCTCTGCCTTATTTTTTAGTAGCGCATCAAGTGAATCACCAAGATCAAGGGCTGCAACTAATTCACAATCTGTGGCTTCATTGATAGCGCGTACAACTTCAGCGCCCATGCGACCTCGAGCACCAAGGACTCCAACTTTAATCACTAGTGCGCTCCTTTCGCCAAAACTTTCTCAAACTTTGACTCACTTTTGAATGGTCCTACAAGTGCAAGAGTAGGCGTTTTAGTCAGATACTCGCTTGCAATTGCTTTGATGTCTGTCTCATTTACGCGTGCCACTGAGGTAAGAATCTCATCGAAACTCATAATTGCGCCATAGACAATTTCACTCTTACCGATTCGACTCATGCGTGCGCCAGAATCCTCTTGACTCAAAACTAGTGAACCGCGAACTGCGCCCTTTGCGCGTTCAATCTCTTCATGGCTCATTCCATTATTAGCAACATCGGCTAAAACTTCACGAATAATTTCAACTACTTCAATTGCCTTAGATGGATTACATCCAGCATAAAAACCGATCTGGCCAGATCCTGCAAATTGTTGCGTGTATGCGTAGACAGAATATGCAAGACCGCGCTTTTCACGAATCTCTTGGAATAAGCGCGATGACATTCCACCACCAAGGGCGGCAGAAAGAACTCCCATTGCAAAGCGTCGATTATCAGAGCGCGTTACGCCTTCCATGCCGTAGAACATATGTGCTTGTTCACTTGGGCGATGAATGAGTCCAACACTTCCTTGCTTGGCGCGCTTGATAGGAGTGTTCTCTCGTACAACTGGTGCACCTTGAACATCTAAGAAGTTATCTCGTGAGAGTGCCTCTTCAACCATTGCAACTACGCGCTTGTGCTTGATATTTCCAGCAACTGATACGACGATATCTTGAGGAAGATATTTCTTCTTGTAATAGTTGAAAACATTTGCCCGCGTCATATTGTTCATTGATTTGATTGTGCCAAGAATGGGGCGGCCAAGGGCTGTATCCCCATAATAGGTTTCGGCATAGAGATCATGTACGAGATCACTTGGGTCATCATCTCTCATCGCAATTTCTTCAAGGACAACTTTGCGCTCTGCATCGACATCGAGGACTGTGATGATGGAGGATGTAATCAAATCTGAAACAACATCGACTGCCATAGGTAAATCGGTATCGATGACGCGTGCATAAAAGCAGGTGTATTCCTTGCTTGTAAATGCATTCATCTCACCACCGACAGATTCGATAGCCGAAGAAATTTCTAGAGCGCTGCGACGTGTGGTTCCTTTGAACAATAAATGTTCTAGAAAATGAGAAGCCCCAGCAGTTGCTGGGGTTTCATCACGTGAACCAACATTGACCCAGATACCAATCGCGGCGCTGCGTACCGAAGAAACTTCTTCAGTAACGATACGCAGACCGCTAGGTAAAACTGTGCGACGAACGCTCAATTATTTATTCTCCTGCTGCAGGAACGGTGCCATCTTCAAGGACTGGAACCAATGAAAGCTTGCCCTTAGGGTCAATCTCACCGATCTCAACTTGAATCTTGTCCCCGACCTTCATTACTTCTTCCAAGTTCTCAATGCGCTTTCCGCCATGCATCTTGCGAATTTGCGAGACGTGGAGCAAGCCATCTTTACCTGGCATCAATGAAATGAATGCACCAAATGCAGCGAGCTTGACGACGGTACCGAGGTAGCGTTCGCCAACTTCTGGCATTTGTGGATTAGCAATTGCATTGATCTGTGCGCGTGCAGCTTCAGCCGATGGGCCATCAGTTGCACCAATATAGATAGTTCCATCATCTTCGATAGAAATTTCAGCGCCAGTCTCATCTTGAATCTGATTAATAATCTTTCCCTTAGGTCCGATTACTGCACCGATCTGATCAACAGGAATCTTTACAGAGATGATGCGAGGAGCAAATGGGCTCATCTCATCAGGTGTATCGATTGCTTCGTTCATCACATCAAGAATTGCTAGACGTGCCTCTTTTGCTTGGAGAAGTGCTCCAGCGAGTACTGATGCTGGAATTCCATCAAGCTTTGTATCGAGTTGAAGTGCTGTAACAAAGTCTTTTGTTCCAGCTACCTTGAAGTCCATATCACCAAAAGCATCTTCTGCTCCGAGAATATCTGTGAGGGCAACATATTCAATCTTGCCATCGACAGTATCTGAGATAAGACCCATTGCAATACCTGCAACTGGTGCACGTAGTGGAACACCTGCATTGAGCATTGCCAATGTTGATGCACATACTGAACCCATTGAAGTTGATCCATTTGAACCAAGTGCTTCAGAGACCTGACGAATTGCGTAAGGGAACTCTTCGCGTGATGGAAGTACAGGAATCAATGCACGCTCTGCAAGTGCACCGTGGCCGATTTCGCGACGCTTAGGTGTACCAACACGACCTGTTTCACCAGTTGAATATGGTGGGAAGTTGTAGTTGTGCATATAACGCTTGTGATTTTCTGGATTAAGAGTATCTAGTTGCTGTTCCATCTTGAGCATGTTCAGAGTCGTGATTCCAAGAATCTGAGTCTCTCCACGTTCAAAGATTGCAGAACCGTGAACACGAGGAATAACTTCTACCTCTGCAGATAGCGCACGAATGTCGCGCAGTCCACGTCCATCGATACGAATCTTGTCGCGTAATACACGCTGGCGAACAAGCTTCTTAGTAAGTGAACGAAATGCCGCTGGCACTTCCTTCTCACGTCCTTCGAACATTGCAGATACTGATTCCTTTACAGAAGCGCTGATTGCATCAATCTTTGTTTCGCGCTCTTGCTTACCTGAAATAGTAAGTGCCTTTGCAAGATCATCCTTGCCAGCCTTCTCAACTGCTGCAAATACATCATCTTGGTAATCCAAGAAGACTGGGAATTCTGCAGTTGGCTTAGCAGCAACCTTTGCAAGCTTTGATTGTGCTTCACAAAGAATCTTGATAAATGGCTTTGCAGCATCGAGTCCTTGTGCAACAACTTCCTCTGTAGGAGTTGGTTGTCCACCTTTGATGAGTTCAATTGTCTTTGCAGTTGCTTCTGCTTCAACCATCATGATTGCAACATCATCAGCAGTTACACGACCTGCAACAACCATATCGAAAACAGCGTTTTCAACTTGTGAATGATTAGGGAATGCAACCCATTGTCCTTCAATGAGGGCAACGCGAACGCCGCCGATTGGACCAGAGAATGGCAATCCTGCTAATTGTGTTGACATAGATGCAGCATTGATAGCAATGACGTCATACATGTGATCTGGGTCCAGTGCCATAACAGTTACGACAATCTGTACTTCGTTACGAAGTCCCTTTACAAATGATGGACGCAATGGACGGTCGATCAAACGACATGTCAAAATTGCATCCTCTGATGGACGACCTTCGCGACGGAAGAATGATCCTGGAATACGACCAACTGCATACATCTTCTCTTCAACATCTACTGTCAAAGGAAAGAAATCGAATTGATCTTTTGGAGTCTTTGATGCAGTTGTTGCTGAGAAGATCATTGTTTGATCATCTAAGAACACTGCTGCCGCTCCTGCTGCTTGACGTGCGAGACGTCCTGTTTCAAAACGAATCTCTCGTTTTCCAAACTTTCCGTTATCGATAACGGCTACTGCTGACTGAACCTCTTGACCCTCCATGGGTCGCTCCTTTTCTCAGCTACCCGCGCCGAGAGGACATATGAATCTTCGATCGAAGTTCACGGAACTTTTCTACTAAAGAAATCTCCGGAAACCACTACCGAGGACCATTGCCGTCGGCGGGTAGGTGTGTCTAATTAACGGCGAATGCCGAGTTTTTCAATAATCGCTCTGTAGCGATTAATATCTGTCTTTGAGAGGTACTGAAGAATTCGGCGACGTTGACCAACTAATAGCAATAGACCACGACGGTTGTGGTGATCATGTGGGTTTGTCTTCAAGTGCTCGGTAATATCTTCAATACGCTTTGAAAGCAAAGCAACCTGAGCTTCAGGGCTTCCTGTGTCGGTAGCTGAAGAACCGTACTTAGCAATAATTTCTTTCTTTACTTCTGGTGTTAATGCCATTCTTTTTCTCCTTAGTTACCGCCACGATGGTCTCCGGTTTGATACACGGAAACTCGCTTTCTCGTTGGACTGGGCAAGGTTACCAGCGCACCTACGAATAGGAGAAATCGAGGCTATAGCTGCGTTAATTCACGCGCACGAGCACAATCTTTTGCCATCTGCTCTAACAATGGATCAAGTCCATCAAATTTGAGAGTATCTCGAAGTCTCCAACCAAATTCGATTGTTGCCTTCTTTTCATATAACTCTAAACCGACTTGATCAAGTGCATATGCCTCTACTTGTCGAGCGCGAGCTCCTTCAAATGTTGGATTGGTTCCAATTGATATTGCTGCTGGCCAACGATCAATGCCAACTGTTAGCCAGCCCGCATAAATACCATCTGCAGGAATTGTTTGTCCTTCTAATTCACCTAGGTTCGCAGTTGGATAACCAATTTCGCGACCACGTTTTTCTCCATGTACTACAACGCCATCAAGGCGGTGCGGGCGTGAAAGTAGTTCGCGCGCAACTTCTACTTTTCCTTCAATGAGATATGTTCGTATTTTCGTGGAAGAAATTTTATGATCATCTTCGACCATAAGATCTAAAGCGATTACTTCAAAACCCAACTCTTTGCCAGATTCGGTCAGTGTTTCAATATTTCCAGCGGCCTTGAAGCCATAGGTGAAATCTTTACCTACAACTACCTTTGTGGCCTCGAGTTGACCTACTAATACATTTTTCACAAAATCTTGTGGCGAAAGAGCGGCAAATTCCTTAGTGAATTTTATAACAGCAACTTGGTCGGCATTATGAATTTTGAGAAGTTCAACTCGATCAGCAAGTGTTGTGAGTAGCGATGGAGCACGCTCTGGTGCAAAAACCGTGGTGGGATGCGGGTCAAAGGTAAGGGCGATAATCTTTTCGCCACCTGCTAACTCTTTCGCGCGATTGAGAATCTCTTGATGGCCTCTGTGCACACCATCAAATACCCCAATTACCACCAAAGTCATAGCGCTGATTCTCTCAGAATTATTTCGCTGCCGCGAATACAGAAATAGGTTTAGCTTGCCCATCACGATTGGCTAGGAGTGCAATGAGACGATTATCTCCAGAGATTGCTGCAAATATTTCATCACGTGGGTTCGTACTGAGCGCTCTACCGAAAGAAAGTTCTACAACTTCATCAAGTGCCAGATTTCTAACAGGAAATGTTTGCGCGGCAAGGCCGGCAAGTGAGAGTGGAGTGAATTGCCCATCTTTGAGTTGGGTAAGAGAGATTGACTGTGCAAGATCAAAGGCTCCAACTCGTGTTCGGCGCAAAGCACTGAGATGACCACCTACTCCTAATGCATCTCCGCAATCGCGAGCAATGGCGCGGATGTATGTACCGGCCGAGCAGGTAACTTCAATATCTATCTGTATCTGATTATCTATGCGATCTATTCGGGTGATATCTAAATGTGTAATCGTGACTTGCCTGGAAGGTAGCTCCACTTTCTCGCCAGCTCGTACTCGATCATAAGCACGCTCTCCATCAATCTTTACGGCAGAGACTGAACTTGGTCGTTGTGCAATGGTGCCAATCATTGTTGCCAGATTTTCTCTAATCATTTCATCGGTGACAGAGCTTGTATCTGCTGTTGAAATAATTTCGCCTTCACGATCATCGGTAACAGTGGCAGCGCCCAGCACAACTGTTGCGTTATAACTCTTGTCGCCTTCAGTGATGTATTGCAACAATCGTGTTCCATTACCAAAACCCAGAACGAGAATGCCTGTTGCCATTGGGTCGAGTGTGCCTGCATGGCCAACTTTTTTAGTACCCAATGTGCGACGCGCTATTGCGACGCAATCATGGCTTGTCATTCCCGGCTCTTTATCTAGGACTATAAAGCCTTCAATGTCCAACGTTAGTCCTCGATTATTTTGGGAACTTTATAAGGATCTTCTCCCCCGGCATACGTTGCATCTTTACGCAATTGCGCAACTTCTGCATCGAGTTCGTGGACCTTATTGAGAAGTGAATCTAACGCCAACGCACTCTCTGGTAATCCATCTTCAAAAAATGCAATTGATGGCGTAATGCGTGTACCGAGTTCACGTCCTACAGCAGAGCGAATCAAACCTTTTGCACTCTCAAGAGCTGCAGCAGTCGCCTCGCGCTGCTCTAAATCTCCAAAGACAGTGTAAAAAATTGATGCATTTTGTAGGTCGCCAGTAACTCGCGCATCAGTGACAGTGATAAAACCAAGACGAGGATCTTTGATCTTTGTCTCAAGAATTTGTGCAACCACCACTTTGATTCGATCGGCAACTTTCAGAGAACGATGAGATTGGCCCACGATTTATGCTCGCTTCTTCTCTCGCATCTCGAATACCTGAATCGTGTCACCGATTTCAAGCTCCTTGATATTTCCTACGCCGATACCGCACTCAAATCCTTCTTTGACTTCAGTGGCATCATCTTTGAATCGCTTGAGCGAATCAATTGTGAGGTTATCAACGATGAGTTCAGTTCCGCGAAGAATACGAGCCTTCGCATTTCTGCGAATGATTCCATCTTTGACGATAGAACCTGCAATATTTCCAGCCTTTGAAGATTTGAAGATCTCACGAACTTCAGCATTTCCAAGGATTGCTTCTTCGTATTCTGGTTTGAGCAAGCCCTTGAGCGAGAGTTCAATCTCATCAATTGCTTGATAAATAACAGAGTAGAAGCGAACTTCAACGCCTTCTTGATCAGCATAAATAGCGGTCTGAGGTTCTGGCTTCACATTGAATCCGATAACAACTGCAGTTGATGCAGATGCCAAAGTGATATCGCTCTTAGTGATTGCACCAACACCACGGTGAATAACGCGGAGATCAACTTCAGCGCCAACATCGAGCTGTATCAGTGCATCTTCGAGTGCTTCAACAGATCCGCTCACATCGCCCTTGAGAATAAGGTTGAGTGTGCTGATCTTGGATTGCTCCATGAAGTCTTCGAGTGAAACCTTCTTGCGTGCCTTAGCAAGTTGAGCATTGCGCTCTGCTGCTTGACGCTTTTCAGCAATCTGGCGCGCTGTTCGATCTTCATCGGCAACTAAGAATGTATCGCCCGCACTTGGAACGGAAGTGAAGCCAAGTACTTGAACAGGGCGAGATGGCCCTGCTTCTAGTACTGCGCCGCCATCTTCATCCAACATCGCACGAACGCGACCAAATGAACCACCAGCAACAATTGGATCTCCAACTTTGAGAGTTCCACGCTGAACAAGAACAGTAGCAACTGGACCACGACCACGATCGAGGTGAGCTTCAATAGCAACACCGCGTGCTGAATCATCTGCAATAGCGCGAAGATCAATTGCAGCATCGGCTGTGAGAAGAATTGATTCAATTAATGCATCGATACCGACACCTGATTTTGCAGAAACATTTACGAAGATTGTTTCTCCGCCGTACTCTTCTGCAACCAAGTTGTATTCAGTCAATTGCTGACGAACCTTGTCTGGATTAGCACCTTCTTTATCAACCTTATTCACAGCAACAACAATTGGAACATCTGCTGCTTGTGCATGATTGAGCGCTTCAATTGTCTGAGGCATGATTCCATCATCGGCTGCAACAACAAGTACTGCAATATCGGTGACTTTGGCACCGCGAGCACGCATTGCTGTAAATGCTTCGTGACCTGGAGTATCGATAAAGGTAATGGCACGATTGAGGCCATTGTGATCGTGGTGAATTTGGTAGGCACCAATGTGCTGCGTAATTCCACCAGCTTCAGTCTTGAGAACTTCGCTCTTGCGAATCGCATCCAAAAGGCTTGTCTTACCGTGGTCGACGTGACCCATAACCGTTACAACTGGAGGACGAGCGACTAATGACTCTGGATCTAGTTCTGCAATTTCATTTGCAAGATCGATATCAAAGTCTTGTAGAAGTTCACGATCTTCATCTTCTGGGCTAACAATTTGGATTACATAACCCAATTGAGCTCCGAGAATTTCGAAAGTATCAGCATCGACAGATTGGGTAGCGGTAACCATTTCACCTAAGTGAAAGAGTGCTGCAACTAAAGCTGCTGGATCTGCATTAATTTTTTCGGCAAAATCTGCAAGGGATGAACCGCGACGCATACGAATAGCAGTAGTTCCATCACCGTGAGGAACAACTGCTCCACCGAGTTGTGGCGCTTGCATATTGTCGAATTCATCACGCAAAGCCTTTCTTGATTTTGGTTTGCGCTTACTACTCTTACTTGCATTCTTACCAAATGCTCCGCCTGCACCACCGCGTTGTGGTGGACGTCCGCCGCCGGGACGTGATGCACCTGGTGCACCACCTGGTGCACTTGGACCTGAATTTTTATATGGACCACTACTAGTTGGTGCACCAGTTGATGACCCAGTACGTGGTGGAAAGTTTGAACCACTTGCTGGTGGACGCGCACTTGGTGGACGCGCAGCAAAACCTGGACGAACAGAACCTGGACGCGCACCAGACATTCCAGGACGTGGACCACTTCCAGGCGCGGCGCTCGGACGTTGTGGTGGACGTGGAGCACTACCACCAGTTGAGAATGGATTATTTCCTGCACGTGGCGGACGTGGAACACCACCACCAGTTGAGAATGGATTATTTCCTGGACGCGCAGTTGGCGGTGTAGGAGTTGCACTTGGTTGCGCAGATACTGCTGGTGGTGCTGGTGCTGCTGCAGGTGGAGTTTGCGGCATTGCAATTTGTGCAAGTCGCTCCGCTTTTTCTTCTTGCGCAGCTTTGAGTGCGACGAGGTCGACACCAAGCTCTGCTGCTAATTCTGCTGCCTGTTCTGGAGTTACTTCACCTTTACTTTTAGCGGCTGCTTTTTTAGCAGCTGCTTTTTTGACAGGCTTCTTCTCTTCAACGGGTTTGGCATCGGGATACATCTCGATGAGCTTGCGCACGACTGGCGCTTCTACTGTCGATGATGCTGATCGGACGAATTCGCCCATTTCTTGGAGTTTTGCAAGAACAACCTTGCTCTCCATACCGAGTTGTTTTGCCAACTCATGTACGCGGACCTTTGACACATTTCTCCTGTCTTGGCCCGCATTTCTTATTGGATGCGAGCCTTAGTTGTACGACCTCATAGTTCTAACGAGCTCATTTGAGTTTCATATCTTTCGCATCCTTTTCAATGAATCACTATTTACCGAGAAAAATTATAAGTTCTGAAACATCTGGCGCACTCGTTTGCTTGAAAGCAAACTTGAACGAACCTCGTTGTATCGCACTCTCTGCACATTCTCGATGAAGCCAAGCGCCCCGACCTGGGGCACCTCCTTTGAGATCTGGAATTACTTTTCCATCAACCAAAGTCAGGCGAATCAGTGCAGATGGATTCTCACTCGCTCGACAGACAATGCATGTTCGTATCGCCTTGATACTCACCGCGTGGTCGCCTCTTCACTCGAATCCAATGAGGCAACCTTACAGCCTGCCCTGCAGAAACCCCTAAATTACGTTGGGATTACAGGGTTATCAGGATGAATATCGATGCGCCATCCAGTAAGTCGCGCAGCAAGGCGAGCATTCTGACCATCTTTTCCGATTGCTAATGAGAGTTGATAATCAGGAACTGTGACCTTTGCAGAACGAGTCATGAGATCAACAATTTCAACTTTGGAAACTTTCGCTGGCGATAGTGCTTGTGCAACAAATTCTGCAGGATCTTCCGACCAGTCGACGATATCGATTTTCTCACCATGTAGTTCATTAGCAACTGCTTGCGAACGAGAGCCCATCGGACCAATCAAGGAGCCTTTTGCACTTACTCCTGCTCGATGTGTGCGCACTGCAATCTTTGTACGCTGACCTGCTTCGCGAGCAACAGCCATAATTTCAACAATACGATCTTTGATTTCTGGAACTTCAAACTCAAAGAGTTGTTTTACCAGCGCTGGGTGACTTCGAGAGAGCATGATCTCTGGCCCCTTGAGTCCTTGTTTTACTTCAACAACAAAACATTTGATTCGATCACCGTGATTATAAATTTCACCAGGTACTTGTTCTTGTGGTGGAATTCGACCTTCTACGCGACCAAGATTGACATGAATCATCTTTGGATCGCGACCTTGCTGAACAACACCTGAAATGACATCGCCAACCGAGGCTGAAAACTCCACCACAATTTCAGCATCATTTGTCGCACGCATTTTGAGTTTGATTGTCTTGCGTACGATAGAAGTTGCCGTGCGATCAAAGCCTTCTAGTTCATCGAAATCTTCACCATTTCGATTTCCTTCTTCATCAAAAGTTGGGTAGATAATTTTGATTTCGCCAGTCTCTTTATCGAGGCGAGCCCATGCTTGGCGTTTAGGTTCCGGTGTCTCTTTATATGCCTCAATAATTGCAAGTTCAATTTCATGAATGAGTGCGTCCAGTGGAATTGCTTTTGCTTGCGTAAGTTCGTGAAGTGCTGCCATATCAACACTCATGAAAGTTCACCTTTGCGATTGAACTCCACTTCAACAACTGCGCGCTTCATATCTGCAAAAGCGACTACATGAGTCTTCTCGCGACCCTTGATATTTTCGACAAGTGTCGCTTTTTCATCGTCATATTCTTTCAATCTTCCAATGAGTTCTGTTCCATCGCTATAAATTACTTTAACAAGTCTTGTGAGATTTTTCTTCCAGTGGCGCTCTTGAGTTAGGGGGCGATCTAAGCCTGGTGAAGATACTTCAAGAGTGAACTCGGTATCGTCCATAAAAGTTGCTTCATCGAGAAGAGCAGAGATAGTGCGAGAAATTTCTGTAACTTGATCTAAATTTAGCGGAGCAGTGCCATCAATAATGCATGTGATGATTCGATGATTACCAGGGTTAGCAATATGAACTTCTTCTAGAAAGAATCCTGCGCTATTAACAGCAGGAGCTATGAGCTCGGTTATTGAACTTTGTATAGTCATATTTATTTATCTTTCTATTAAGTTGTGAGGTGATTGTAACTACATACTTGCGAAAGTATCAATTCCGACCTTGATAATTAGTGCCATAGTCACCAGCAAGAAGACTTTGCGAACTAGTGTCGAACCACCTTTGATTGCTAAGCGAGAGCCGGCAATGGCACCTGAGACATTAGAAAGTGCCATAAGAGCGCCTAATTTCCAAAGGATCACACCATGTAATCCAAAAACAATAATTGCGCCAATATTTGTCGAAACATTTACTACCTTCGCAATTGCAGAAGCGCTAATAAATGCATAGCCAAGGCTTGCCACGAGTATGAGCATAAGAAAAGAGCCAGTACCTGGTCCAAAAATTCCATCATAGAAACCTATGATCAAGCCAGCTGCCATTGCAATCTGATTATGCTTCTTAGGAGCATGGCGCAAGATTTCAACTTTTCCAAGATCTGGTTTGCGCCATGTATAGATTGCAACTGCGATAAGTAAGACAAGAACAATCGGGCGCATCGCATCAGTTGGAAGTTTTGAGGCAAGAAGCGCTCCTGCCATCGATCCGATAAATGCAGGAATTGCCATAGCGATGAGTGCCTTGGGATCTGGTTTTATTTGGCGTCGATAAAGTGCCGCTGCAGTTGTTGTACCAAAGACAGATGCAAATTTATTTGTTCCAAGTACGGTAACTGTTTCACTCTTAGGTAAGCCAATTAGCAGTGCTGGAAGTTGGATAAGTCCCCCACCACCTGCTATTGAATCGATGAATCCTGCAAAAAATGATGCAAATATAAGGAAGAGAATTGTTGTCAGTGTTATTTCGAAGAGCATTATTTAGGAGAGAAGGGCAACGATTGCAGCAACTGCTGCTTCGACTTTTACTTCACTCTTCTCACCACTTCGGCGAAGGCGAATTTCAACATTTCCTTCAGCGAGTGCTTTACCAACTACAACGATGATTGGATTGCCAATGAGCTCAGCATCTTTGAATTTCACTCCAGGGCTAGCATCGCGACGATCATCGAGCATGACGCTTATTGATTTTGCCTCAAGGTCTAGTGCAAGTTTTTCTGCAGTATCAAAGGGTAAATCTTCTTTACCCGTTGCAACAATATGAACCTTTGCTGGTGCAACTTCGATTGGCCATGAAAGACCGATTTCATCATGTGTCTGCTCAGCAATGGCAGCAACTGCTCGAGATACACCGATTCCATATGAACCCATGGTGACAACTTGTGACTTTCCATCTTTATCTAAAACAGTGAGATTGAGTGCTTTTGCATACTTGCGGCCAAGTTGAAAAATATGACCAATTTCAATTGCTCTATCAATAATTACTGGTGTTTGACACACTGGACAAGCATCGCCCTTCTTTATCTCGGCAGCTTCAACATATGCGCTAACGGTAAAGTCGCGACCATTGACAACATTGCGTGCATGCTTATTTTTAATGTTTGCACCAGTTACCCATGATGTTCCAACTGCAACGCGAGGATCTGCATAGACAGTGATACCTAATTTGGCTGCATCTTGTGGTCCGATGTATCCCTTGACTAAACCTTTGAATTTTGCAAAATCTTCTTCTTCAAAAATTCTTAGTTCGCTCACTCCGGGTAAGTTTGCTTGCAAGCGCTTGAGATCAACTTCTCGATCTCCTGGGACCAATACTGAAATGGCTTTCACATCAGCCATCAACATCACATTTTTTAGTGTGCTTGCACCTGTGTAGCCACCACCGAAGCGTTCATTGAGCAGAGCAACGAGTGAATCAATAGTTGGAGTATTGGGAGTATCCATTACTTCCATCGCATCCACTTTTGAGCTATCTGCCGGTGCGACCTTTGTAACCATCGCTTCTACATTTGCGGCATAACCACATTTTTCACAGAGAACATATGTGTCTTCACCTGTGCTGCACGGAGCTAGAAATTCCTCAGAGCTAGATCCACCCATTGCTCCTGCAACAGCGCTAACAATGTTGTACTTCATTCCTAAGCGATCAAAAGTCTTTATATAAGCCGCACGATGCTTGTGGTATGACTCCACTAAACCTTCATCGGTTAGGTCGAAAGAATATGAATCTTTCATCACAAATTCGCGGCCGCGGATGATTCCACTACGTGGACGAGTCTCGTCGCGATACTTTGTTTGAATTTGATAGAGAGAAAGTGGCAAATCTTTATAGGAGGAATACTCGCCCTTGACCATGAGGGTAAACATCTCCTCATGTGTAGGTCCTAATAAATAATCTCCACCTTTGCGATCCTGTAATCGAAATAGATCGGGACCATATTCATTCCAACGATTTGTCTCTTCGTATGGCTCTTTTGGAAGCATCGCTGGGAAGTGAACTTCTTGAAATCCAGCCCTATCCATCTCTTCGCGAACAATTCGTTCAATATTGCGAAGAGTGATGTAACCAAGTGGGAGCCACGAATAGATTCCTGCAGCAATTCGACGAATGTATCCAGCGCGTACTAGTAAACGATGACTTGCAACTTCGGCATCTGCAGGATCATCACGCAACGTACGCAAAAATAGCGTGGACATTCTCAACATGGTGAGAGCCTATCGAATATTAACAGTTGGTTGCCCTGAAGCAACGCCTGCGGCTTCCATTTCTTCGGCCAATCTCATTGCTTCTTCGATAAGTGTTTCAACAATTTGGGCTTCAGGAACAGTCTTTATAACTTCACCCTTTACAAATATCTGGCCTTTTCCATTTCCTGATGCAACTCCAAGATCTGCTTCGCGAGCCTCACCTGGACCATTGACAACGCAACCCATAACAGCAACGCGCAATGGCACTGTCATTCCTTGCAATCCAGCCTGTACTTTTTCTGCAAGTGAATAAACATCTACTTGTGCGCGGCCGCATGATGGGCAAGAAACAATTTCGAGTTTACGTTGACGCAAATTAAGAGATTCAAGAATAGACATTCCAACTTTTACTTCTTCTACTGGTGGAGCAGAGAGTGAAACACGAATTGTGTCGCCAATTCCCTCAGCAAGAAGAATTGCAAATGCTGTTGCAGATTTGATTGTGCCTTGGAAAATTGGTCCTGCCTCAGTTACACCTAAATGCAATGGGTAATCGCATTGTGCTGCAAGTAATCGATAAGCCTTCACCATTGTTACAGGATCATGATGCTTTACTGAAATTTTGATATCGCTAAAACCATGTTCTTCAAAGAGGGATGCTTCCCAGAGGGCAGATTCTGCAAGTGCCTCAGGTGTTGCTTTTCCATATTTTGCAAGAAGTCGTGGATCTAATGAACCTGCATTCACACCAATACGAATTGGAATGCCTGCATCTCCTGCTGCCTTTGCAACCTCTTTTACTTTGTCATCGAATTGCTTAATATTTCCTGGATTCACACGCACTGCTGCGCACCCTGCATCGATAGCAGCAAAAATATATTTCGGCTGAAAATGAATATCGGCAATAACTGGAATTTGTGACTTCTTTGCAATTTGAGCCAGTGCATCTGCATCATCTTGACTAGGTACTGCTACGCGAACAATCTGGCATCCCGAAGCGGTGAGTTCGGCAATTTGTTGCAGTGTTGAATTCACATCAGCTGTCAGCGTTGTACACATTGATTGAACACTTACTGGTGAATCACTACCTACTCCCACTCCTCCAACATTGAGTTGCCTCGTTTTGCGACGAGGCGCAAGGTTTGGTGGAGGTGCTGAAGGAATTCCAAGATCAACCATGTTCCTATTCTGCCTTATAGAGTGCGTTCACGCTAAAGATTGAGAACAACTGGATTGACAATATCGGCAAATAGTAGAAGCAATGTGAGCGCTGCGAGTAGCACAAAGACAACCATTGTTACTGGGGTGAGAATAGTTACATCTATGGCTGCAGGTCTTGGACGACCTCGAAGACGGGCAAAGAATGCACGGATCTCATCGGCTATTGCCACAGCCATATGTCCACCATCGAGTGGAAGTAATGGCAAAAGATTGAAAATTCCAACAAATATATTGAGGCTTGCAATAATCAAGATAAATGTTGCAAGACGTTCCGCGGGTGAAAGTTTTCCGCTTCCAACAGCTTGACCAGATGCGCGTGCAACTCCAACAACTCCTACAAGTCCATTCGCATCACGTTTTTCACCACCAACACTTTGACCCCATAGTGATGGAATCTTTGATGGAAGTTGTCCTAAAGATTTTACGCTTGCAGAAATAAAATCACGAGTTACAAGTGCAGAACTCTTGAAGGCAGTTATTGGATTTGTTCGTTTGAGACCTATCTTATTGATAATTCCTAGAATCCAACGTGGCTTTCCATCCACTTTTTCAAGAGTTGGCGTTGCAACAATAGAGAGTATCTGCGCTCCACGCATAATTTCTAATGAGAGAGTTTTACCACCTGAATTTCGAATCACTTTCACATCGTTATACCAATCAGTCACTTTGACACCATTGATAGAGAGAACTTCATCTCCTGCTTGTAGTCCAGCGGCTGCAGCACCTGATTGTGGAGAAACCTGGCTAATAGTTGGGAGTAATTGATTGACCCCAACACCTACAAAGAGAATAAAAATCAATATGTAGCCAAGCACAAAATGTAGGAAGGAGCCTGCACCAAGAACTATAAGTTTTCGCCCAGATGATGCGCGATAAAAAGCGCGATCTTCTTCACCTTCAGGCATGGTATCCGTTGGAACCATTCCCTCAATTTTGCAATACCCACCTGCTGGAATCGCCTTTAATCCAAATTCAGTTTCCCCACGCTGTGTTGACCAGATGCGAGTACCAAAACCTAAGAAGAACTCACTTACTTTCATCCCATAGCGTTGAGCAGTGAGATAGTGGCCAAATTCATGAATCATTACTGAAAAAAGTAGTGCGAAAATGAAGGCAAGAATTCCAAGTATTTGCATTACACAACCATCTCTTTGATTATCGAATCAGCCATTACTCGTGCATTCTGCTCAATAGCACTGACATCATTGATATCTCGAATACTCTGAGTATTTCCAGCAAACTTTTGCAATACCTTATCCACACCTTCGATAATAGAGGTGAATGCTATTTTTCGCCCAAGGAAGGCTGCCACGAAACTTTCATTTGCTGCATTAAATATTGCAGGCATCGTTCCCCCGGCATCTCCACAACTGCGTGCCAGCGAAATTGCAGGAAAGCGTGCTACATCAATAGGTGAAAATTCCCATACATGCTTTGCGCTCCAATCAATTGGTGTAGTTGCTTTTGCAACTCGATGTGGCCAATTGATTGCATAAGCAATCGGACCCTTCATATTTGGTGGACTCGCTTGGGCAATTGTTGAGCCATCAATATATTCAACCATTGAATGAATCACAGATTGTGGATGAATTACTGCATCAATTTTAGAGTATGGCAAATCAAATAAATAATGTGCCTCAATTATTTCTAATCCTTTATTGAGAAGTGTTGCTGAATTTATTGTTACAACAGGACCCATTGACCACGTTGGATGTGCTAAGGCATCTTCTACCGTTACTGAACTCAAATCTGCACGATCCCTAAATGGACCTCCACTTGCAGTGAGAACTAGGCGGGAAACTTCCTCTTTCTTGCCAGCCATCAGAGATTGCCAAATAGCCGAATGTTCAGAATCAACAGGAATAAGTTGATCAGGTTTTGCTAACTTCATTACTAATTCACCACCTGCAACCAATGATTCCTTATTAGCTAGTGCAACTCGATTTCCTGCTTTGAGTGCTGACAAAGTTGGAGCGAGCCCAATAGAGCCAGTAATTGCGTTGAGTACGACGTCGCATGTAATTGCTGCGATTTCAACTGATGCTTGTGGGCCATCTATAACAGTGACATGTGGGAGGGCTTGTCGAATGAGATCTGCATTTTGAATTACGCCAATTACTGAAACATCAAATTTTCTAGCTTGTTCAATAATTGTCGAAGGATTTTTTCCTGTACTAGTGAGTGAAACGACTCGGAAAAGAGTTGGGTTTGCTTCAACTATTTCGAGTGCCTGCACACCAATAGAGCCGGTAGAGCCAAGAATTACAATATCGCGCATATAGATTTATCTATCAAGAAGGTTCTGAGTTGGGTTATATGGTGAACCTGATTGTCGTTTTGCAATCGCACTGAGTGCTTCTAGAACTACACGGTTTGCAAGAATTGCCGTGATATCAGCAGTATCAAATGCTGGGGCAACTTCTACAATATCGATTCCGACAATCGGTAATTCAAGACAGATTCTACGTACGGCTTCGAGTAGTTCCCGGCTCGTCATTCCACCCGGTTCTGGTGTACCAGTTCCTGGTGCCATTCCTGGATCAACAACATCGATATCGACAGAGAGAAATACACCATCACATTCATTTGTTAGCGTTGCAAAAGATTCATCTAAAACTTTATTGAGTCCGCGATGGTGAATTTCTGTCATCTCATAGGAGCGCATTCCTTGATCGCGCATCCATGCAAGTGTTGTGTTATCGGGCCAATATCCACGAAGACCAAGCTGCAAGAAACGATCACCTCGAACATATCCATCATCAATCAATCGGCGCATCGGTGTGCCATGACCAACGAGTGCTCCCCATTGATCTGAACCAGTATCAGCATGTGCATCAAAGTGCACCATCGAAATTTTGCCAAGTCCCCGGTGTCGCGCAATTCCTGCAACATCGGCTGATGCAATGGAATGATCTCCTCCAAGAATTACAGGAATTTTTCCTGCGCGAGAAATCTTTTCTGTGGCCTGTGCAAGTACTTCAAGGGATGCGACAAGGTCTCCCCCTGGCATCAATAAATCTCCCGCATCAACTACTTTCAAATCTTTCAATCCATCTGTACGCAATGCCAAATGTGGGCGTTGCCCATCGTGAGGCAAATAGTCGCCACCGCGAATTGCTTGTGGGCCAAACTTGGCGCCAGATCTATGAGATGTTCCGCTATCAATGGGAGCGCCAAGAATAATTACGTCAGCATCGGCATATGTTTTTGGATCATCAAGATCGCAGGCGGGAATACCAAGAAATGTAAAACTTGGCCCATACATATTGCCATGGTTGGTCATGTTGCTAAGGATACGGGTAAAGAATTAGGAATCGAAGCCCAAGCCTAGAAAATCGAGGAGTTTGAGCCAGAGATTACGTTTTCCATTATTTTCATCGGCGCGATTGATAGACCATTGGGTCAAACGAATAAAAATAAAACGAAATGGCTCTGGAGGAAATGGAATTGGCTTCTTTCTCACCATTGCCAAACGAGTACGTTCATTATCAACGCCATCTAAGAGATCAAGCATTACTTGTGCGCCAAATCGAGTTGCACCCACACCTAAACCAGTAAAACCGAGTACATATGCAACACGGCCTCGATATGCCTGGCCCCAAAATGGTGAGAAGCGAGAACAGGTATCAATTGCCCCACCCCAACCGTGTGTGAATTTAATTCCTTTGAGTTGCGGGAAAGTATCAAGAAAATCTGCAGCTAAATGTGCATATGTCTCAGCATCGGTTTCGTATTCTTGACGAACTTTTCCACGGAAGTTATAAATAGCGTCATACCCGCCCCACAAAATTTCATTATCTTTAGTCATTCGATAATAGTGAAATTGGTTT
>Ga0209190_1000276_pt1 | contig 37509 bp, 31 predicted proteins | sample M_140205_XF_Meta_FD_187315 | JGI IMG/M metagenome (GOLD analysis project Ga0209190, IMG submission 187315) | Freshwater microbial communities from Lake Montjoie, Canada to study carbon cycling - M_140205_XF_MetaG (SPAdes) (version 2) | ecosystem: Environmental > Aquatic > Freshwater > Lake...
CGTTGGTATTAGCTCCAAGAAACGGTGCCCTCAGGTCGCCAGGATTCATCGAGGCGAGGAAATAAAACCGTGGAAGAAAACGCCTCCCACGTGGTCCGTGTATCGCCCGTTTACTGTCTGGAATTACGCTTGCGAGCAACTATTCGACTTTTTGCCAAAAGTAGAAGTGTCTCTCGGACGTTGTAAAAGTGGACAGGGGGCTTGGTGGGAGGGATGGAACGGAGGTTGTTTGGGTTGCACTACCGTCGATGAGGAAGAGTGGTGCGTGCCCTTGCTGTGCGACCAGGGGCAAACTTGTGATGTGGCGGTGGCCGTTTTTGTTGGACCGTGGTTTTCTGCAGCGACCATGTTCCGCGCCGGGCTGCCAATCGGAGGCACCCTCGGGATGCGGATCAATTTATGGGCGCAGCCGGCGGAGATTTTTCCGCGGCATTTTGATGCCACTCCTTTTCGATGGCCGGACGCAGGGCGGAGTTCATGAGGCGGTAGCCTTCGGGGGTGAGGTGGAGTTTGTCTTGCACATAACACCCAGGGATAGCCTCTCCCGAGGGCGTCTCCATGGGCGGGTTGACATCGACGTAGGCGACGCCTGGAGTGGTCGCCGCCATCTCCCTCAACCCGTCGTTCACCTCGTCGACATTGGCGAGCTGGCCGTCCTCCCGCTTTTGGATCGCACGGATGACCGAGACCAGAAGGATGCGCGCCTGCGGCAGGGCGGTTTGCGTGCGAGAAATCCATTCCTTCGTATTTTTCAGAATCTCCTCATTCGCGACATTTCCTTTCACATCATTGCTCCCGCAATACCACACAATGAGCGCGGCCTGCGAGGAGGGCACGATTTGGTCGAAGAAAAAAAGTTGATCCTTGGTACGGGAACCACCGAAGGCGCGGTTGGTGACAGGCAATGGCGACAGATCCTCGGTGCAGTTTGTCCACTTGCGGAAAATGCTACTCCCAACCATGAGGATTCCGCCGCGTGCCGGAGCCGGGGCTGCGGCGAGTTTCGCCACATCATCCGTGTATTTGTGTTTGGCCGGCGCGGCGCTGTCCGCCGTGGGTGTGCTCTGCGCCGGAAGCAGGGCCGTCCCCGCGAGAAGGAAAAAACAGATCGTAAAGGTGCGTGGAGGGAGGATGGATGGCATGGAGGGTTTTGAGTGAGGGAACTATGGAAACACTTTTTCCCAAGTGAGACGATCTAGCAAATCATCGAACCCGAAGCCGGTTCCTCGCGGGATCTGGAGATCCACTCCTACGAGATCGGCGAAGCTATCTGGCGCATAAAGCCCGCCCCCATGTAATCCGCCATCCCGGACCAATTCCCCGTGGCGCTGGCGCAGACGCATGGCGGTCCAAAGCGCGACCGCGCGGCCCAGCGGATGATCCATGCTGTGGGTAACGACGATATCCAGTCCCGCTTGCGCGGCAGCAAGGGCGAGCAAAAATGCGTCCTGCACGGCAGGCTTGATCACGACGACCTGCGCCCCGGGCCATGGTGGCGGCGTGGCGGGCAGTTGCCAGTCAAGCGTGAGCGGGATTTTTTCATGCGTTAGAATGTCCATCCACCGGGACTGCTCGTAGGGGCATGGGTCTTCGAGAAATTCAATCCGTGCGCGCAGCTGCGGATCAAGCTGTGCCAGCCATGCGCCGAGGGATTCGCGCGTAAAAAGTGCGTTGGCGTCGAGGCGCCAGCGGAGCGGTAGGTCGGCGAGCTTGTTGAGGGTCGTCGCCTCGCGGTCGGGGTCGCGTCCGATTTTGAGTTTCACCGTGCTGCAGCCGTCCCGCAGGCATTGTTCAAATGCTTCGCGCGGCGCGCCGGCCCAGTCGGTGAAGAGTGCGTGACTGCCAATAGTTGGCAGTCCCTCAAATAACGACACCCCAGCGCGGCGCGCCGCAGCGTCGGTCCGCGCATGGCGCAGCGCCAGCGCAGCCAACGAGCTCGGTCGATCAGTCGGCAATGTGGAAATATGTTCGTCGAGCGGCGCGTGTCCGAATTCTTCCCACGGGTGAAGGTCCGCATAACCGCAGCCACTGTTTTCAAACTCGATTTTTACCAGCGTGCCGCGGCGGGGTGCGGCAGCCGCACGGAGCGGATCCGCGCCCGGGTGCAATTCGTAGCGATGCTGCCAGATGTTCAAGGTAGTAGGAACCCGAGCGCAAGACAAAGGCCGAACGCGGCGTGCAGGGCGGCGGCTTGGGCGAGGAGTTGGTTGACCTCGCGCCCGGGGGAGGCCGCAAGGCAGGCCCGAGCGAGCCACCAGGCGGATGGCAGGGTTACGAGTGGAATGAGGAACACCCACAGGTAGCCGAGTGGCAGCCAGAGAACCCCGAGCACAAAAGGCGCGAGCACGAGCGCCGCATTCTCGCGCCGAGCGAAATTCATACCGAAACGCGCGGCGAGCGTCATTTTCCCGACGTCACGGTCGCCGTCGATGTCGCGCAGGTTGTTCACGGCGAGAAGCACGCTGGAGTGGAGCCCGATCTGCAACCCGGCGAGCAGGGCTGACGCAGACATTTCGAGCGTGTTGAGATAAAAAGTGCCCGCCACCGAGGCGAGGCCGAAAAACATTATAACAAACAGTTCTCCGAGTCCGAGATAAGCGAGGGGAAGTGGGCCGCCGGTGTAGGCGTAGGTGAGAAGGAGGCTGACAGCACCCAGCGCGAGGATCGGCCAGCCTCCACGGAGGACGAGCGGCAGCGAAAATAAAACCGCTAGGACAAGTATGATGAATCCCATGGTGAGAACCGCGCGCGCCGAGAGCAGGCCAGCCGAAGTCACGCGCACCGGCCCGAGTCGTTCCGCCGTATCCGCGCCTTTGGCATGGTCGATGGCGTCATTGAAAAAATTCGTGGCGATCTGGATGAGTACGGCGCAGATAACAATCAGGATCGTGGCGACCGTATCGAAGGCTCCGGTTCCGGCTGCCAATGCGGCCCCGGCCAGCACCGGCACGACAGCCGCCCCGAGCGTGCGCGGGCGGGCGGCGAGGATCCATGAATTCATCACCTAGCATGGCACGCGGGACGCGGCGGCAGGTCAATCTTTTGCCGCTTTGGACAAAATGACTCGAAGGCTTTTCAGGCTCTAAATGTGCTGCTGGGTTTTTAAGCTGTCTCTGAGTTCAGCCGATATCATCGGTGTCTTCATGGGTTGGCCGCGGGACGATGTCAGCGCAAGTGTTTTGCTTCGGGAATTTGCTAGTCCTGAGCCAGTCCGAATTACGGAGCTTGTTGGCGCGTAAGCGCAAGGTGATACAACCCTTTTTTTTCTTAGATTCGGACTAAGGGCTTACTGGAGCGGGCGGGAGAGGAGAAGAAGGAACTGGGGTAGGAGACGGGGCTGGTGCAAAAATATCAGGGATAGTTTCCAATGTGTCAGGAGAATTCACCGGACCAAGTGAGCCGGTGGATAACGCGAACGTGGAAACTTTAATAACTTCCCCGGAATTGGCGGCACCATCGTTGACGACTTTGGCGAGTGGATAGCACTGGGCCGCGTGCACCTGACCTGAGCATGCGGCAAGAAGAACCATGATCGCCGCGCTTAAATTTAAGACCTTCATATTTCTTCCATTTAATTCGTCTGCCGAGGGAGCGTCAATCCTTAACAGGATTTTATTGAACTTACTCATGAAGGCTGAAGCCAAATCGCCTCTCAGAGCCAGAGCCATGCAGTTCGTTCCGTCGGGAGTGCACCATGAGGCGCAATTCCTTCAGATCAGGCCGACTGGATGACGCACTGCCATTGGGTTGGAAAAATCCTCCGGCAATTCTACAGGACTATCATTCATAAAAGCCTGTCTAAGTGAGGCTTCCATGAATGCAACCCAAAAAATTGAAGGCTCAATGGCAAGGTTCTGGCTGGGGCTAAATCGCATACGATTACTGCATATATTTTAAACGAACGGCAAAAATTTTATCTGATACGCGACACTCCTAGTTTAAAAATAACGCGTTGTTTTCGAGGCACTAACCACAAACATAGTTTCAAGGTTATCGTATATCATTGAAAGCCGAAAGCTTAAATCTAGAAACGGCGATGGGAATGCCTGTTGCTGCGGAAGCGGTTCAACAGCATGAGATTCCCATTGCTCCGCAATCAACTTTTGGGGTGACGACTCTCTTAAAGGGACGTGCTTACATCCAAACGCATACCCCTCCTTTACGCCATCCCATTCACGCTTTTAGCCTAAACCGCCAACGTGATGGCGTCGCCACAACACACGAGCCACAGGATCCCAATCCTGACCTATCCGACCTCAGGCTTTTGGGCATGCAGCTTCAGCCCTTGTAGTCTCGGCAGAGCAGTTTCATCTCTTTGACGGCGGCCGACAAGCCGGTCGACAGCGCCCTCGAGATGATGGAGTGTCCAATGTTTAGCTCCACGAGGTGAGGAACGGCGAAAAGTTCGCGGACATTGTCATAGTTCAGCCCGTGTCCGGCATTGACTCGCAGGCCTGCTTCTCGGGCGAGCGCGGCGCCCTCGGCGAGGCGACGCAACTCTGCGTCGCGGGCCGCTCCCGTCGCGTTGGCAAAAGCTCCCGTATGCAACTCAACGTAAGCGGCCCCGAGTTCTGCCGCAGCGCGGATCTGCGCCGGATCGGGATCGATGAAAAGGCTGACCACGGTTCCTTGGTCACGCAACGCCCGGATGGTCGGCGCGAGGGCCTCGCGGTGCGTGAGGCAATCCAATCCGCCCTCGGTCGTCACTTCGTTGCGGTTTTCGGGAACGAGACAGGCATCGTCTGGGCGCACACGGAGGGCGAGATCGACGATCTCCGGGGTGTTTCCCATCTCGAGGTTCAATTTGGTGGTCAGAACTTCTTTCAGGCGAAAGATGTCGCGGTCCTGCATGTGCCGGCGGTCTTCGCGCAGATGCGCCGTGATGCCGTCCGCCCCAGCCCGCTCGGCAACCAAGGCCAAGGCCACCGGATCCGGTTCGGCCCATGGACTGTCGGCATCGCGCGCGTAGCGCGCCTGGCGCAGGGTGGCTGCGTGGTCGATGTTGAGCCCGAGGCGGAGCGACATTGTTCAGACTTTGCCGCCGAACGAGGCGTAGTCGTCCACATCGAGCCATTCGAACCAGCTCGCGATGTCCTCGCGCCGAGGGGCTGTGGCTTCCTGCGCCTGCTGCAAATATCCCCGAGCCTCCATCCCGGAGGGAACGCGGGTTTCTTGGAAGCGCGACCACAGTTCGATCTCGTAGTCGCTGTGCTTCCTCCCGGCGCTCGTTGTCACCCAATCGATCAACGCGCCATCGCCGAGGCCGGACTCGACTTGCTCCTTGAAGACAGCCGGATCGATCAAGACAAAATCGAAAAAGCGCATGTCGAGAGGGCAGGCGTATTTGTACTCGCCGATGGTTCCGACGACCAGGGCGCGGCACTTGTCGATGATACGCGGCAAAATCACATAACCGCCCAGACGAATGCGGGCGCTGCGGGGGGGGCGTTGGGTCAGCTCGGTTGGAGGAGTGATGCTGCTCATAGCCACAGACTATTGGCCGCGCGTCCTCGGTCAAGCGGCCTCTGACCTCGCCCTACGCACGACGGTTAGTTGATTCGTGTTTCTGCGACAAAGACTCCACCAAGCGGGGAAAAGCGCACTGTGCGCACTCGTCGTGGTTGTTCAGGCAAAAGTCTGCATAGATCTGTAGAAGTCCTTGCTGCACGGCAACGGTGCGGGGAAGGTCACGCGGAATGGATCCTCCGAACAAACGCGCCCCGACGATGCGCAGCGAGCTGTTCATAGTCCCGGTGGGAGTTTCTTCCCACGCGGGCGTTTTGCGCACCGCCAGAGCGAAGGGCAGCGCGACGTTGGCGAAGATTTCCCGGATGCGATCCGGCCCGATCAGGGCGAGCGGGGAGTCGCGGCGCGGGCTGTTCCATGTCGTGTGGAATGACCAGAACGGGTGATCGAGGTCGCCGAGTAGTTTTTGCAGGGCCGGAAGATCGGCTTGCTCCAGTGCGGGGCGGATGCGCTTCCATTGCCGTGCGACGGCGGCCATGGCGCCTAATCGTCGGAGCGGGTGGTTGGCGGGCCGGATGCCCGCCATTCTCCACGCCGAGCGGGGCAGCAGAGCGGTGGCGCAACCAGCGCGGCGCTTCCACCACAGCGCCCATAGCCTTGTCATGTCGTGGCGCGCGTCCGTCATGCGCGGTTGCGGTTGCTCAAGAAAGCCCGAAAGGCCGAAGAGCAGCGCTTCGCCGTTCTTGCTCCGGAGCGTCTCCAGCGGGACGCGTTGGGCGAGGATGCGGAAAGGCAGCTTGTTATTCTTGTAACCTAGCGCGACCGCGACAGATTCGAAAAGGGCCGCGTCCACCCCGCGTGCTTCAATTATCGAGGTGAGCGATAGGGATTTTCGTTCCATGCGCCGGCGGGCGGCCTCCGAAAGCAAAGCAAGGAGCGATTCCCTCGGCATTCTTTGCAGCGGCGACACACAGCGACCGGGACGCGCGGGAGCAGAGGCATCCCATTCCGCTGCAACGGACGGATGATCGGCCAGACAAACCTGCGGCACTTCGCGGTGGCTGGCAGTGCGCGAGAAATGACGGCGGGACGGCCGGCGCACGATGACGTGCAGAACCACATTCTCGTAGTCGGCGTTGGTCGCATGCTGGTGGGTCTCCCAGCCTGAAGCCTCGAGATCGACTTCGATTGCGCCGCTCCGAACCTCATCGCCGAGTCGCACGGTGGCGCGGACAAAGTCGGGGCCGGCTTCATGGTTCCATTCCCCGAAGTCGAGGATGGTGGCGTTCCTGCCATCGGTGGTCGTAAACTGGCGTCCGCAGCAACCCGAAAACCATCGGGCCTGCCAAGCCAGTTCGTTTTCCTCCGGTGGATCCTCGCGAACGCTCTTGCTTTCCCGGCGCCGTGCCGCGTCGTAAGCGTCCGCGATCGTCATGGCTTTTTGTCGGTCGCCGTGGGGGAGGGGGAGGGTGGCGGGGAAATTTCAGTGCGCAAATCTGCCAGCAGCTTGGCTCGTTCCGGCGGTTGCGCGCGCTGGGTTGCGCGGTCGATGAGTTTCAGTGCGGTGGTTTTGTCGCCGATCGACTGGAGGATGCGGACACGCTCGATGATGGTGCGGAAAGCCTCCGGCGGGCTTTGATAAAGCGAGCCCGCAGCTTCGAGCGAGGCAATGGCCTCGCGTGGTTCGCCGGTAAAGCTTTGCAGCATGCCGAGCGCCTCGTAGTCCAGCGGTGATCCGGATTGCTGGGCCAGCTTGGCGAGCGATAGAGTCTGGGCCAGAGGGTTGCGTTTCGCCCTGAGCAAATTTTTCTCCAAGGCCAGCCAAGGTGCCGCATCGTCTTCCGTCTCGCGATTCCAGTTGCGGATGTCGGCGGCGGGAAAAGGTCGGTAAAGAGGATCACCGACAGCGACGTTCATCCAAGACAAGGTCGGCTGGCTCATGTAGGCGCTCTCGGCGAAAGTAAATCCCTTGAGCAGTCGCTCGTTGAAAATATCCAAGTGGGCGGTCAGATCTAGATAGGGCTCGTAGACATTGCCGATGGTCGCAGCGACTCCGCGGGTGAGGAGCGGGGCAACCCAGTTTGCCTGGGGATCGCGCAGTGTGCTGGCGCTGAAGGAGTGGATGTGCACGGCCACGGCGCCGCGGCGGAAACGCAGGTAGGGTGGTCCCATCGCGCCGCCCGCCGCCCAATCATACCAACCGTAATAGAGCGCGGCATCGGTGATGGCAAAGCCGGCCGGAAAGACCGCAGGCATGTTGTCGAGAATGACGGGAATGCCGTTGTTCCAGCATTCCGTCGCCAGATTCTGGAGCCATTCGTCACCGAGCTTATATTTTTCATCGGGAATGCTGCGCCGATCAACGTATGCCCATCCGTGAAGCCCGTAGCGTTCGGCGTAAAGGCTGTCATCAATCATCCGTCGCACGGTATCCGCGCTCGGTGCGTCAAGGCGGCATACGAGGAGAAGTCCCGAGGTGACGGCCGAGTCGAGGATCGGCGTGAAGCGGCGGAAGTACGGATTAACGACCATCCCAAAGCGTTCGACTTTGTTGTCGCCAAGCACGGCGATTTCGGAATCGACCGAAGCCTCGTCGCGGCCGTTGATTCCGTTGTCGTTGTTCGGTCGCGGCGGAGCAGGCTTGTCCGGCGCGGGTGGCACGATGGTGGTTTGCACCTTGAGGGGCATCCCGCGCATCAGGGCGACATAACGGATGAAGCTGCCCTTGACTTCGTTCTCGTCGTCGAAGGCATTCCGGATATCCCACCATTTTTTCCGTTCGAAAAGGCGGCGCAGGGGCGCCTCGATCGTGTCGATGTACTGCTGGCGGGTGATTTCCTCTCCCTGCGGACAATCCAAACCGATGATCTGCTCCGGAGGGATGGCGCGGCGCTCGGCGTAGTAGTCGGCCAAGGCGCGCGACTCGGGGTCCCGCACGTTGAAGATGACCAGCGTTGCCGCGGCTTCGCGGGTTGTCCGCAGTCGTTCGGTCTGCGCTCCGGCCGGCGCGGCGACCCAAGCGAGCAGCAGAAGCAGACTAAATCTCGATGCGGAGGCCGTCATAGGCGAGTCGTGCGTTCGGTGGGAGCAGATCTTCCGTGGCTGCATGCCCAAGATCGTGTCCGACATGGGTGAACCATGTGTTTCGGGCCTCGGCTTTGGTGGCTACGTCGAGCGCCTCGCCGAGGGAAAGGTGGCTCGGGTGAGGCTCATGTCGCAGGGCGTCGATGATCAGAACGGGAATGCCCCGGATCTGCTCGATGATGTCATCCGGCACATGGTGGCAGTCGCTGAAATAAGCGGCCAGTTTCCGCCCGCTTCGCGCCAAGATATAGCCGTAGACGAGCATTTTTCCGTGAGGCACTTCGGCAGGGATAATTTCCAGATCACCGATGGTGAACGGGCCGGTCACCTCGTGCGGATCGGGTCGGACATAGTTGCGGTAGGCGTGCTGACCATCGAAGGCATAATAGAACATCCGACGCAGTTCCCCCATCGTGTGGGGTGAGCCATAGACAGGCATTGGCTGGTCGGAGAGCTCGCAGAACCGTCGCAGGTCGTCGAACCCAGCGACATGATCGGTGTGGGAGTGCGTGAACACCACGGCATCAAGCCGCTTCAGGCCATGACGGAGGGCCTGGGTTCTCAGATCCGGGGTGGTATCGATGAGCACCATAGTATCATCCGCCTCGAGAAGGATGGAAGACCGCAGCCTCTTGTCCCGTGGGTCCTCGGAGCGGCAGACCGGGCAGTCGCAAGCCACGAACGGCACCCCTTGGGAAGTTCCGGTGCCGAGGAAGGAAATTGCAAGTTCAGCCATGACGTAAAAGGGCACCTTGGCATATTGTGCCTCGTGCTCGCAACGCTGGCCTCCATCCGGATCAGAAACCTCGCCCTCGTCGAAGATCTCACGTGGGAGCCGGGATCAGGTCTCGTCGCGATCACCGGCGAGACGGGAGCAGGCAAGTCCATCCTCATTGGCGCCTTGCAACTCCTGCTCGGAGTGCGCGCGGAAAAGTCTCTCATCCGCGCGGGCGCTGATTCCTGCACCGTCGAGGCGGTTTTCGAGACGGATCATGCCGCGCAGTTCGATGAGCTGATCGGCGAGCAGGGGGCGGAGCCATGCCTTGACGGCCAGTTGCTGCTCAAGCGCACTTTGTCCGTCACCGGCGCCGGTCGCCAATTCATCAATGGCTCTCCTTGCACGCTGGCCTCCTTGAAAATCCTCGGTGATCTGCTGGTTGATTTGCACGGGCCGCACGACCACCAGTCGTTGTTTTCGCGTGAAGCGCAGACGAGTGTGCTCGATGCATTCGCGGGCGCGGAGACGTCCGCCACCGAGTTGTCCGCAGCGTGGCGCGAGGCCGCGCGCCTGCGCGGTGAGTCGGAAAAGTTGGTCGCGTCCGAGCAGGACATCGCGTTGCGTCGGGAAATGCTCGCCCATGCAGCCATGGAGATCGAAGCCGCCCGGCTGCGGCCCGGAGAGGATGAGGAAGTTTTACACCGCCTGCGAACCGCCTCCAACAGTCAGCGCCTCGTCGATTTGGCCGGCGCGGTGGTTGCCGCGCTGGGAGGGGAAGCCGAGGAGGGAGGCGCGCGTCCGGCTTTGGCCGCGGCGGTGAAAGCGGCGCGTGACTTGTCCCGCATCGACACGGGTGCGACGAATCTTCTCGAGGAGCTCGAGCGCTTGGGATCTTCGCTGTCCGACCTAGAGACCGAGGCGCGGAATTATGCCGACGGCATCGAATGCGATCCGGCCAAGCTCCGTGGACTCGAGGAACGTGCGGACCTGATCCAAGGGCTGAAAAGAAAATACGGCCCATCGCTCGAGGAAGTCATCGCGCGAGGCGAACAGGCGGCGCGGGATCTGGACGACATCGAATCCCGCGGCACTCGACTCGAGGAAATGACCCGCGCCCAGGCCGCGGCCGAAGCGAAAGCCGCCCGGCTCGCGAAAAAATTATCCGCAGCCCGTATCAAGGCCGCGCCCAACTTGGCGAAGGCCGTGACCGAGGAACTGCGGGACCTCGGGTTTCTCCGTGCAGAATTCAGCGTCCGCCTGGAGTCCTTGAACCAGCTGCGCAGCAACGGGGCGGAGTTGGCCGAGTTCGAGTTTGCCCCCAATCCTGGTGAGCCGGCCAAGCCCCTGCGCTCCATTGCCTCGAGCGGTGAAATCTCGCGCGTCATGCTTGCGCTCAAGTCGGTGCTCGCGGCGCAGGACAGTGTGCCTCTGCTCGTCTTCGATGAGATCGACGCCAACGTCGGCGGCGAGGTGGCGGTGAAGGTGGGCCGCAAGATGCGCCGGTTGGCCAAGACGCATCAGGTGCTTTGCATCACCCATCTTCCGCAGGTGGCTGCGGCCGCCGCACGGCATTTTGCGGTCGGCAAAAATTATGACGGGCAGCGCACCGTGACGACGGTGGAGGCCCTCGGTCCCCGCGAACGCGAGCGCGAGCTGGCCCGCATGCTGGGCGGGCAGGACAGCGGTTCCGCACTGGCGCATGCACGCAGCCTCCTCGCGGAGGGGGATTGACGATGCGAATTTTATTTTTCAACAGATCGGCCCTGCCTCTTGGCGGCGGAATGAACCGCATCGCGATCGATATGGCACGACGTCTAAAGGCCGCCGGCCATGAGATTGCGCTGGTCCATGCGCGCGAAGGGGGACAATTCGAGGGCACCGGCTACATTTACGACGACCTCGATTACCGGCTTCTCCCGCGCGATGAGAAGGCGCTTCGCCTCGAGGCGATCCTCGAGGATTTTTCCCCCGACGTCATCCAATTGCACGGCGTCGGCAATACCCTGCTCGACGGCTGGCTGGCCGAGCGGCGTCCGACTGTACGCTTTGTTCACAACCACGACTTTTACTGCTCCGGGCGGCGTCTCACGCTCGACCATCCTCCCGAACCCTGCACACGCGCGCACGGCCGCGGTTGTACCTTGTCCCACCATCTACGCGGCTGCGGTTCCGCCAATCCGGCGGTCAACTTTCTCCGCTACCGCTCGGTCACGAGAAGCCTCCCGGCGCTCCGCTCCCTCCAAGGCGTACAGTACATGAGCGACGCTGTAGGTCGCCAGCTGGAGATCAACGGAGTCTCCTCGGACCGCATGATGCGCCTGCCGCTTTACGCCCCGGTCATTCCTCCAACGGAGGCGGGACCGAGTTCGTCCGTGCGGACCATTCTTCATGTCGGCGGTTTGCTCGGACACAAGGGCGTGTGGATGATTGTGCGCATGGTGAGGGAGTTGCCCGGCGATGTGCAATTGATCTTCGCAGGTGGCGGCAGCGAAAAGGAAATGCTCGAGTCCCACGTGCGTCGCCGCGGATTGGGAAACCGCGTGCGTATCGTGGGCGAGCCCACGCCGAGCCAGTGGTCTCTGCTCTATCGCGAAGCGACCATGGTGGTTCTCCCTGTTTTGTGGAATGAGCCTCTGGGCCTAGAGGGCCTCGCGGCGATGGCCCATGGCAAGCCGGTGGTCGCTTTCGATACGGAGGGTATCCGGCAGTGGCTGACGGATGATGATACGGGAGTTTGCGTGCCATTCGGAAAGCGCTTGGCTTTTCGTGCTGCGGTGCTCGCGTTGCTTGGTGACCCGGACCGGCTGCGGTCGATGGGGCGGCGGGCGCGTGAAGTCTGGCAGGAAAAGTTCCGCCCTGGACGCCATCTGGAGGCGCTTGTCGGACACTATGAAAAATTGGCGGCGGAGACTTCGCCATGAACAAGCCGGTGCTCGTTCTCATGCTGGGCGTTCTTTCGGTTCTCGCTTTCTGGCTGCAGGGCGAAGTTTTGCGGGGGACCTTTGATCCCGTAGAGCGTGTCTTTGTTTCTTGGCTGGCAGCCAATGCGCGCAAGATCGTTGAACTGCCTGCCCTGACGCTCGTGCTTTACGATGACGAGTCATCCGAGTTGTCCGGCTCGCGCAAAATGGCCGTTTTGGACGGGGCCCTCTTCGCGCGCGCCGCATCGCACGTGGGTGCGGTGGCCGTAGGCATCGAGGGACTGCCGGATAATTCCGGGCGCATGATCGAGGCTGCCGGAAAAACGCCTGTCTTTGGAGGCTACGCGTTGCAGAGTCCGCCAAGCTCCGGTTGGACGCCGCTGACCGGCCCGGTCGGGGCCGGGTGGCGGGATATTCCCGGACTGGCCGGTCCGGCCACTGCGCGTTTCACGCGGGGATTTGTCTCGACTCCGTCCGGTGTGGCGGGTCCGCGTTCGATTCTGCTGGTCGGTCGCAATGGCGACCATGCGGTGGCATCATTCCTCGCACTCGCCTGGACGGCGTCCCAGCGCAGTCGCCTCTCGGAAGTCACGGTCGGGTTCGGGGGTTTGCGTTCGCCCAACCAAAATCTGCCCTTGGATTCCCGCGGCGAGGCGCGCTTTTTCCCGGACTTCTCACCGCTGATCATGACCATGAGCGACCTTTTTGTGGCCTCGGAAAAATTCGAGCGCGAGGGTGGCAGTCCTCCCTTGCGCGGGCGCTTGGTTGTCCTCGTTCCGGCAACATCCGACATGCCGCGCCTACGTGCGCAGGAGGGGGAGACGGCGGTGACGCCGAGCGAACTCTGGGCGCAGTCTTGGGAGGCGATCCGTCACGGATCGCTGTTCATCCTGCCGGGAACTTGGTATACTACCGTCCTGGCTTGTATCTCGTTTTTGCTGTCCATCGGGCCGTCGCGGCGTCGTTCCGCAACCACGCTGATGGCAGGCATATTTTCTGTCCTGGTTTATCTGTTGGTCGCCTTGGGCATTTTCGTCTCCCTCGGTATTTTGTTGCCGTTTGCGCCTTCGGTGCTTTCTCTTGTTGCAGGCTTGGCGCTGGGGCGCATAGCCGATGCCTCGGGATGGCTCGCGGCAAAACAATCGCCATCGTGAAGTTTACCAATCTTACCCGCGCCGAAGAAATAGGCGCCAACTCCTACCTGCTCGAGGCGGACGGTTGCCGCATCATGCTTGATGCGGGCATGCACCCTCGCGCGGCTGGAAGCGCCGCCACACCCGATTTCGCCGCACTCGGCGGAAAGGGTTTCGATGCACTCATCCTGACCCACGCGCATCAGGACCATGTGGGTTGCCTCCCGCTGGCCATGCGTCTGTGTCCCAACGCCCCCGTCTTCATGACCGAGGCGACCGCGGCTATCGCCGATGTCATGCTGCACAACTCGGTCAATGTCATGATGCGCCAGCGCGAGGAGTTGTCTTTGCCCGAGTATCCACTTTTTTCGCACCGGGAGATCGAGCGCATCGCGTCGGAGTGGCGCGTTGTCAGCTTGCAGACGCGTTTCGATTTGTCCAGCGAGCGTGCGGCCGAAGGGAGTGGCGTAACGTGCGAGCTTTTCGATGCCGGCCACATTCTCGGATCGGCGGGGGTTTCGCTGCGCGCGGAAGGGCGGCGTATTTTTTACACCGGCGATGTCAATTTTGAGGACCAGACCCTCATGCGTGGGGCTCGGTTTCCGGAGGAAAATATTGATGTCCTTATCATGGAGACGACGAGGGGCGACAGTCCCTCTCCAGAGGGGTTCACGCGCAAGTCGGAGGAGGCGCGTTTCCTCGCCACCCTGCAAGCGGCCCTCGACGAAGGCGCTCCCATTCTCATCCCCGTTTTTGCCCTCGGCAAAAGTCAGGAGCTTCTCGCCTTGCTCCATGGCGCGCGCAAAAGCGGTGCGTTGCGCGGTGGATTCGGTCTCTACGTGGGCGGTCTCGGCGCGAAGGTTACCTCGGTGACCGACCGTCTTCGCGGAAGCGCTCCCCGCTACCACAGTGATCTCAAGCTCGCCACCTGCCTGCCCATGGAGGTGGTGGGAGGAAGCGACATGCACAAGCTGCCCATCGTGCCGCGCACGATCTACGCCGTCTCCAGCGGAATGATGACGGAAAACACGCTGTCCAACATGATCGCCCCGCGCATTCTCGAGAACCCTCAGGCGCACTGTATGTTCGTCGGCTATTCGGACCCCGACTCACCGGCAGGGCGATTGCGGGCCTCTGCACCCGGCGACCAGCTGGTGATCGACGGCCGCCAGCGCGCTGTGCGCCGCCAGTGCAAGGTCGAGCAGTTCACCTTGAGCGCCCATGCGACGAGGGACAGCCTGCTCGCCTACGTCCAGCGCGTGCAACCGGGCAAGGTCGTCTTGGTGCACGGCGACCCGCCGGCGGTGACTTGGTTCGCTCGTGAAATCCCTAGGGTCTCCCCGCGGAGCGGAGTGATCGTTCCCTCGACGGGTCAGACAATCGAGATCTAGGCGGCGGCGGGAAGACGGCGATCGAGATCGGAAAGCAGCGCGGCGAACTCTCTCGTCTCGCTGCGCCAGCGCTCGATGGCCTGGCGGGAAACTTCGACTTTATCTGCGGTGGCTTTCTCCAACGCCTCGTAGTTCGCGGTGAGGCGTTCGCTGAGGTGGTGGAACATGTCGTGCATCTGGTGGCCGAAGACGGCGGCGATGCTCTCGCGTTGCTCGAACTGGGCCGCGGCGCGGCGGCGCGTTTCGTTCATCTCGGCGAGCAGGATTTTTTCATCCGGCACACGGCGAAGGTCGCTGACGAGGCCGAGCTTTTCCAGTGTCCAGATGGTCCACTTGGTCGGGTCGAAATTCGTTTTCTTCACGCCGTTGCGGTAGTCGTGCTGAAACTCATGGTGATAGTTGTGGTAACCCTCGCCGAAGGTGAAAATGGCCATGATCGCGCTGTCGCGCGCGCTGCAGCGGCTGGAGTAGGGCTGATTGCCAACAGTGTGACAGAGCGAATTGATGAAAAATGTCGAGTGCTGCACGGCGAAGACTCGGAAGACACCGGCGAGCAAAAATCCACCGAGCGCCCCAGCGGGTCCGTTCCAGAGGAAGCCGAGTAGCATCGGTACCCCGAAGCCCACGATGAAAGCCATCGGGATGCACCAGCGGTGCTGCCACATTACGAGCCGGTCGCGCCTCAGGTCATTGACGTTGTCCATCGGTTGCTCGGGTCCGAGTTTGAGCAACAGCCACCCGATGTGCGCCCACATGAAACCTTTGGTGATGTCGTAAGGATCGTCATCATGGTCCACATGCTTGTGGTGCGTGCGGTGATCCGAACACCAGTCCAAGGCCGTGTTTTCAAAGGCGCATGAACCGAAAACCAAGGTGGCGAGTTTGACGGGCTCCTTCGCCTTGAAGGAGAGGTGCGAAAAGAGACGATGGTAGCCGAGAGTGATACTCAGCCCGGTCGCGATGTAGAAAAAGAGGAAGAGCCCCACTTGGAACCAGTCCAGACCGTAGTGCCAAACATAGAGTGGTGCGGCCGTGACGGCCAGGGTGTTGATGACGGCGATAAACACACTGGTGGTCCAGTTAACCCGGTCCCAAGGAATGCGGGTGAAGAGAGGTATTTGCATAGTGTGGCTGGCCCCGCTTTGCGGCAGGACAAGGCGAAAGACTAGCCACGCTGACGGGCGGGCGCAACCTAGAACGCCGGGCGCGGGCAGTTTGCCTTTTGCGCCGTGCTGGTTTCAACTCACCGTTTCCCGATATATTTTCTCGAAAACTCTGACAAACCCTCATGAAACCATGGCTTCTCGGTCTTTCGCTGCTTGCGGCTTTTCCGGCCTTCGCTGCGTCCCCATGGCGGGAGGCATTGCCGGATTGGGTTTACGAATTTCCGCGCGATCATCACGCGCACTCGGAGTTCAAAACCGAGTGGTGGTATGTCACAGGCAATCTCAAGTCCGACCGCGGGCGCGAGTTCGGTTTCCAGCTCACTTTTTTCCGGCAGGGCGTGCGGCGAGGCGAGGAGGTGCGCACCCGTTTTGCACCGAGGGACATCAAGCTGGCCCATTTCGCGGTGACCGACGTGCAGGGAGGTGGCTTCCGCTTCGCCCAAAAAGTGTCGCGAGGGGCTTTCGGTGAGGCGGGTTTTTCGGAGGGTGCGAAGATCGCGTGGATCGACGACTGGGAACTGCGCCAAGACGGGGCGGGAAGTTTTTCGCTCCGGGCCGGGGAAGGGGATCTGCGTTTGGTCCTGGATCTCCGGGCGGGCAAGCCGCCGGTTTTCCACGGCGAGCGGGGCGTGAGCCAAAAGTCGGAGGGTGCCGGTCGCGGGTCTCATTATTATTCCTTCACGCGCATGGAGGCTCGCGGAAAGTTGTCGCGCGGACCTGACGAGGAAGAGGTCAGCGGCGAGGCCTGGTTCGATCAGGAGTGGGCCACGAACCAACTGGCCGAAAACCAGACGGGATGGGATTGGCTGAGCCTGCAGTTCGATGACGGAAGCGAGCTCATGCTCTTCCAAATTCGTCTTAAGGAGGGCGGGCGCGATTCCCATTCGCACGGGACTTGGGTTGGGGCCGACGGAAGCGTGGTTCCGGTAAAAAACCAGGACTTTGAGTTGCGTCCCGGTCGCGTCTGGCGAAGCGCCGAGACCGGCGCGGCCTATCCGGTGGAGTGGCGGGTGCGCATTCCGAAGCTCGATCTTGAGGTGGATCTGTCGCCGGCGCTTGACCGGCAGGAACTCGTCCTCAAGCCGGTGGCTTATTGGGAAGGCAGCATGCGGGCGCAGGGTACGCGCGCAGCAAAACCTTTGGCGGGACGAGGCTACCTCGAGATGACTGGTTACGCCACCGGGCTCGTCGGATTGCAGGCACCCGAGGCACGCTGAGCTTTTAGGGTTCCAACTTGCGAGGCAGAGTTCCTTGGATGGTGTATTCTGGGAGGGCGCGCGCCTGCCACACTTGACCCGTGGCCGCTTTCTCGGCTGGCGTGGAAAATGTCAACAGGTCAAGCCGCAGCCGAAAAAAACGCGGTGCTTTCGGCAACGCGGCTTTCGTGTTCAGCAGGCTTGTGACGCCGGGCGACCCCTCCTCCAGGCGCATTATGAGGGGGATCAGCCACGCGGGGGGGTGCTTCCGTTCACGGAATTCCAAGGCGGCGAACCACATTTGCCAATCCAGGCGCGGCATATGCGGACCGATGAAGGACAGGTCTGCGTTGGCTGCGTCCATCTTGTAGCGAAAAACATACGGATCCCAATGCGAGCCATCCGCGCTGGCCTCAATCGTAATCTCCGGCCTTTCCGTTGTCATCACGCTGAACAGTCCGTAGGAGTTGGTGCTCCGCAGCGAGAGGAGAGGCCCAGCCACGGGAGCGGCCCACGCCATCGGCAAAACGCGCAGAACGACAAGGAGTAGAATCCCGGTGACGACGAAGATGACGGCAGCAAAATACGGGAGGAGTTTTTTCTGCATCCTGAGCGTGGCGGATGAGAACGTGGATTTTGTCGGGTCTGTGGAGAAAGCGCCACCCAGCCATCCCGGCCAGGAAGCGTCATCGACCAAGCAGACGCCGAGGGCGAGTGTCAGAATGTTGAAAAATCCGTAGTGCCCGGTGGCCATGATGAGCACCATGAGCAGGGCAAATCCCCAGAACGCCGTCATGCGCATGCGCCGCGGCCCGAACATGAAAAATGGCAGGACCAACTCGATCAGAAAGACGATGGCCAGAGAGATGCGCTGAAACCATGCGGGGAACTGTGCGCACCACCAACTCGTCCACACCGGGAGTGGCTGGGTGAAGTAATGAAAATCGAGTGCCGTACCATCGAGCCACGCATTCCTTCCCGCGGCGTTGAATCCGTAAAGTTTTACGATACCCGACTCGAGCATGAGGCGGAAGAGCAGCCACCAGACGAGCATCCGCCCGAGTCGGGGCGGTTCGCTTCTCGCCCGAGACAGGCAGGCGCACCAGGGAACGCAGAACACGGCGAGCAAACCGGCCTCCAGCAGCAACGCATCCCATTGGAAATTCAGGAACATCGGAACGGCCGCGGCAAACGATAAATAAACGGCCCACGCCGCGAGTGCCGACCAAGCGGGGAAAACACCGGCCAGCAGCAGGAGCGAGGCCACCGTCCCGATGGCGAGCCACGTCTGCATTTGCGCGTCGGAGGCGCCGAGCCACAGCAGCGATGGCATATAGAGCAAAGCGGAGGCCGGCGTACCCTCGGATTGGCAGTGATTGCGCACCGCCTCCATCTCCTGCGCCACCGGGAGAATGCCCTGCGAACCGGCCAGACCATCGATCTGCGCCCAGAGCGAGAGAAACGCACAAAGAAAAACCAGACCGATCGCGCGCGGGAAAATCCACCCGGCAACTCTGTAAGTCGGCGGCAGCACATCGCACCCCCAGAGCAAGTTGGTCGCGCGAGCGCAGAACGCGCGGTGTCCGGCGATCCATCGGTAGGCGGATTCTGCTGTGCAGTGAACCATCGGAATGGCTTGGCATGCGCGTAGCAATCCGCGGGCTCCAGCGCTCTCCGGAGCCAGTGCGGCCAGTGCGGCGAGCGCACCCGTTTTCAGCGACCCATCGCCCTCCGCCAAAACGATGCGTTGCGGCGGAAGTCCTCCCGCCGCCGCAATCACCTCCGGGGAGGCTTCCTGCAGCAACCGGTAGTCGACCCTCGTTCCTGTGACGGCCTGCCATCGCTCGACCCAGCGGCGGCAGAATTCGCAGTCGCGATCCCAATAGAGAACGGGCCTCTGCGGTCTGTGCGGTTCCGCCATGCTGGCAAATAGACTGCAATGGTGTAGATTGGTTGTCCAGTTGTCCGGGCGGGAGCGCTCCATTGTCGTTGCCAGCAGGACTTTTCTGTGGAAAACACTCCGAGGCCCGATGCCACGCAGCAAATACTCTTGGGAGACCGCACCACCGAACCGCCGCAAAGGGCGCCTTTGGCGCTGGTTCGTCCTTTTTCCCGCCCTAGCCGTGATTGCGGCCGGTGGAGTCGGGGCAATTCTTTTCCTCCTCGTCCGGGCGGAGTTCGTCCAAATGGCAAAGCAGTTCGACCTCGCCCGGCTCGAACGGATGGAGTCGGCTTCGCTTATTTATGACCGCAAGGGCGGATTGATGGGAAAAATTTTCATCCAGAACCGCGATCCGGTGCCTTATGACAAACTTCCTCAGCTGCTTGTGCAGGCGGTTGTCTCCACCGAGGACCAGCGCTTTTGGGATCATGGTGGTGTCGACTACTTGGGAGTTGCCCGTGCGGCCATTGCCAACTGGACCTCCGGCCGAATCCGCCAGGGAGCCAGCACGGTCACGCAGCAGTTGGCGAGAAACTCCTTCGACCTCAAAGAGCGCACCTACCGCCGTAAATTGCTCGAGATCGCGCTCGCCCACCGCATCGAGGAAAATTTGTCCAAGGAAAAAATCATGGAGCTGTATTTGAACCGCGTCTACTTCGGCGGCGGTCTTTACGGTGCCGAGGCGGCAGCCCGCGGCTACTTCGGGGTTCCCGCCTCGGCCATCACCGCCGGGCAGGCCGCCATGCTCGCGGGGCTGTTGAAAAGCCCCAATAGTCTCTCGCCGTGGACCAATCTTCAGGCGGCGCAGGACAACCGCAACTTCGTGCTCGGGCAGATGCGTTCGATGGGTTTTCTCACGAGCGCGGCTTACAAGCAGGTGGTGGCCGAACCTCTCGTCGTCCGCCGACGACCCGATCCGAACAAGCAATCCTACGCCATGGATTACGTGCGCCAGCAGGCCATCAACTCGCTCGGGTACGATCGCGCGATGAACGGCGGGTTCCGCATCTACACCACACTGGACCCGGCCATGCAGCTTGAGGCGGAAAAAGCGCTGAACCGCAAACTGGACGATGTGGAGAAGCGCCCCGGCTACGCCAACCAGACCCACGAGCAATTTAGACAGCGCTACATGGGGAATCCGGCAAAAACGGGTGACGCCAATACCCCGCAACCCGATTACCTGCAGGGCGCGATTCTGGCGCTCGACAATAAGACGGGGGGAATTCTCGTCATGGTGGGCGGGCGCGATTTTTTCCACAGCGAATACAACCGCAGCGTGCAGGGCAGGCGTCCGCTCGGAACGGCGTTTGCCCCGATTGTTTACGCGGCGGCCTTCGAAAAGGGGCTCTTTCCCGGCACCGTTGTGCAGGATTGGGCCTTGGACAACCGCCTGGTGGGTCTGGGAGGGGGTGCTGGCATTCTCGGCGAATGGGGGGTGGAGACGGCCGAGAATGAATTCGACGGGGATGTCACCGCACGCGAAGCACTCGTTAAGGGGGCTAACAGTGCGGTGGTGCGGGTCGGTTTCCAAACCGGACTGGATGCGGTGGCCAAGCTCGCGCGTGAGGCCGGGGTTGACTCTCCACTGCGTCCCTACGCCAACAGTTACCTCGGTTCGAGCGAGCTCACCCTTGAGGAGGCGGTCATGGCGTACACCATGTTCCCCGGGGCAGGAACGCGGCCCGCGCAGTCCCACATCATCCAGCGTATCGAGGAGGCTGATCGGGATGTCGTCTACGAATACCAGGGCGAGCGTAAAAAAGTGGTGGCCGACAGCACCGCGTGGCAAGTCCACAGCATTCTGTCGGATGTTCTCTCGCGCGGTACCGGCAGCGTGGCGATGTCCGATTACGGTTTGGCTGTCGCCGGAGCAGCCGGAAAAACAGGCACGGCCTACAATTTTACCGACGCTTGGTTCCTCGGCTATGACGAAGCTGTCACCTGCGGCGTCTGGGTTGGTTTCGACCGACCGCGGCAGATTTATCGCGGCGCTTTCGGCAAGGATCTCGCGCTTCCTATCTGGGTCGATGTGATGAACGCTTCGCGCGCGGATTTTGCTTCGTCACCGATCAAGACTCCGGTCAGCGTGGAGCAATCCGAGATCTGCACCGTTTCCGGTGAGCTGGCCACGGAAAAATGCGTGGAGGAAGGGGGAACCAAGCAGTACCACTTCGGCGTGCTGCGCACCAAAAACGCGCAACCGGTCGAATCTACCGCTTACAATGAGTATGTGCGGGTCGGTTATGCTCCCAAAAACCAGTGCAGCGTCCATGCGGGTGGCCTTAAAAGTTACGTCAAGGAATTCGCCGAGGGGGAGTGGCCGAGAGCGGCTGTCGCCGTCGACCTCAGCAAGATCCCGCCGATCAATGTCTCCTCATCGCCGGTGGTCGGCGGCGCGGATCCTTACAACACCATCACGCCTGCTATCATGGGAGCCGAAAACGCCGATGCTCCTGTCGCGGAAGCCGTCGCTGCCGCCCCCGGCGAGCAAGCCACCGCTGCTGCCGCCCCGGCGGAAATCCGCAAGGCCGAAGCGGCGGGAGTGAAGGATGCGGTCGAGTTTGATTTTCCCCAAGTTTCTCTCCCTGAGCCTCCGCCCATCAGATTTTAGGCGGCCGAAACTCGGCAGGAGTGCGCGCTGAATCCCGCGCCGAATGACACCATCCACCAGTCCTCTTCGGCAGAGGGCTTCGCTGCAGCCAGCGCATGCTCCAGACCGAAGAGAACCGAGGGGCTGCTCATGTTGCCGTGGTGGCGCAAAACTTCCCGCGCATCGTCGAGTTCGTGCTGGGGCAACTCCGCTTCGATCGAATTGAGGACATCCCGACCACCCGCGTGCGAGATCACCCGCGCGATGCGGGGTGCCGTTGCCGAGTTGGTTCGCGCGTAGAGCTTGCCAACCGCAGCCGCCGCCAGCGCGGGCACCGAGGGGGCGAGCAGATTACGCAGCTTGCCGTCGCGCTGCTCGAACCGGATCATATCCCGTTGCGCCGGTTGGTGGATGGTGTCATAGCCGTGGCATCGGATGGAGCCCTCACCCGGACGGCCCTGCCAGATGGTCGCGCAGGCGCCGTCTCCGAAAAGGCACGCGCTGACCAAAACACCCGGATCGCTGTCGAGGAAGAAGGCCGCGGAGCAAATCTCCACCGCGACGCATGCCACCGTGCGGCGCGGGTCGGCGGCAAGTATCGCGTTGGCTGCGCGCATCATGGGGATGGCCGCGCCGCAGCCGAGCCCCACGATGTCCTGCAACCAAAGATCGTCCGCCAAGCGAGCTTGCTCGGCCACATAGCTGCTCACACCCGGGCAGAGGTATCCGGTGCAGGTGCAAACGATGAGGGCGTCTAGCTCGCGGCGGTCGATACCGCCGCGGTCGAGCGCTGATTCGAGTGCTTCCGTGGCGAGAAGAGGTGCGGCCCGTCGGAATTCGGCGTTGAGTTCGTCCGCACTGAAAGAAAACAACCTTTCCACGTCACTCACGGCGAACTGCCTCGCCGCGATGCCCGAGTCTCCCCGCAAAATCTGCGACAGGGTCAGTCTGGCGCGACGATCCAATCGCGTGTGGTAGTCTGGTGCGCGTCGCACCATGGCGAGGCATTCCTCCTGCGAAAATGTCGCCGGAGGCGTTGCGGTGGCTAGGGCGTGGAGAAACATGAACAGCTCAGTGCAGAAGACGGCATAGCAGGCCGGACGGAAAAATTCGTGCTTTGTAGAGCAGGCGCGCCAGGAGCGGCATTTGTGGGTGCAACAGCCACGCGTGCAGGATCCGACCCCGCCGGCAGCGCGCGCCGACGCGCGTTTCAACCGCGCGTCGTATCTTGACCACGGTTGCATCCCATTCGATGTGGCCTCGCGCCCACGCTTGGAGCACCGGCAGCGCGGCCGCCGCGCCCTGCCACGCCACGGTCATGCCGTGGCCGGTGAAAGGAGGGATCATGGCAAAACTGTCCCCGAGGCGGAGCGATCCGTCCTTCTCGGTCATGCCGCGGTAAGCAAGTCCGGCCACCGCACAAAAAGAGTCCGGCACCGGCTGCGCCGATGCGATCCGGCGCGCCAATTCATGCAGTCCCGATCGTTCGAGCTGTCCACCTAACGTCCGCGCTGCCGATTCGCTCCCACGGTGGAAAAGTCCGCACACATTGACCGTCAGCTCATCGACCCTTGTGAGGCCGACATAAGAGCGACGGCCCAAATGAACCTCGAGTTCGTCCCGCAGCGAGATGCCGCGCACATGCTGCTTCATGCCGATCCATGGTGACGTCGTGTCGGCCTGCCTTCCTCCTGCCCAGACCAACCCCGGACGCGCCATCATCCCGGCCCGTAAGCCGGTGCGGAGTTCGCCTCCAGCCTCGACAAAGCGTGCGGCCATGGCGTGGTCGAGTCGATGGCGGCTGAGACAAAGGGCGGGCTGCGGCAGTTGATGCCGCAGGACCTGCCTTTCCTGCGCCAGCCATATCACACCGGATGCCGGTCTCGCCTCGCGCAGAAACGGCGCGAGCTGCAAATCATCGACCGTGGCCGGATCCAGCGACGTGATAAATTCACCGCAGACGCGGTGCCGAGGATAATGCCCCGCTTCATGGATGCGGACCGGAATGCCGCGATGCCGCAAGCCGAGTCCCAAGCCGAGGCCGGCCAACCCTCCACCGATGATCTCTACGATCCTCGGAGTGCGCGGTGTGGTGGCCATGTGGCGCAATGCGCTATGGACACCGAACCGTGACTTTGGTGCCGCGGGCCAGCTCCGTGAGAGAAATGTCGAGGACGGGAAACTTTTCCCAGCCGCGCAGATCGAAGTGCCACCATTCGAAAGGATAGGGGATGAAGCCGTGCCTGCTCATGGCCGCGGCGAGGATTTCGCGATTCGCGCGCTCCGCAGCGGTCCCCCCCGCATAGTCCCGGTGGGCTTTGTCGGTGAAGTCGTCGAAATCGCTCGGCATCGGCAGCTCTCTTCCCTTGGCATCGACCAGCGTGACGTCCACCGCCGTCCCGCGGGTGTGGCGTCCGCGATTTTGCGCCGGATTGGAAACGTAGCGTTCGTCGCGGATGAGGTTCCACATCATCCACTGGATGGTGAGCGGCCGGTAAGCGTCGAAAATTTTGAGACCGTATCCGGCCTTGCGCAAATCGGCCTGCACGTTGGACAGCGCACGGCACGTCTGGCGGTGGAGCCACAGGCGCGGGAACGGGTAGAGCTTCTCGCCGGTGAAATTGTAGCGCGTCGCGTAGCGGACCTCGGGCAGCGCAGGCGGCTTCACTTCGTCCAGCGGGACAAGATCGTGCTCGATGGCGCGCGCCGATCCCGCCCAACCACCGGCGTGGACGAGAAGAAATGTGCAAGCGATGATGGTACGCTTGGTCATTCTCTTCGTGCGATGCAGAGGACTGTGCTTTTCGGCGCCAGGCTCAGTGCCGCTGCTTCACCGAGCAGCGGGGCGTCCTCCGGCTTATGGATATCTTCGGGTGACGGCTTCGCCGTGTCCGCGAGCAAGCGCCAGCGTGCGCCCGGCGGCAGCGGCGGCAGGCGGAAATCCAGCGTTTCATTGTGCATGTTGAAAGCGGCATAAAAAAATTCACCCTTGTGGGTCACGCGGTCGGGTTCGCCGGTGATCATGAAGGCGAGCGAGTGGCTGCGCTCACCCCAGTCCGGCTGACCCGGTTCCACGCCATGCCACGTGATGCCGGAGGGACAGGTCTCGGCGTTGTAGAGCCCGGTGAACCAGTCTTCGCGCCGCAGTCCTGCATGTTTGGAGCGGAAGTTGACGAGAAGTTTCACAAATCGCAGCAGTCCGGCGTGGATCTCCGCCAGATTCCAATCGAGCCAGTTCCATTCCGTATCGTGGCAATACGCGTTGTTGTTGCCGCGCTGCGTGCGCCCCATCTCATCGCCCATCCAAAGCATGGGAACACCTTGGCTCACCAGGAGCAACGCCGCCGCGTTCTTCGCGCAGCGCAAGCGCAACGACGCAACTTCGGGATCGTCCGTGGGGCCCTCCGCTCCGCAGTTCCACGACAGATTGTCATCGCTGCCGTCACTCTCCGCCTCGCCGTTCTCCACATTTCGCTTTTTGCTGTAGGCGAAAAGATCAGCCATCGTGAACCCATCGTGGCAGGTGATGAAGTTTACCGAGGCGGATGGCTTGCGTCCGGCCGCCTGATAAAGATCCGGCGAACCCAGGATGCGCTGCACCATCTCGGCGGAGGAGTTGTCATCGCCGCGCAGGAAGCGGCGTGCCGCGTCGCGGTATTTTCCATTCCATTCCATCCAGCGCCCGTAGTCCGGAAAGTTCCCGACTTGGTAGAGCCCGCCCGCGTCCCAAGCCTCCGCGATCAACTCGCAGTGGGCCAGCACGGGATCGTGGGCGATCGACTCAAGCAAGGGCGGGTTGGGCAACGGCTCCCCCTGCGGATCGCGCCCCAGGACGGAGGCCAGATCGAAGCGGAAACCGTCGATGTGATATTCCGCAGCCCAGTAACGCAGGCAGTCGAGGACGAAGTCGCGCACCACCGGATGGTTGCAGTTGAGCGTGTTGCCGCAACCGCTGAAGTTGGGATAACTGCCGTCCGGCGCGAGGAGATAATAGGTCTTGTTGTCCAAGCCGCGGAAAGAAATGACCGGGCCCTCAGCGTCACCCTCGGCGGTGTGGTTGAAGACGACATCAAGGATCACCTGGATACCCGCCTTGTGGAATTCTTTGACGAGGTCTTTCAACTCGTTGACCTCGCCATCCTGCGGGACGCGAGCCGCGTAGCCTGCTTTCGGCGCGCGGAATCCGACGGTGCTGTAGCCCCAATAATTGGAGAGCGGGGCGCCGGTCTCAGGGTTGTTACGCGTGTTTTCATGCTCGTCGAATTCGAACAGAGGCATCAGTTCGACACAGTTCACGCCCAGATCTTTGAGATAGGGGATTTTTTCGCGCAGTCCGTCGAAAGTTCCCGGGCGGGCCACGCCGGAAGATGCGTGGCGGGTGAAGCCGCGGACATGGAGTTCGTAGATGACCAGATGCGAGACTGGCAGATCCAGCGGTCGGTCGTTCTCCCACTCGAAATCGTTCAGCGGGATGCGTCCGCGGTGGGGAAAGATGTCGTGCGGACGCGGCGCCGCGCCAAAAATCTCGCGACCGCCGATCGAGCGGGCGAAGGGATCGAGGAGAATATGGCGCCCGTTGAAACGGTGGCCGGCCCGCGGGCTGAAGGGACCCTCCATGCGGAAACCGTACTCGATGTCGTGCGGATGGATGTCGAATACCATCATGGCAAACACGTCCCCCATGCGGAACTCGGGAGGGAAGGGGATCTCGGCGAAGGGCCGCTGTGCGCCCTTCTCAAAAAGAACGAGCGTGCAGCTTGTGGCATGTGCGGAAAAAACCGAGAAATTCACCCCGCCGGGGACGATGCTGGCGCCAAATGGAATGGGATGGCCATAGCGCAGGCGAAACACGCCATGATGGTGCGTGGGACGTTGTGTGCCATCGGTCGCGGGCATGGAGGGATCGTGATGAGTCCCTATTTCCACTTGATGTTGCAGCCCATGCCGGGATGTTGCGGCGAGGGGGCGTTGCGCCCCTCGAGCAGCGCATCCAGCGCCGCACGCAGTTCGGTGCCGGTGCATGGCACGTTGTTCCCCGGGGAACTGCCGTCCATCCTCCCGTGGTATTGCAGCTTGCTGCGTTGGTCGAAAACGTAAAACTCCGGCGTGCATACGGCATGGAAGGCGCGCGCCGTATCCTGCGTTTCGTCGTAAAGGAGTGGGAAGGGGAACTTGTTGGCCTCGGTCATTTCCCGGAGGCGCTCCGGCGCGTCGCCAGGGTACGAGAGGATATCGTTGGAACTGATCGCAGCGAAGCCGAGTCCGCGCGCTCCGTACTCGAGCGCCAATTCCAGAAACATCGGCAGCACATGCATCACGTAGGGACAATGGCGGCACATGAAGGCCACCACCGTGCCTTTCTCACCCGAGATGGCGGCCGGGGAAAGGTTTCGGCCGGTTGCCACATCGGGCAACGAAAATTCAGGAATCGCAAAGTCGGGTCCGAGCGGCACGCTGTAAGTTAAAGCCATGGAGCGATGTTCACCGCACCGCTGCGGGAAATCAACTCCGCCGGGGGCCTGCTTCATTCCGTGATTGACCTGGGCGCGGCTTGCGGCGCAAAAAAAACGGATGAACATCCACCTCAATCGCGCCGGCCAGTCCTTGGGGCAATTCACTCCGACCGAGGTCCGCGACGGATACCGCAGCGGCAGGTTCTTGGCCGGAGACCTCGCTTGGCGCGACGGGATGGCCATGTGGAAGCCTCTCGGGGAGGTGATCGACGAACTCGCACCCGATGCTGGCGGCGAGGTGATCGTTGAGGTGGCTCCTACGCCGACGGGGATGCCATGGGAGCATCGATCGCAAAAGGGCTTCGTTAACTCTTTGGTGGAAACAATCCGCGACGTTTTGTTCGAGCCCGCGCGGACTTTCGCGGCGATGCCACCCGCGGGAGGGCTCGGGGCACCGCTTTTCTTTTTCGTGCTCATGGGAACGCTCGGCGGTCTGGCCGGAATTTTCTACCAGAACGTGCTCCACAGCATCAGCCCGGCCGCCGGGACGCCGGAACAGCAGGCCATCGCAAAGATGATGGCCTCCACCATGGCGATTGGCGGTATGATCATGGTTCTGCCTCTCCTGCTTGCCGCAGGCGCTTTCATTTCCGCAGGCCTGCTGCACCTTGCCCTCATGTTGACCGGCGGGGCGAAAAAATCTTTTGAAGCAACATTCCGCGTTGCTTGTTATGCTGGCGGATCGACTGCGGTGCTGCAGTTGCTTCCTGTTTTCGGGGCGATATTGGCCTCGGTGTGGAATCTTGCGCTCGTGGTCATCGGCCTCTCGCAAGTGCACGGCATCAGCCGGGGTCGCGCCTGCATTGCTGTCCTCCTGCCTTCGCTGGTGTGTTGCGGGTTGGTCCTCTTCGCCCTTATTTTCCTCGCGGCCGCGGTGGGCGGTGCCATGCACTCGCTCGGTGTGCCGACGGCGAATTAAGAAAGTGCCGACCGCCCAGCCACCCCCTCTGCCTTGGCGGATGCGCACCGGACCGGAGCGTCTCATCCTGATATTCGTATCCTCCTGCGCGGCGGTCGGATCACTACTACTTCTTTCCCTGCCTGTCGGGGGCGGATGGCCCTGCGTTTGGAAATCTTTAAGCGGACTTCCCTGCGCGGGTTGCGGAGGGACGCGCGCGGCTCGTCTTCTTCTGCACGGTGCATGCGCGGATGCTATTGCTCTCAATCCCGGTGCGATGGCGACAATAGCCGGCCTTTTTCTCCTCGCTGTTTATGCGACTTCGGTTCTGGTTTTCCGTCTCGAACCCATGCGCCCCGCGGTGCTGAGCGCCCCCGGTTTGCGTTGGGTTGCCGCGGCCCTGCTCGCCGCCAACTGGATTTACCTGCTCTGCGCCGACCGCGTCTGAGCGCGCGCAGGCTTGCGCGCGTGCCGCAGAGGTGTTTGATGGCAGGGATGGACCCGCAGGCAACGAGGAACAGGCCCGTCGTCGTGGTGGCGGGAGCCTCCGGCTTTGTTGGCTCTGCTATGCTGCCTGTGCTCGCCGCGCGTTGTGATGTGGTGGCCCTCAGTCGCTCCAAGACGCAGCCTATGCCGGGTGTGCGGTGGGAGCAGTGCGATCTTTTCTCCCTCCTGCAAACCGAGCGCTCTCTCGCCGGTGCCGACTACGCGGTTTACCTCGTCCACTCCATGCTCCCGGCACGGCTCACGCAGGCGCGTTTCGAGGACATGGATTTCATCCTCGCTGACAATTTCGCCCGGTCCGCCGCGCGCGCCGGCATTAAGCACATCGTTTATCTCGGCGGCATCATTCCCGACGATGCGAGTCTCTCCCGTCATCTGGCCAGCCGCCTCGAGGTCGAGCGTGTTCTTTCGGCGCGCGGGGTTCCGGTCACGAGCTTGCGCGCGGGCCTTATCGTTGGCCGCCAAGGATCGTCGTTTCGCATGGTCACGCGACTCGTCCGGCGATCGCCTGTGCTGCTGTGCCCGCATTGGACGCGTTCGATGACGCAGCCGGTCGGCCTGCGCGATGTGGTTGAGCTGCTGCGCTTCTGTCTCGGACGGGAGGAGATGTTCGGGCGCGCTTTCGATCTCGGTGGACCCGAGGTGATGAGCTACGTCGATCTCATGCGGCGCACCGCCGACAGCCTGCATCGCAAACGAATCATCGTTGCGTTGCCCTTCATCCCCACGCGATTGAGCGTGCTGGCCATCCGCCTGGTCACCGGAGCGCACCGCGAGTTGGTTGCGCCGCTTGTCGAGAGCCTGCGCCATGCGATGGTTGCCCATTCCCCTACTTTGCAGGAGCGCGCCGGCATCAGCGCGCAAACCTTCGACGACGCGCTGGAGGAGGCGCTTTCCGGCGGCGAGGAAACCCGATCGGAGAAGGCGCATCTCGCGCGCCGCGACCGGCAATCCGAGCAGGGCCGCTACGTCTGCTCGATCCAGCGCCTCCCCCTGCCGCCCGGGCGTGATGCCATCTGGGTCGCGCAGGAATACGCCCGCTGGCTTCCCACGCTTTTCAAATTTGTCCTTCGCGTCAAGGTGGATAGCCGTCTCAATCTCGCCTTCCGCATCACCCGCCTGCGCCCCGCCCTGCTGGAACTCGGGTACTCCAGCGACCGATCCTCGCCCGATCGTCCTCTCTATTACATCACGGGCGGACTGCTCGCGAGAGAGAGCGACCCGGCTGACGGACGCGCGCCCGCCCGGCTGGAATTTAGGGAAAGCCCGGACCGGCGCAGTGTGCTCGCCGCCATTTTCAACTACCGTCCGTCGCTGCCATGGTGGTTTTATCGCCTGACCCAAGCCCCGATGCATTTGTTCGTCATGAAAATGTTCGCCTGGCATCTGGCGAGGCAGAAGCCTGTCGCGCGGCACGCACCGGAGGGACGGCCGCTCGGCTGCGCATGAGCAGCGTGCTGGACAAATTCGGACGTCCGCTCCGCGATCTGCGGATTTCGGTGACCGATCGCTGCAACTTCCGCTGCCCTTACTGCATGCCTCGCGAGGTCTTCGGCGAAAATTTCCCATTCCTGCCGAGGTCAGAGGTTCTGACCTTCGAGGAAATCACGCGCTTGGCTGCGGCGATGACCGGCCTCGGTGTGCGGAAAATCCGCCTGACCGGAGGTGAGCCGCTGCTGCGGCGCGATCTTTCCTCCTTGGTCACCATGCTCGCCGACATCGAGGGACTGGAGGACATCGCGCTGACAACCAACGGACTTCTCCTGGAAAGTGCGGCCCACGCTTTGCAAGCCGCGGGCCTGCACCGTGTCACCGTGAGCCTCGACGCGCTGGATGATGCTCTCTTCCGCCGTCTCGGCGGGACAGATCGTCCGGTCGCCGATGTTCTGCGCGGCATCCGCGCTGCGGCGGATGCGGGTCTGCCGCTGAAAATCAATTGCGTGGTGCAGCACGGCGTGAACGAGACGGAAGTGCTGCCCCTGGCATCTTGGTGCCGGTCCGAGGGATACACCCTGCGTTTCATCGAATACATGGACGTGGGCAACCACAACGGATGGCGTCACGAATCGGTTGTCTCGGCCGAGGTCCTGCGCTCGCGCTTGCACGAGGCCTTCGGTTTGGTGCCGCTTGAACCCGCATGGCGCGGCGAGGTTGCGCGGAGGTATCGTTATGCCGACGGAGGAGGGGAGGTCGGATTCATTTCCTCGATCACCGCTCCTTTCTGCGGTGACTGCAATCGTGCTCGCCTCACGGCCGACGGCAAGCTGGTGAGCTGCCTTTTCGCCTTTGGCGGCACCGATCTTCGCGCCTTGCTGCGCTCCGGAGGATCGGATGAACAATTGTCCGATTGCATCCGCTCCCTCTGGCAGGCTCGGGAAGACCGCTACTCGGACTTGCGGGTCGCAAACCAGACGTTGCAGCCGAAGGTCGAGATGTCCTACGTCGGCGGCTGAGTTGGCCCTTGTGCCCGGTGGGTGGCGGGCTATAAGGAGAGAATGAGCAGCAATCGATTCCCCGCCCTGTTTGTTTCAGCCATCTTCGCCCTGTCTGTCGCCCGCGCGGAAGAACCTGTCCCCGCATCAACCGAGACGACGGCCGCAGACGCTTCCACGGCAATTCCGGCGGAGGATATGTCTGCGCTGGAGGCAAAAGTCGGGCGTGATGCGGTTGTCGAAGGATTTGTCAAAAGGGTCGGAAAAACCGCCGACGAGAGCATCACTTTCCTCAACTTCGGAGACAGCAAATCCGGCTTCGTGGCGGTTGTCTTCCGCTCCGCCGTCGGCGCATTTCCCGAAGGTTTCAACAAATACGCCAACCAAAAGGTCCGCGTGCGCGGCATGCTGGAAAAATACAAGGACCGGCAAATTCAGATCGTAATCATCACGCCTGACCAGTTGGAAGTTGTCGAGAGTGCACCCTGACGCAACCTATTCGCCGACATCTTTCTGCAGCAGCCTTTCGATGTATTTGGCCAGCACGTCGAATTCCAAGTTTACCTCATCGCCTTCGATCAATCGGCTCAAGTTGGTGTTATTCAGGGTGTGCGGAATGATCCATACCGCAAAGCTGCTTTCTTCCACTTCGGAGACGGTGAGGCTGACCCCGTTCAAGGCGATCGAACCTTTGAACGCAACGTAACGCGCGAACTCCCGCGGCATCGCAATATCCAAGCGCAAGTCGGCCTGTTGCTCTGTGATCCGCAAGACTTTGGCTGTGCAGTCCACGTGACCCTGGACAAAGTGTCCCCCGAGCCTCCCGTCCACCCGCAGGGCTCTCTCGAGATTGACCCAGTCTCCGGGTTTGAGCAGTCCGATGTTGGTGCGCTCCAAGCTTTCTTCCAAAAGATCAAACATGAGCTGCGCGTCGCGTTGTGCCGCGACGGTAAGGCAGCATCCGTTTACTGAGATACTTTCGCCTGTCCGCGCGCGCTCCCCCGTGCGTGCCGCTGCGACCCTCAACTGGACCACCTGATCTGTTTGGCGCAGCCAAACAACCTCTCCAACCTCGCGAACTAAACCGGTAAACATAGCTCGGTATTCTGGCGCGAAATCCGCTTTACTGGTAGGAGAAATCTGCGCTTCTCCATGATGATCGCTAAACTTCACTCCTGATGCTTGCCGTCGCGACGCCCGCATTCTATGCTAATGTTTCGGATTTGGTCACTCCTGCGTTGTTTTGGAGTGACCATGCAAACAGATTCCCCCGATGAGAAAGATTACCCACGTCTTTATTTTCACCCTCTCAGGAGGCCTGGCCCTGCTCCTCTCCGCGGGTTGCGCCACACATCCCGGCCCCGCAACTCCGGCGCAATCTGCCCCTAAAATTGTGGCCAAGATTCCCGTCAAGGCGAGCGCCTACTCCTACGGGGCGAAATGCAACGGGGCTTGGGCCAAGCGCAACGCCATCGGTGGTCGCCTCCAATCGGGCACGCTCAACAGTGCCGCCGCCGATTGGTCCCGCTTCCCCGTCGGAACGAAATTCCGTGTTGCGGAGACCGGAAAGCTCTACATCATCGACGACTATGGCTCCGCCATGGTCGGCAAGGACAAGGTCGATCTTTACATGCCGGACTACGGGCAGGTGAATCGCTGGGGTCTGCGTGCTGTCACCCTCGAGATTCTCGAATGGGGCTCGCACAACGAGAGCCTCGCCATCCTCCAACCGCGCGCCAAAGCTCGCTATGGCTACGTGCGCCGCATGGTCGAGCAGCTCAAGGTGAAGCTCCGTCGCGGTTCCAACCAGAGCGAGAGCTAAAACGCTATGAAGCGGCTCCGACTGGCGCGCAGCTGCAGAAGAGATTACGGTCGCCGTAGACGTTGTCTACGCGCCGGACGCTAGGCCAGAACTTGTTCCCCTTGAGCCAGGGCAACGGAAAAGCTGCTATCTCACGCGAGTAGGCGTGGTTCCACTCGTCGGCGGTCACGCACTCGGCGGTGTGGGGCGCGTTTTTCAGGGGATTATCCTCCCGGTCCATCCGGCCCTCTTCGACGGCAGTCAGTTCGCCATGGATGGCAATCATCGCATCGCAGAAACGATCGAGTTCCGTCAAAGGCTCGCTCTCGGTCGGCTCGATCATCAATGTCCCCGGCACCGGCCAGCTCATGGTCGGGGCATGGAAGCCGTAATCCATGAACCGCTTGGCAATGTCTTCGACCTCGATGCCCGCGCGCGGTTTCCAATCGCGCATATCGAGGATGCATTCGTGGGCCACGCGCCCGTTCTTGCCTTTGTAGAGAACCGGGAAATACGGCACGAGGCGCTGGGCGATGTAATTGGCGCTGAGGATCGCGACCTTGGTAGCGTGCGTCAGGCCCGCAGCTCCCATCATGCGGATATACATCCACGAGATCGGCAGGATGCTCGCGCTTCCCCAAGGCGCCTGCGAGACCTCGCCGATGGCTTGCGCTCCTCCCGTTGGCACAACCGAATGGCTGGGAAGAAAGGGGGCGAGATGCGCGGCCACGCCTATCGGGCCCATGCCGGGGCCTCCGCCGCCGTGCGGGATACAGAATGTCTTGTGCAGGTTCAGGTGGCAGACATCCGTGCCGATCGCGCCCGGTTGGCAAAGCCCGACCTGCGCGTTCAGATTGGCGCCGTCCATGTAAACTTGGCCGCCCGCGGCGTGCACCATGCCGCAGATTTCGCGGATCTGCTCCTCGAAGACGCCATGGGTCGAGGGATACGTGACCATGAGAGCCGCAAGTTTCGAGCCATGCTGGCCGACCTTCGCATGCAGGTCGCCGATGTCCACATTGCCTTCCTCGTCGCAGTCGACAGTCACCACCGTCATGCCCGCCATGACCGCGCTGGCCGGGTTCGTGCCGTGCGCCGAGGTGGGGATGAGACAGATGTCGCGCTGCGTGTCGCCGCGGGAAAGATGGTAGGCGCGGATGATCAGCAGCCCGGCATATTCGCCCTGCGAGCCGGCGTTCGGCTGCAGCGAGATCGCCGAGAAGCCGGTGATCTCGGCGAGCCATGCTTCGAGTTGGCGGAAAAGTTTCGCGTAGCCCGCCGCATCCTCCACCGGGGCGAACGGGTGGATGGAGCCGAACCCGGGCCAGGTGACTGGCATCATCTCGGCCGCGGCGTTGAGCTTCATCGTGCACGAACCGAGAGGGATCATGCTGTGGTTGAGCGCGAGGTCGCGCCCCTCCAGGCGCCTCATGTAGCGCATCATCTCGGTTTCGGAATGATGTGTGTTGAAGACAGGGTGGGTGAGATACGGGGTGCGGCGCTCAAGAATCTCCGGCGGACGGCTCTCGGTTGCCTCCGTGGCGCCCGTCGCTCCGAACACGGTGAGCAGGCTGTTGACCTCGGACAAAGTCACCGTTTCATCCAGCGCGATGCCGATCGAACCGTCGCCGAAATCACGCAACAGGAATCCCGCCTTGCGCGCGCGCGGCAGGAGGTCGGCGGCCCCCGCGCCATGCGGGGTCACGCGGATTGTGTCGAAGAAAGTCCGGTGATGTACCCGGTGCCCGGTGTCCGCCAGTCGCGCGGCCAGCGTTGCCGCGAGGTTGTGCGTGCGTTGTGCGATGGCCTTGAGTCCCTCCGGCCCATGATAGGCCGCATACATCGATGCCATCACGGCGAGAAGCACTTGGGCTGTGCAGATGTTGCTCGTCGCTTTGTCGCGGCGGATATGCTGCTCGCGCGTTTGCAGTGAAAGCCGCATTGCCGGATGGCCTGCCGCATCCTTCGAGATACCGATCAACCGCCCGGGCAGGCGCCGCTTGTGTTCCTCGCGGGTGGAGAGAAAGGCGGCATGAGGACCGCCGTAGCCCATGGGCACACCGAAGCGCTGCGCGCTGCCCACCACGATGTCCGCGCCGAATTCTCCCGGCGGCCGCAAAAGGGTCAGCGCCAGCAGATCTGTCGCCACAATGAACAGCGTCCCCGCCTTGTGCAATCTTGCCGCGAATTCCGCATAATCCTCCGCCGCGCCGTCGGTGGCCGGATATTGCACCATCGCACCAAAAAAATCGGTCCCCCCGGGCGCCTCCTGCCATAGTCCGGTCACAATTTCCACCCCGAGAGGTTCGGCCCGTGTGCGCAGGAGCGAGATGGTTTGCGGGTGGACATTGTCCGCCACGAAAAACTTGTTGCGGTCATCCTTGATGTCATAGGCCATGGCCATGGCCTCGGCCGCTGCCGTGGATTCGTCGAGCAGCGACGCATTGGAGATCTGCATGCCGGTGAGGTCGGTCACCATCGTCTGGAAATTCAATAAAGCCTCCAGCCGGCCTTGCGCCAACTCCGCCTGGTAGGGTGTGTAGGCTGTGTACCAGCCGGGATTTTCCAGAATGTTGCGCTGGATCACCGCCGGCGTGTGGCAGTCATAGTAACCCATGCCGATGAGGCTGCGGCGCAGCACATTCTCGGCGGCCAGTCCGTGGATCTCCGCCAAGGCCTCCGGCTCGTCGAGCGGCTCGGGCAAATTCAAGGCGCGGCCTAGGCGGATCGACGACGGCACCGTTGCCGCAATCAGCTCGTCGAGCGAGGAGCATCCGACCGCCTGCAACATGCAGTCGATTTCGTGCGCGTCCGGACCGATGTGGCGGTGGGCAAAGGGGGGCAGACTGTTCGCGTCGTTCCGGCTCATAGGAAGATCAGCCGATCTGCGTGCGGTAATCTTCCGGTGATTTGAGCGCTCCGACCTGCGAGGGATCCGTGAGCCTGACCTTAAACAGCCATCCGTCGGCGAAAGGCGATGTGTTGACCAGCGCAGGATCGGCAGCCAGCGCCGCATTGACCTCGATGACCTCGCCGTCGACCGGCGAATAAATGTCGCTGGCCGCTTTCACGGATTCCACCACCGCGGCGGGTTGGCCTGCGGTGACTTTCGCGCCGACCTTCGGGGGATCGACATAGACGATATCCGTCAGCTCGTTCTGCGCGTGGTCGGTGATGCCGACTATGCCGGCGTCGCCTTCCAGGCGGATCCACTCGTGAGTCTCGGTGTATTTCAGATTGTCGGGAACGTTCATGTTTTTTAAAGACCGGTTACTTTACGCCGGGAGCCATAATGATGGACGATAAAGGGGCTTCTTTTCAACCACGGCGGCAAAGTTTCTTCCGCGGATATCGATGGTGAGAGACTGTCCCGGTTTGGCCAGATCGGGAGGCAGATAGGCGAGTGCCACACCCTCGCCGAGGGACGGTGCCAGCGCGCCGCTCGTCGTCTCGCCGACACGTTTTCCATCGGCCAGCACCGGATAATGCGCTCGCGGCGGGGGAGATTTTTCGGTCATGCGCAGCGCCGCCAGCTTAGCCGGCACACCGCGCTCTCTCTGCGCGAGCAAAGCATCCCGGCCGATGAAGTCCGGCTTGTCCAAGGCCACGAAGATGCCGAGCCCCGCCTCGAGCGGTGTGCGGTCGGGCGAAAGATCCGATCCATTGAGCGGGTAGCACATTTCGAGACGCAACGTATCACGCGCCCCCAGCCCGCAGGGCTTCGCGCCCGCGTTGATCGCCGATTGCCACAAGTCGGCCGCCAGCGAGGTAGGGAAAAACAATTCGAAGCCAGCCTCGCCCGTGTAGCCCGTAGTCGCCGCGATGACCATCGCGCTGCAGCGGTGGAGGGCAAGTGCCTTGTTGCGCGAGGGAATCTCCCCGCCGAAAAGCTCGCGGAAGATGCGCGGCGCCTCTGGGCCCTGCACAGCGATGGCGCCCATCGTTTCGCTGCGGTCATCGATCGTCACGCCCTCCTCGCGGTGCCCATCCAGCCAAGCCGCGTCCTCCTCGATTTTGGCCGCGTTGACCAGCAGGAGAAAATTGTCCTCGGCCAACCGGTAGACGATCAGGTCGTCGATCACGCCGCCACGCTCGTTGAGCAGGAAGGTGTATTGCGCGTCGCCGACTGCGCACTTCGCCAGATCGTTGGCCAGCATGTGCTGCAGCCAGCGCATGGCCTGCGGTCCGGAGACAAAGATCTCTCCCATGTGCGAGATGTCGAAAACACCGCACGACGTGCGCACCGCTTGATGCTCGTCGAGGATCGAGGTGAACTGCACCGGCATCTCCCAGTCGCCGAATTTGATGCACCGCGCGCCCTGGCTTTTTTGCAAATCGAACAGGGCGGTTCTTCGGATGATTTCTGGCACGCGCGCACCTTAGCCATAATGCCGTGGGCAACGCATGCAATATTCTTCCCGAGAATTCGGTCTTATCCGGGCCTGCTGAGCCAGACTTGTTTTCCATAAGCAGATCGGCTCCTCGTTATATTCCACGGTGTCAGGCGTGCGGACCCGCATGCATCGCGAGCAGGCCGATTCGGCAGCGATGTCGCATGGGGAAATCGTTTGACCCGCTTGCGCCCGAAAGATATATTATTTACTTTGCGCAGCCATAGCTCAATTGGATAGAGCATCTGACTACGGATCAGAAGGTTAGAGGTTCAAGTCCTCTTGGCTGCAATTGTTTTTGAAAAAGGTATATTAAGTCGTGCCTTTACTGTGCGAGTGAATGACGGAGCAGAGCAGGGT
>Ga0209190_1000277_pt1 | contig 37328 bp, 37 predicted proteins | sample M_140205_XF_Meta_FD_187315 | JGI IMG/M metagenome (GOLD analysis project Ga0209190, IMG submission 187315) | Freshwater microbial communities from Lake Montjoie, Canada to study carbon cycling - M_140205_XF_MetaG (SPAdes) (version 2) | ecosystem: Environmental > Aquatic > Freshwater > Lake...
CCACATCAACCACTACCTGAGTGGATGGGCTGGGTTTTCACCGACGGTTGGAAAGCACGGTGGTTGCAGGACGGCAAAGTCACGGGTGAGACTTATAACATGTTCGGAGCCATGCACGGCACGATCATGGTGTTCTTGGGTATCGTGCCTTTGGGCTTCGGTGCTTTTGGCAACTACGTGACGCCACTTCAAATTGGCGCGCCCGATATGGCGTTTCCACGACTCAACATGGCGAGTTACTGGATCTATCTCATCGGTGGTTTAATCATGTGCGGATCGTTTTTCATGGAGTCAGGGTCAGCCAAATCAGGTTGGACAAATTATTCTCCGCTTGCTGGTTTTGCGGATGGGCAAATCGTCAATCAATGGCTTGCAGGTCAAACTCAGTGGCTTATTGGCCTGGTTTGCTTGATTACATCATCTCTACTTGGCTCGGTTAACTTCATCACGACGATTATTAATCTTCGTGTGCGTGGAATGACTTGGATGCGAATGCCATTTTTTGTTTGGTCGATGTTGGTGACGGGTTTTCTTCTTCTGCTTGCATTCCCACCCTTAGAAGCTGCTGGCATCATGCAGTTGATGGACCGAGTTGCTCATTCATCGTTTTTCATGCCTTCCGGACTCTTTACCAAGACCGAAGGACTTGCGGATCTATCAGGTGGCGGCTCGCCACTTCTTTTCCAGCACTTGTTTTGGTTTCTTGGTCACCCCGAAGTTTACGTTCTACTCTTGCCGGCATTCGCATGTGTTAGTGAAATCATCCCCGTGAACACCCGCAAGCCACTATGGGGATACAAATCGATGGTATATTCGGTTTTGATCCTTGGCTTCCTTTCTTTCGTCGTTTGGGCTCACCACATGTACATGACAGGAATGGGTGCGGCAGTTTCAACATTTTTCCAAACGACGACCGTGCTTATATCGGTGCCCTCAGTGGTCATCATTACCGCGATGCTGATTTCGTTATGGGGTGGATCAATTCGCTTCACTCCACCGATGTTATGGGCTTGTGCTTTTATCCCGATGTTCGGCATCGGCGGACTCACTGGTTTGCCTCTAGCATTCAACTTGGCGGATCTGCATCTTCACGATACCTACTACGTGATCGGACATTTCCACTATGTGGTCGCCCCAGGGATTCTGTTTGGCTTTTTTGCAGGAATCCTTCACTGGTATCCCAAAATCACTGGCCGATTCATGAGCAAAACTCTCAATCACCTGCATTTTTGGCCTACATTGATTTGCATGAACATTATCTTTTTCCCGATGCTCGTGCAGGGTATGGCTGGCTTTCATCGTCGTTGGTACAATGGCGGAGATGCTTATCTCGATAAAGCTGCTGACGGGGCGAACATTTTCGGACAGACGGTGGTGAATCACATAGATATGAATATCCCAATGTCAATGGGGGCATGGACGATGGCATTTTTCCAGATTTTCTTCGTTCTCAATCTTCTTCTCTCGTGGAAGTTCGGTAAGAAGGTAACCAGTGACAATCCGTGGGATGCCACAACGCTCGAGTGGGCGACTCCGACTCCTCCGGGACACGGAAATTTCATTAAAGATCCTGTGACCTATCGCGGTCCGTACGAGTACAGTCGTCCAGATTGTGATGTTGATTTCCTTCCTCAGTGGGTGGAACCAAAGCACATCGAGCAGTTTGATGCTGCCGAAAAGTCTGCCTCGACTCACTAAATTCCGGAAAATTTGCGACTCACTCATTACCCGCTTTCAAGCTAACACATGGAAATTCCCTACGTCGTCACTCCCCGCAAGGACACCGGCCTCTTCAACTCGAAGATCGCAATCTGGTTGTTTTTAGCCTCAGAAGTCATGCTCTTTGGCGGCTTCTTCTCGGCTTATGTTTTCCTCCGCCTCGGTGCGGACTACCCATGGCCCGAGCGCACGCTTCCGGTTCTTCCGGGTTTGATCAACACATTCGTGCTGATCGGTTCATCGGTGACGGTGGTTTTTGCATGGGCGGCATTGAAAATGCGTGAGTGGAGAAAATTTCAATTTTTCATGGGGATTACAGTGTTTTGCGCATTGATTTTCATGGTTCTCAAAGGCGTGGAATACAACGTGAAGTTTCATCACCAAGCACTACGGCTTACCGACTACTCCGTGATTGAGGGTCACCTTGGAAAAGAAGAAGAGCATGGAAAGCCTGTGCTCGATCATCACGGCAAGGAGGTCGAAGAAAATTTGATTTTTATCGAAACGGCAAAGGTCACTTTCAACACTGTTCGGTTTCACAAACCATGGGTGGAAGAAATTCTAACTCAGGCAGAACATCACCACTCGAAACTGGTGATTGCTGCAGATCTATCGGCGGTGACACAAGAAGGGCAACCAGCTGAAGTTCTTGCTAAGGCGGGTGATCCTCTCTCAATTGAGCTTTTGAATAAGATCCAGAAGTCCTATCTCGCGGCACGCAGTCATAATGCTGCCTATCGCACTGCAGCACTCCGTGAGGAATGGAAGAGCGCCAAAGCAGCCAACCCAGGCAAGCGGGGTTGGCAAATTGCTTCTGGCGTGAATATTGACGCGGATGCTCTTGCTCCAAGGTTGCTCACCGAGGTCTCGACAGTTACTTTCGCGGTTGATCCTCCGGCTCGTTTTGATTTTCATCCTCGCGATATTAAAGAGGCTGACGGCCAATCGCGTTTGCGTGACGACACTGTAATTGACGGCAAGCTGTTAGATAGCCCGATGGTATTCCACTACGTCGATGCCATCGACTTTCAATTCCTCGCAATGAAGGCGGTTAAAAAGGGTATAGATCCGATGGTGGCCATCGAAAATTCTTGGCTCATCAAAAATGAGGGGTTTGCCAAGGAAGCATGGGAATGGAACAAGCTTCAAGTTGCTAAAATCGAGAAGGAACTAATCGATAAATACGGAATCAATAAAAAGACCGGCAAGCCAAATCGTGAGCCAACTCTCAAAGAGCGCTACAGAATAGGTTGGAAAGACTTTATTGCAAAGGCTGACGGGGTCGACCGTGATAAGGAAAAGATCAAACTCAAGGAGGAGTTTATGGGCCCTGATTACAGTGAACGTGAGGCTAAGGAAACTTTTTCTCATCTATCGGTGCCACGGGATCAAATTGGATTTGCTTCAAAGTTTACACCGGCGTGGAATACTTACTATGCAATTTATTTCACTATCACAGGTTTGCATGGATTGCACGTGATCGGTGGAGCTCTGGTCTTGGCTTTTTACTTATTCTTCGGTCGGAAGATGTATTTGGAAAACCCTGAGTGGCTTGCCAATCGAGTTGAAATCGGTGGGCTTTTCTGGCACTTCGTCGACCTTGTCTGGATCTTCGTATTCCCTATTCTTTATTTGATGTAATTCCTAATTCTTGAACTATAATTTCTAATCAAATGGCTGATACACCTGAAGCAATTAAAAAATCTGTTCGTACATACTTGTTTGTCGGTGGGATTTTATTTCTTGGAACCATTATCACAGTGCTCGTCGCGACTGTTCCAATGCTGGACGTCGGTCAGCATGGATTTGACAAGTGGGATTGCATTCTCGGACTAACAATTGCAACGACGAAAGCTTCCCTAGTCGCTTTCATCTTTATGCACCTCAATCATGAAAAGAAGGCCGTGTACTGGCTTTTTGGTTCGGGGCTATGCATGGTATGTAGTCTTGCTGGTCTCACAGCACTGGCTCTTGGTGATCCGATTTTTGATAACTTTTTCTACTCGGGCCATTAACCTTGGCTTTCAAAACTTATGTCACTCAAAGGATTCCATCTTGTCTTTGTAACGCTAAGTACTCTCATGTGCATGTTTTTAGCAGTGTGGTCATACATGCTCGCGCCAGAACCATCAACGATGGCTACGATCCTTGGAGTGGTTGGGCTAGCTGGAACTATTTTGATGCCGATTTACGGAATTTGTTTTTACCGAAAAATTTCTCGAATTCACATTTAAACCTAAACTTATATGGTGTTTCAATTATTCGCTTGTTCGACCTGTCGAGTTACGATGATCGATGGCGGCGGTGACGCCGCCGGTTGGTCTATTTTCTTTTTGTTGTTAGTTATCTTGGGCATGCTGGGTGGCATTGGATTTTTCATGGTCCGCATCGCCCAGCGGCAAAAGCAACATTTCGACCCCACACTTTCCGATGACTATGTGAATCCTGCGGTTAAAAGTTGATCGCATTATCATAAATTTAGCATTCAAGCATTAGCATTTTACTATTATGAGTCCTTCAAAGTTTTTAGGTATTCCAGAAAATTTTTCCGCCCATGGTGGTCAAGTTGATCATATGATCGACGTGGTGCATTGGTTCATGATCGCTCTTTTCGTGGGGTGGACTTTATTTTTCTTTTACTGTATCTTCCGCTTTTGGCATAAAAATAACCCTAAAGCGTCTTATGAAGGCGTGAAAAGCCATCTTTCCAGTCACTTGGAAATTGGAGTGATTATTATCGAAGCAGTCCTCCTGTTAGGTTTTGCCTTTCCATTGTGGGCTGAGCGCGTTGATAGCTGGAAAGAAGTTCAAAGTCTCAATCCGGTTCGTGTCCGTGTGGTCGGCTGGCAGTTTGGTTGGACTTATCATTACCCAGGTGCTGACAACAAATTTGGTAGAATCGATCCCAATTTGATTTCAGGCACGAATGATCTTGGAATCGATTACACCGACCCAAATGCCTTGGACGACTTCACCAGTCCCATTCTTAAGCTCCCGGTGAATCAACCTGCAGTTCTCAACATAGGTACGAAGGATGTGATTCACAACTATGCGATTGTTCCAATGCGTATTCAACAGGATGCAATTCCGGGTCGTGAGATTCCGATGTGGTTCACGCCAATCAAAACGTTAGAGACGTTCGTTGTTTGTGCTCAGCTTTGCGGTGAGGGTCATGCAAACATGGTGGGATCAATGGAAGTGATGTCTCAGGCGCGTTTTGACTCTTGGTTTAATGATCAAACCGATACTGCGCTCAAATTGCACAGCGGTAAACAACCCGCCGTGGCGAGCACGCAGTACTAGTGAATTCTAGTGGCTGAATTTACTGAAATCGACCGCGATGACTTCCGTAATCTCCTGATCGAGATAGGTAATACTCGGATGCCCTACGGTAAGTTTGGAATTAAATCTTATCCACCATCTGGGGTTCCCATTATGGATTTGCCTCAAGAATATTTGTGTTGGTTCATGGGGAAGGGCTTTCCGAAAGGTCGTCTTGGAGAACTGATGGCCCAAGTCTGCGAAATCAAATCTGTTGGCATGGACTCGGTTTTTGATCCAGTTCGTCGGATCAATGGTGGACGTTTTCGCTTGCGACCGATTCGACGTAAAGGCTTCGATTTCGAGTAGTAGTTAGATTCCTGAAGAAGGACCGGCTGCAGGCAAATGTGGTGTTCGGCGCCACTGCATGAGAATGTTGGCAGCTAGAATCATTCCTCCGCCGATTAGGATCGCTTGTGTCATTTGTTCGTTCGGATATGTTGTATTGGTGAAATTGCCAAGCATGGCCGGCAGGAATAGGACGAGAAGCGCGGTGAAGACTGGTTCCAATGTATAGATCAATCCGGCTTCAGTTGCTGGCACTTTTGGTTGCCAAGTATTCATGATGAGATAGGCACCTACTGAGCTGAATAGAGAGAGGCAGCCGACGATGGTAAGTGCTGAGATCGATGCACCAGCAGTGAAAAAAGCTTCTGCGTTTGGAGCAATGCTTGCAGTGATAGGTGCGAATAATAGAGAAATGCTAAGAAACATGATGAACGTGACGGCAGATCCACGGTTGCCGGTGAAACGTGGATTTTCTAATGAAATAATTTGAAAGGTGAAAAAGAATGCAGCACACAAGTTTTCGATTTCTCCACGCCCAAGATTGAGATGATCTACACGTAGGCCAGCGAGGGATGCTGCACCTGTGATCACGAGGACAGTCGCTACGATCACGCGCAGGCTGGGCGCTTTGCGGGATTTGATACAAGCGAACAGTGGAAGCAAAATGCAATAGGCTTGAGTGAGAAAGGCTGAGGTTGAAGCGTCGGTGTATGCAAGTGAGTCTGCTTGAAGCCACATGCCGGTCCCGCCGAAAAAAGCGAGTATCATGCCCTGGCGTATTTCATTACGTGAGGGCAACTTATTGAGAATCACCCATGGTAGGAGGATGAATGCCCCGAGACCGAATCGTGTGAGTTGCAACCACGATGCGAGAAACAAAGTCGACATTTCTGGGAGTCGCGAGGATTGTTCCAAGTGGAGCGCTTTCATTAATGGAAAACTGATCGCCCAGAGGGTGCACGCGAGAATGAGAAGAATTGGAGCCATCAGATTTGCGTGAGGTTGCTGTTTTTGTACCAAGCCAGCAAGCGATGAATTTTCTCAGACTTGCTATACATATCAACTTTGTCATGATCACCTTGTGAAATCATTATTACATACTAGGCGCCAGTTTCTCTGTGGTACGGGTGCATGGCTTGGCGCTTCGGTTTTGGGATTTGCTGCGGATGATGAAAAAATCAAAACGATTTCCATTTTTCACACCACGGATCTTCATGGACATATCGTTCCTACTCAGACTTACGAAGGTGTGTTAGATGTTGGAGGCTTTGCTCGTTGCGCTTCTTGCATCCGGCAGTGGCGTAAGGAGGTGCCGGATTCTTTGTTGCTGGACATCGGCGATGTCTATCAGGGGACTGCTGAAAGTTTGATAAACGGTGGGAAATTGATGATCGGGCTTTTTAACCGAATGGGGTACGACGCATGGACGCTTGGAAATCATGATTTCGACTGGGGGCCCAAGCATCTTGAATCGAATCTTGGTCTTTCAAAGATGCCCGTATTGACGGGAAATCTTGCGAGAGGGGGTAAATTTTCTGGGTCACTTGATGATTCATGGAAAGGGGTAAAGCCTTGGGTCATGAAAGAGGTCGGCGGTTTTCGCATCGCATTGATTGGCTTGGTGACACCGGGATTACCCTACTGGTTATCCTCTACAACTCTTGGCGGTGTTTCTGCGACGGATCCATCAGATGCCCTTAGGAAATCCATTGCCGAAGCACGTTCGGCTAAGGCGGATGCCATCGTGGTGATGGGTCACATGGGTTGGCGAATCAAGGATGACTTTGCAAATCCAGTCCGTGAAATTCTTAAAGCAAATCCAGACGTGGATATCTTTCTCGCGGGTCATACGCACCAGGACAAGCCATCCTGGAACACGGGTCACGTCGTTTGTTCGCAGGCGAGTTATTACGGAATCCATATGGGTCGTGTGGATCTTCGATTTGATAGAGAATCTAGAAAACTTATCGAGCGTCGTGCATTTACGGTGCTCATGGACCGCCAGTTCGATCTGGATCCTGTTGTGATGGAGATTGCGCAACCTGAAATAAACAAAGCCACCGAACAACTGGCCCGGCCGATTGGAGTCGCCACACAGATCATTCCAGGCAAAGGTAGGGGTAGTCGTTTGGTAGAACTTTATTGTGAGTTTTTTAGCGAAGCACTGCAGCGAAATCATACGCCAGTGGACGGAGTTTTTCACGGCACTTTCGCAACCGGTGACTTGGCAGCAGGGGAGATTAAAGTGGCGGACTGTTGGAAAATGATTCCGTATGAGAATTTGCTTTCTACCGCCGAACTCAGTGCCACCGAACTTATCGAGATCGTTGCTGAGGATCGTAAGGATCATGGATCAGATCGAACACTTTGGCCATTCAACATTGAGTTAGATCGTAAAGGCAAAGTCACTTGCTTCCTTTATAAAGGTAAACCTGTCGCTACGGATCAACGCTTTATCATTGGATTCAACAGTTACGACCTCCAGTCTGGTGGGCGTAGGTTAATGCGGTTGAGAGAGATCGCTATGAGTCCTTCAGCAAAACGCGTCAACTCTGAGATTGATACTCGCGGTGCGTTGATCGAAGGGATTCTCAATCGCCAACAAATTGCATGAATCTCGTGATAATCAGCGTGAAGCGATCACCTCGACGGTGAACCCCTTCAGGTACCCAGTCTCTGGGATTGAAATAAGAATTGGGTGATCGTCTCTTTGAGCGTGGTTCATGACGAGTCGTGCTGACTTTTTGGCGTCGACTGCTGCGGAGACGAGATTTTCCATGAAGAGCTCTCTTGAAGCATGGTAGGAGCAGCAGAAGGAAGAGAGAAGGCCGCCTTTATCTAGCAGTTTCAAAGATCGCAAGTGGATCTCTTTATAGCCACGCATGGCATCCATGAGCGTTGCTTTGTTTCGAGTGAAACTTGGCGGATCGAGGATGATGAGGTCGTAGTCGGGTTTGGCGTGTTTGAGGAAATCAAAGACATTATGCTCTAACACTTCGATGTCGAGGTTGTTTAGTTTAGCGTTTTTGCGAGCGGCTTCGCAGGCACTGGCTGATACATCGATGGCGGTGACTTTGGCGGCGCCAGCTTTCGCACAGGCTAGGGCGAAACCGCCTTGGTTGGTGAAACAGTCTAGCACGCGCTTGCCTTTGGCGAGTTGCGCGACCTCTGCGTGGGCTTGGAGCTGGTCAAGGTAGAGTCCGGTTTTTTGGCCGTCAAATAAGTCGACCTCGAAGGTGATGCCATTTGCGTTGACAATAAATGCGCCGGGGTTCTCACCGTGTAGCATTTCGATTCCGGGCTCCATGCCCTCGGCCTTGCGATAGGGCGAATCGTTTCGCAGAACTATCGAGACTGGGTTGAGTCGTTGAATTAGCGCGTCGCGGATCACCTCTTTTCGTAGATCCATGGCGAGCGTGAGTGTTTGAACCGAAAGGTGGTCGCCATAACGATCCACAATCAGACCGGGCAAACCGTCGGATTCGCTCCAAACAAGGCGTGCGAGTGTTTCATCAATGCCACGCTGTTTGCGGTGTTCGATGGCTTGGCCGATGCGCCGGACAAAAAAGTCGAAATCTAGGTCTTGGCGACGGCGGGAAAATCGCCGTGCGACGATTTGCGAGAGCGGATTGTAGATCGCCGAGCCGAGTGGCCGATCTCGGAAGTCTTTAAGCGTGACGACGTCTCCCGGTTTGGGGTCGCCGAAAGATTTCTTGATTTCGGTGGCATAAACCCACTCGTGACCGTGAAAAATGCGTGCTCTGGGTGAGATGATAATGCCTGCCATGGGGCTGAAATGTCGACCAGTGGAAGGGGGGTTGTCGAATACGAAACGAGAGAAGAGCGAAGTCTATAGCGAATTCCTCTTGATTACGTGCGCTGTAGGGCATACTTAGAGCTCAGCAACCATGGGACAACAAACGAAAAAGATCATCAAACGCCGTCGCCGCGCCGATTACTTGAAGCGCAAAGCGGATACAGCAAAGCTCGGCGGCATCGTGAAGAAGCCTGCCGTCAAGAAGGCCGATTTGGCGAAAAAGGCTCCAGCGAAAAAAGCTGCCGCGAAAAAAGCGCCCGCAAAGAAGGTCGCTAAGAAAGTTGCCGCTGCTGAGCCAGAAATCTCAGTCCCGGAGACGACGGAGGACGCCTAAAGTTTCTCAATTTTCGATCATACAATTTTAACGAGTCGCTTCGAATGAGGTGACTCGTTTTTGTTTAGTGCACTGGGGTTGACGGGTAAGCCGTCGCTCGCCATCTTACAGCATGAACGCAGGAGTAAATTACAAGATCGGCAACGAGAAATTGGTGAAGGTGCTTGAAGGTGCCTCCTCTCACTTGCGTGGCTTGCTTGACCGGCAAGGTCGCCCTGATGGTGCGCTTCGAATCGCTGTGGTTGGCGGTGGTTGCTCGGGGTTGCAGTACAAAATGGATTTGGTCGACGGCCCGCGAGATCGTGATATTTTGGTTCCAAGCAATGGCGTGAACGTGGTGATTGACCCCAAAAGTGCGCTCTTTGTCAGTGGTAGCGAATTAGATTTTTCAGACGATTTACAGCAGGGTGGGTTCAAAGTTAGCAACCCAAATGCCATAGTCACCTGTTCCTGTGGAGAAAGCTTTGCGGCATAGTGTGGAAGAATATTGATTTATTCTGAAATTCCACGAGATATTTATTGAGATGAAATTTCTAGGACTCGTGCTATTTACCGTTTTTTTCGCGTCGCTGTGGATGGCGGCGGTGACATTAGATTCACCAAGAGGGGTGGCCATCAAAGTGCAACCCAAGCCCTTGAACGAGTTGATCCAAGAACTGGCGGATGAAAAGTTCAGTGTGCGTGAATCCGCCACCGCGGCGATCTGGCAGATGGGCGAGGCGGCGCTTGAGGGTTTGCAATCAATCGCGTTGGGTGACGACCCAGAGCAGGCGTATCGCGCGCGTGAGTTGATACGCAAGATCCAATTAAACATTACTCCAAGTACCGACCCATTCGTCATCACCCTTATCGAGCGCTACGCCAAGGCCTCAGATAATGAAAAGGTGAATTTGTTTAGTGAGTTGCATAAACGTCGTGCATGGCGGCAACTCCTCAAACTATATGCAGCGGAAACAGATCCAAAGATCCAGAACCTATTGATGGCCTCCGGAAAATTGGAGGGCGTCGCAGTTATTGCGGCTCGCGAACGTCTGATGGTGGGCGATTCAAAAGGCGCACGTGAATTCTTAGAAATGGCGACAGCTGATGCGCCAGGTCTCATGGCGCTTGCGGACTTTCATCGTAGCCAAGGAACATTGGACGCTGAGATAAAGCGTGCTAAGACACTCGGCGGGGTCGAAGGTGCATCTTGGCAGCTTGCACTTTACCGAGCTTCAGGAAATCTAACGGCGGCACGAGACGCCGCAGATTCGGCAGGGAATTCGGCTCTCTCCGTGGCGATGTCAACTCTTCTCGGCGACCCTCTCCCATGGTTACGTAAGTGTGATGCGATCAGCGATGATGCTAACTACAAGCCCTACACTGAAGTCGCGCTTAAGCGCTGGGAGGGCAAAATTATCGAACCTGCTGATCTCGAGCCATTGATGCGCTCAGCGAGTTCTAACGAAAGAAGTGAACGCCAAAGTGCGATGAATGCATTATTTCTGTTAGGTTACCCTGAGTTGGCCGAGCAGGCTTATGTTACAAGCTCGCGGCTATCGGCGTTCGCGTATTTCGATACACTCGAGCGAATTCCTCAGGCGTTGGAGACACTCGGAATCGACCCTGTCAATCCAGACTATCCGGCATGGGTGTCGAAACAATTTAAGCATTTATCAGAGGCGGGACTTGACGATGATCCAAACAACTCGCTGTGTGGTCAGCAAATTGTCTTACTGGGGAATTTCCTAGAAAGGCACGGGTTGAACGATCAATGTTCGTCATTTTTTTTAGAGCCATTACACGCTCTTGCTGAGAATGACCCCAAAGTTTTTATTGAGTTTCTGGGTCAACTTTTTGGAGGAAATTCACCGTCCAGTGGTGAGTCCTACGGGGCGCCCGAAGTGGCGAAGCAGGCCGCCGCCGCTTGGGCTGGAGATCGCGCGGACCGTTGGGATGAGGTAGTTATCTGTGCCTTCGGCGGTGAAGATTGGGTGGTGTCCTTGTGGAACTGGTTGGCGGAGATCGAGCCAAAGGCGACGCCGATTGAGCGGTTCGATGGGATGCTCGCACTCTGTGGAATGGGTCGTGATCCACGAGGACTTCGAAATAAGTGGCTTAGTAGCGCATGGGAAGCGATTGAGCGAGCCCCACAGGGAAATCGAAATTCATTGTTAGAAAAAATGGCTTTTATTCTCGACCAAAATCCCGATGTGACAAACAACCTCAAGCTCTGGGATCAATTGCCTGAAGATGTTCGTAATCAAAATTCATGGCGAGGACACCTTTTGGATATCTCTGCGGTTGGGCGTTGGGAGGAATCAGTCGTTTTTTTTCGCAAACAAATTCGAGAGATATTTGAGAAAAATGGCAGTCATGAACCATCTCTTTACGCATGTCTGGCAACTTCTTTGAGAAATGCAGGACATGTTGAAGCGGCGGCGGCTCAGGATGCAGTGGTGGAAAAATTGGCGCTCGGCAACGATGCACTTGAAATTGCCAACGCGTACGCGTTCGGATCGGACTACAAGCGTGCGGCAGAATGGCGGTCCCGTGCCGCTCGGCAAAGCGACCCTTCATCGGTTGGCTTTTTCTTGGCACTCCAAATGAATACCGAGACGCTCATTCACCAAGGAAAATGGCTAGAAGCCGCTGCAGCATCGGAGGTGGTTGCACATGTCAGCGCGTCGGTGGAGTCTGGAAGCGTCCTGCCAATTGCTGCCCTGAGGCTGAGACTGCAATCGGACCTCGGTAGAGCCCTCGCCAACTTGAAGAAAGACCGAGCAAAATCCATCGCACTTCTCCGGCGATGCCACGGGATATTTCCGATTGACGGCTCTCTAGCAGATGATTTTTTCCCATCCATCCGAAAAATGGGCCTCGTTCAAGAACACGATGAGTGGTTCAAGATCTCTTGGGAGCAAATTTGTGAAATCTTAAAGCGCTATCCTGATTGCGACAACACCTGCAACACCGCCGCATGGTTGGCCTCTAGAGCGCTGCGAAATCTCGACCAAGCGAGGAACTACGAGCAGCACGCGCTCACCCTCAATCCAGAACAGCCCGCCTACATGGACACGATGGCGGAAATCGAGTTTGCGAGAGGAAATCGCGAGAAGGCAATCGAGTGGTCTACCAAAGCCGTTAATTTCCTGCCTAGTGACAGTCAGTTACGTCTCCAACATGATCGATTTCAATCGAGTCCATTGCCTCGATAGGCTTGACACCTTCGCCCCGCTAAGGCGGGATTCTGCCCCCATGCCTAAACTTTCGATCCGTAACCTAGATGTATCCTCCAAAGAAGTCCTCATGCGTGTGGATTTTAACGTCCCTCTCAAAGACGGCGTCATCACCGATGACACTCGGATTAAGGGCGCTTTGCTATCGATTCTTCAACTAATTGCGGGCGGGGCGAAGGTGGTCCTTTGCTCACATCTTGGTCGGCCGAAGGGTGGATTTGAAGCCAAATATTCACTCGTTCCAGTTGCTGCACGTCTATCAGAATTACTAGGTCAGCCGGTAAAACTCGCGCCTGACTGCATCGGTGCTGAGGTGACAGCCCTTCGCTCAGCCCTTCAACCTGGTGAAGTTCTTATCCTTGAAAATACCCGCTTCTATTCCGAGGAAGAATCTAACGACGCAGCTTTTGCAGAAAAACTCGCCGGCACGGCGGAAATTTATATCAACGATGCGTTCGGTACCGCACACCGCGCTCATGCTTCCACCGAGGGTGTGACCCATTTCGTGAAACAAAGCGCCATGGGTCTACTCATGGAGCGTGAGTTGGAATATCTCGACGGCAAACTCCAGAACCCTGAAAAACCATTTCTCGTAATCATGGGTGGAGCCAAGGTTTCGGATAAAATTCAGGTTATTACCGCTCTCATGGAAAAAGCGGATGCGTTTATCATTGGCGGAGCTATGGCTAACACATTTCGTAAGGCTCAAGGATATAATGTGGGCAACAGCCGAGTTGAAGCGGACAAACTCGAATTAGCTCTCGACATTCTCGCTAAAGCTAAAGCCAAGGGCGTGCGCTTCCTGCTTCCTGCAGACACCCGCATCACACAAGAGTTCAAGGAGGGAGCGACCACGCAAGTTACTGACCCATACGAACAAGGTGGAGAAACACCACAAGGCTGGGAAGGGATCGACATTGGCGATGTGGCAATCGATGAATTCTGTGCGGAAATAGCCAAGGCAAAAACGATGATTTGGAATGGTCCGATGGGCGTTTTCGAAATTGAAAGCTTCGCCAAGGGTACGCGTGCCATCGCGGAGGCGATGGCCAACAGCAACGGCGTGACCATCGTGGGTGGTGGCGACTCGGTGACTGCCGTCAATCAGTTCGGTCTCGACAATCAAATGACCTTTATTTCCACCGGTGGTGGCGCTTCGCTTGAACTTCTTGAGGGGAAAATTCTCCCTGGAGTGGCGGCTCTAAGCGAAGTCTGAAATTCATAACAAATATCTGCTAACACCCCATCCTAACATAAATGAACCGTAAACCAATCTTTGCTGCCAATTGGAAAATGAACAAGGGAGCCTCCGAAACGGAGGATTTTGTGAAAAGTTTTCTCTCGAAAATCCAAGGCGAGAATTTCCCATGCGAGATCGTGATTGCTCCGCCGTTTATATCACTACCCAAACTTGCGGATATCCTTCACACCGCCACCGCTGGCCAAAATGCCCATGCAATTCAAATTGCAGCGCAAAACTGTTCACAATATGATTCAGGAGCATACACTGGTGAAATTAGTGTGCTGATGCTTCGCGAGTTCTTTGTTCACTATGTCATCATCGGTCATAGCGAACGACGTGCAATTTACGGCGAAACGGACGTAATCATTAATGCAAAGATGAAAAAAGCACGAGAGGCAAATCTTAAGCCGATTTTCTGTATAGGTGAAACTTTAGCAGAACGTGAGGATGGTAAACTGGAAACCGTCCTGCGTCGCCAGATCACTGAAGGCCTTCGCGGAATGAGTGAGAAGGATATGGCTGAGACGGTGGTAGCTTATGAACCCGTTTGGGCTATCGGAACAGGTGTCACTGCCACTTCCCAACAAGCGCAGGATGCTCATGCATTCGTGCGTTCGGTCATATCAGATCTTTATGGCGCGGATATTGCCGCCAGGGTGAGAATTCAATACGGCGGTAGCGTCAAACCCAGCAACGCGAGCGAGCTTATGGCCTGTCCGGACATCGACGGTGCACTTATCGGCGGTGCCGCACTTGAACCACAAAGTTTTCACGAGATCATTCGAAACGGCTCAATTTCTACTGGGGAATAATAAAAAGTAGTTTTGCAGGCCATCACTATCGTTGAATCACGTCGATGAAATATATTGTTAGAATATGTTCTTTGGTTGTTCTTCTCCTCAGTGGATGGAGTCGTGCGGACCATGTCATCGTGACAGGTGGACCAACCTTACGGCGCTGGGAAAATTATCGGGTGATCGAAGATCAGCATGATCGGTGGTGGGCGAATTTTATTCGTGCTTCCACACTTCGTATTGATGGAATTCGCAAGGAATTTGGTCCTGCTGTACCGGTCGTTTGGTTTGTCTATCAACCAAGTTATCAGTCGCGCGGTCGAGAAGATGGCAAGCCATACACCACATGGATCGCCGAGCTGGCGGCAAAGCGAAAAGTGAAATTAGTATGGTTTGATAGCTCGGGTAAGTTTATCCAAATGATTAATGCGCGACCACGCGCATCGATCGATAGCTTCGAATTTTTCGGGCATTCGAATCGCTACGCTTTCTTGTTTGATTACGGCAACCGAATCATGGCCGTATCCACCGATTGGCTGCATGAACGTGATCTTCCAAGGCTCAAATCGTCGGTTTTTGCTCGCAAAGCATTCTGTAAAAGCTGGGGGTGTCACACTGGAGAAAGTATGAGCGTCGCTTGGAAACATGCTTTGGGAGTGCCACTCATAGGAGCCTGTGGTGCGACTTCATACACAAATGTCGGGCATGGTAAATTACCAGAGACTCGCGCAAAGTGGTCACAGTGAAGCGCATGCTCGTGATTCTCTAACTATTTCTTTTTGGCGTTTTGCAGAGCTTGTGAAAACCAATCATTGCTCTGCGAGGCACTCAGGTTTCGATTGCCTGAGTGGCTTTGTGGAGGACGTGGAATGTTTTGTCGTTGGTCTCGGTCACCCGAGTCAGAACGGCGATTTTCTAAGTCCACCTTGCTTTTCATCGAGAGTGCGATGCGGTTTCTCTTGAGATCGATCTCGACAACGGTGACCTGTACTTTTTGCCCCACCTTGACCACCTCCGAAGCGTCGCGGATAAAATGATCCGCCAATTGGCTTACGTGCACGAGACCGTCTTGGTGAACTCCCACGTCAACAAAGGCTCCGAAAACCGTCACGTTGGTAACAATCCCAGTCAACTTCATTCCAATTTGTAAATCAGACGGTTTCTCCACTCCTTCTACGAAGGAAAATAACTCGAACTGTTTGCGTGGATCTCGACCGGGTTTTGCGAGTTCGGCGATGATATCTCTGAGCGTGGGAAGTCCGACCCGATCATCGACATACTTTTGTAAATCAATCTTTTTGCGAGCAACTTCATTGAATAACAAATTATCTACTTTGCATCCAGCATCCGCTGCCATTTTTTCTACGAGTGGATAGCGTTCTGGATGGACGGCGGATGAATCCAACGGATGATCACCGCCGCGAACACGAAGGAATCCTGCGGCTTGTTCGAATGCTTTTTCGCCAAGGCGAGGCACTTTTTTAAGTTGTTCTCGAGAGGTGAATGCGCCGTTTTCATTGCGCCATGCCACGATGTTTTCGGCGAGCGAGGCGTTTAGGCCGGAGACATAAGAAAGGAGTTGCTTAGATGCCGTATTGATTTCGACGCCTACAGCGTTCACACAACTAACAACCGTATCGTCGAGGCTGGCTTTGAGCGCTCGTTGATCCACATCGTGCTGGTATTGACCAACTCCAATGGCTTTGGCATCAATTTTAACAAGCTCGGCAAGCGGATCCATCAGGCGACGTCCGATACTAACAGCTCCACGAACGGTGACGTCCTCATTAGGAAATTCCTCGCGTGCAACATCTGAAGCGGAGTAGATCGATGCGCCGCTTTCATTCACCATCACGATTGGAATGGATGACGGAAGCTTTAATTTTTTAATGAATGCCTCCGTTTCACGACTGGCGGTGCCATTACCGATGGCGATTGCTTCGATGTCGTGCTTCTTAATCAAGCACGTCACTTCCATCGCAGCTTCATAGGCTTGGTTTTGTGAACCAGCGGTTGCATGTAGAACTGTGTGGTGAAGAAGTTTTCCTGAGCGGTCAAGGACGACGGTTTTGCAACCGGTTCGGAATCCTGGGTCGATCGCTAACAAACGTTTTTCCCCAAGGGGCGAAGCAAGAAGAAGCTCGCGGAAATTATCGGCAAATACAGTGATCGCTGTTTCGTCTGCACGCTTTTTTGCGATCAGGCGGGCCTCCGTTTCCATCGAGGGCATGAGTAAACGTTTGCAACCATCCGCGACGGCCTCCGCAACGTGTTTGCCACTTGGACCAGTTGAATGAACCCAATCTGGTAAAGCAGTCTGCGTGACTCGCTCGACGGGCACTTCGACTCGCATCAACAGAAATCCCTCTTTTTCACCCCGCCGCATCGCCAGTGTCCGGTGTGAAGGGATTGATTTGAACGGTTCGCTCCATTCAAAGTAATCGCGAAACTTTTGTGCATCAGCCTCGTTTTCTTTGCCGTACATAATTTTCGATGAGACGGTTGCTTCTTCTTCGTAAATTTTCCGAACGCGCCCCCGTAGAAGTGCGTCGTCAGCGATTCTTTCTGCTAGAATATCGCGAGCGCCTGCCAGAGCTTGGACCGTGGTGGTAACTTCCATTTCCAAGTTGATAAATTTAGCAGCTTCCTCCTCGGGATCTGTTGATTGGTTTTCAAAAATAAAATCTGCAAGCGCAGTCAATCCGCGTTCAATAGCCTTGGTCGCTCGAGTTTGGCGCTTGGGTCGGTATGGTGCGAAAATATCCTCGACGGTGGCAAGAGTGAGCGCGGCTTCTAATCTTTTTCTGAGCTCAGGCGTTAGTAGCGATCGCTCATCTAGTGATTTTAGAACGACGCTACGGCGTGAATCAAGCTCGGCAAGTTGTAGTAATCGATCGCGAATGGTGGTGATTTGAACTTCATTGAGTGACCCAGTCTGTTCTTTTCGGTAACGGGAAAGAAACGGAACGGTGCCGCCCTCTGCGAGCAGCTTGGCAGTGGTGGTGACAGAGGAAATTGATATGCCGGTCTCGCGGGAGATTGCTTCAAGGTGGGTCATTTAGTTGGGTGGTTAATGGGGCCTAGAGTTGTGGGTAAAAAAGCGTGGGTATGAAATCAAATGATGGAAATCCAATTCGATTACTCCGGTTCACCTTGCGGAAATATATCGGCAATAGAGGTTTCGGCTTTTTGATCCATCCAGAGTTCGAGTGCAATTTGCATGCGTGCGAGCACCTCAGGGCGTTTAGTGGCGAGGTTTTTTTCACCATGTGGATCACTTGAGATTTGAAACAATCCAAAATGACGACTTCCACTCGCGGTAGGGGTACAAACAATTTTCCAATAACGAGTTCGAAGGCAGCGTTGTTTTGCTTCGATCAACCTAGCTAGATATTGATCCTTTAGAACAAACTGATAGTTGAAATTTGGATCGATGTCGGTCGCTTCATCCATAGGCGGGAGCTTGGGACGCTCGACGCCTTCGACTTTGAATTGTATGAACGGAAATCCAGTTTCACCATAAAATGGACGGAATATAGGTGACTCGGTTTGGCGAATCCAACCCGCAAAACTTTGGCCCTGCCACGTCGGTGACTTCTCTTGATCTAGCAGATCAGCGAGAGTGGGTATCACATCGATCAGACGGACGGTCTCAGGGATGACTTGGGGTTTGGTACCGGGTACATAAACGACCATGGGAACGTGGTTCGCTTGAAGCCCACCGTTGAAGGTGAGTCCATGTCCTAAAGTGACTCCCGGTTCGTAGTGGTCGTCGCCATGATCTGCAGTAATGATGACAATGGTGTTATTTTCGAGGCCATTTATTTTGAGCGATGTAAGAATTTTCGCAACGCAATCATCAAACTGGCGGGTGCTTCCATCATAGAGGGCGCGAATTTGTTGCATCTCCTTCGGCGGAAGTGCTTTCCACTTCGACTCGAGGTTTGTGCCACCGATAAATGAATCAATATCGAAGTCGACCTTATTTCGGTTAGGTCCTTGATATGTGGGGTCAGCAAACATACTGCAGTAAGGCTCAGCGCTGCCATAAGGGAGGTGATTGCATGAGTAGAAAACATGCCAGAAGAACGGTTTTTGTGCAGTGGCAATTTTTTCGATGCGTTTTTCAACTCGAGTTGTTACAACTTCGGGGGTAACAAATTGGGCGAAAGCGCCGATCTGCGGAAATATTTTATATCCGAGCGTATTGTCGAAATAGAGTGGGATGACGAAATGAGCCATCACCACAGCTTGGCTCATGTAGATTTTAAAATTATCAAAACTTGAAACAGATAGATTTTCCATTCCAAGGGGAATGACCTCGTAATACCCAGCACACCAGTCGCCGATTGCGGATGTGTCGTAGCCTCGTGCTCGAAGCATAGCGGGTAGAGTGACGATGCGCTTTTTGGTGGCTTCGACAGTTTCTTTGTTAGGATACATTTGGCGAAGACCGTGGCTTTGCGGATACTGAGAAGCCATTAATTGTACGCCGGACTCCATCGTGGAGGCGATGCTTGTGTAGCACCGTGTGAAATTACTGGATCGACTTGCAAGAGAATCAATTGTCGGTGAAACACCAGCACTAGCAATTCCGTCGGTGCGCTGAGGCTTGTAGCCATTGCATCCTAGGCTGTCTCCGCGTAGTGAATCGGAACCAATAATGATGACATTCATCGGCTTCTTGTTTGTCGTGGATGTTATAGAAACATTTTCGGGTAAATAGTTGATTCCAGCAGTTAGAGTGATGCATCCCATAACGAGTGCTGCGACAATCCATCCCTTACGACCATGACGGCGAATCTGCCAGAGGATAGAGAATGCAAGGACTGCTATAGGTAGCACGGTGAAAATAACCATCATTGATCCAGGCTTCACACTCTCAGGAATAAAATCGAAAATTCTAAAATACCATTTGCCGAACTCCTCTGGGTTGAGGAAATAGGGGCGAGTTTCAGCCAGACGCAACGTGAAGAATCCATGAAGCACCGCGGTTAGGGTGACACTGCGGATCATGACTGCGGGGAAATTGATGAATTTTGATGATGCGGTCCACCAAGTGACAAATGGATGGATCACAATAACAGCCGAGAGCGCTAGTACAGCGTATGCAGTGAGCATTTGTAGATTTTCTATCACGAGAAAACCTAGATATTGGTCTCGGGCAAGTGAGCTGAATTTATTCGCCATCTCTCCTGAGGAGTGGGCGAGTTTCAATAAAGCCAATACGTATTGGAAGACGAGGAAAAGTGAACAACCCGATAGAACAGCCAAGAACTCAACGGTTTGAGAAGATGATTTTTTTTTGCTCGTGCGATTCAATGTATTTGCGATTGATGAAAATAACTTTTGAAAATCAATTTTCGGGAGAATTTAAATAAACCCAACGTGGACACATGATCTTTTCGATGATCACCCCGCGCCGCGAGCGTAGCGCTGGAGGAATACTTAGCCTCACAATTACTGAAACGCGACGTCCCTGGTTTTTTTGGATATAATTCATCAACTCATCAGATACGGCATCGTTTGTCAGTGAATATCCGAAAAGAGTTTCTTCACTTTCAAATGCTGTTAGCCTAAAGCAATTCCATCGTGAAGCATTTTCGAATTCATGACTGAAAAAGTTATCGACTTCCGCGTAGACCCTGAAGTCAAGTGATTCGCCCGTGGGTCGCGTTAGTGCGAATTTATCCCATTTCATCGGTTGGTAACATACGAGTGTTTCCCAATCGACTTTGACATCGCCGGATTCGCTCAATTCTATGATAATATTTTGAGTAGTGTGGTTTTGAAGTTCCACGGTTTCCAACCAGAAGTTTGCTAGCTTATCGAACGGTAGAGGAACGAGAGACTTGCTCCGTTTGATAGGATTGGGTACCAGTGGTGTTTCACTGTAGTAATCACGCATAAGCGGAATGACTCTAACTGGATCACGTGAATATTTTGCTAGGTCTTCAATGCTGTCGGCGAGGAAAAATTTTCGTGTGGTTGAGTTGATTTTTTCGATTAACAACCCAGCAGCGATGTCTTCGCTTGAATTAGTATCTAGCGCAAACTGTGTGGAGGCCAGAATATCAAGCGCCTCGGGTTGAGATTCGTGAATTTTTAATAGCGACCAAGTGGTGCTCGCAACGAAAAGTATCGCGACGATGGCGAACCAGCCCCAAGGAATATGGCGACGCTCGCCTGTTTGTTGGCCCCATGCTTCTTCAAGATTCTCTGGGGGAACGCTCGGAGTTTCAATTAAGACCTCGACGGTGGGTTCGTAGGTTCGGTTTTCTTGGGTTTCGTAGACTGGGACATCTAGGCGGGTACTTATCTTCACCTGACTCGCTGGCACCAGCAGTCGGATGGGTCGGTTACGATCTGTAGTCTCTTGGTTGTCAAGCCGCACGACAGGGGCAGGGGATGCGTCGACTTCATCCACGGGCCTCAGCTCAAATCGTTTACCCTTGTGTGCCATTCGATTCTTAAACAAAGCTGTAAATGTCCATCGACGCAATGCATCTCTCGCATTAAATCTGTGGAGCAAATTACTATGCCAGCTTCACCGCGTATTCTGATCGTCACCGCCGCTTTTGGGGAAGGACATAATAGTGCTGCCCGTAACATGGCAATTGCGCTAAATGCTGCTGACGCCGAAACTCAAGTCTGCGATCCTTGCGTACTTGGACTGCCGCGTTTGACGTCGTTGGTCAACGGTATCTATCGATATGTCACGACTCATTTTCCCGAATTATGGAAGATTATTTACCGGTCAACGGACCGCTGTGATTTAAGTAAACAACGATCTCGGCCGATGCGGGTTATTGAATCAACGTTAATGGAGTTGGTGGAAAAATACCAACCGGATGCCGTAGTCAGTACCTACCCGTTATATCCATATTTCATGACTCGGATTTTAGCAGTTTCTGGTTCGTTGATCCCAGTGTTCACGGTTGTGACCGATTCTATTGAAATTAACGCGAGTTGGCTGAGAGCCAAATGTGACTTCTGGGTGGTGACGGATGCAATTACTAAAGCCGCAATGGTTTGCAAAGGGATACCTGACGAGAAAATTTTAGACACTGGCTTTCCGGTCAGTCCCGCTTTCTCAAGTCTGACACCATTGGAATCAACGGTAGCTTGTGAGCCATTTCGAATTCTTTATTTTCCCACCGCAAAGCATCAATTTATTCATCGCCACGCTCGTGCTTTACTGGACGCTTCACCTCATGTTCACCTGACGATAGTTCTTGGGCGCAATGTCCGATTGTTAGGTTTAAGGGCTATTGAAATCAAAAGAGCATATCCTGAACGTGTGCGAATTATCGGTTGGACTCGGCGAGTACCTCAGTTGCTGAATAGCCACCACATTGTCGTCGGTAAGGCGGGTGGTGCCACCGTGCACGAGGCGATTGCAGCGCGCTGCCCTATGCTTATCCATCACCTTGTTCCTGGTCAAGAAGAGGGGAATTTACGATTGCTCGAAATGATCGGCGGTGGATCTCTCGCCGTAACGCCGGAGGCTCTCAATCTCTGCGTTGTAGAACTTCTTGCCGATAATGCAGCCCGTTGGCGTGTTATGAAAAATTCACTCGCACATCATAGTCGAAATTCTGGCGCAATCATTGCTGCAAACTACATTTTGCAAAAGATTCGGGGTTGAATCTCTTGCGATTCATGACTTCCTCTCAAATTATCATTCTTATTACATGACTTTTCTTTTCGATATTGGCCGCGTTCTTCTAGACTTTGACTTTGAAGGTTCGCTCTCGCGTTTATTTCCGAATAATGCGGTTAACGTAGCAGGCCGGTTAGAAAGATTACACGAACGCAAAGATGAATTTGAAGCGGGTAAAGTCGATGAACAAGCCTTCATCGCATGGGCTATCAAGACCTTGGATATTCATGCCACACCTTCGGAATTCCATCATGCATGGCAAAACATTTTCAGTCTTAACGTACCCATGTGGCAATGCGTAAAGAAACTTGCTGATAGCGGTCATCGACTTATTCTATTTTCAAACACGAATAGTATCCACTGGCCATGGATGACCGAAGCATTTCCTGAGTTCGCCATTTTTGATGGTGCGGTGGTTTCTTTTGAAACTGGCTCCGTAAAGCCTGATACAGCAATCTATCAACATGCGATTATTCAGCATAATATCATTCCTGAAGACACCATCTACATTGATGATCTTCCGAATAATATCGCAAAGGGTCGTGAACTTGGATTTAGAACTTGGCAGTACGATCTAAACAATCATGCGGCATTTGAAGCATGGCTCGCCTCCGAACTTATTGATCGCTCGGCTTCGATTTAAATCTATTATTTTTAATTCTATGTCCACACTCACTATTTCCGGACGCGAATTCAGTTCGCGTCTTCTTCTTGGTACAGGTAAGTTTCCTTCTAATGAGTCGATGCGTTCCTCGCTCGCTGCTAGTAGTGCCCAAATCGTTACCGTCGCTTTACGCCGTGCCGATCTAAGCGGTCAGCGAGATCCATATGCAAACATTCTTGAATTTATCGACTCCGAAAAATATTTGTTGTTACCTAACACCAGTGGAGCGATGAATGCTGAGGAAGCAGTCCGTCTCGCTCGACTCGCTGCTGCGGCTGGTTTGCCGAAATGGATCAAACTAGAAATTCATCCGGATCCTACCTACCTGCTTCCTGATCCAATCGAAACCCTCAAAGCCGCGGAAATTCTTGTTAAGGAGGGTTTCATCGTTTTGCCGTATATCAATGCCGACCCAGTGCTTGCTAAACGTCTTCAAGAAGTTGGCACTGCAACCGTTATGCCGCTCGGTGCACCTATCGGTTCGAACCGTGGTTTGGTCACTCGCGATCAAATCCGTATCATCATCGAGCAGGCCATCGTGCCCGTGATCGTTGACGCCGGCCTAGGCGCACCGAGTCACGCTGCAGAGGCGATGGAACTTGGTGCCGATGCAGTGCTGATCAACACGGCAATCGCTATCGCCAGCGATCCTATGCGTATGGCCAACGCATTTAAACTTGCCGTGCAAGCTGGGCGTGAGGCATACGAGCTCGGATTACCTCAGCAATCGGATCAAGCACAAGCGACGAGTCCTCTAACTGGATTTCTCGGTTGATGCATCTAGAATCATTAATACTCCTCCTCTTCATCATCACCAGGTACTGGTGGAATAATGTCTTCGCGCATGAGTAGGCGAACCAGATCAAGATCACCTAACAAATCTTCTGGAGTGTCACGGACGATGGCTACGTAGGGTGTAATTCTGTCTAATTCGGCAATGGCACAGTGGACCATTGAGCAAATGATATCGCTGTCGAATTTTTCACGCTCAAAAAGATTGGTTGTACGGAAAACAAGGTAGGCTCTGTCCAAATCATATTCGAAACCGCCGAGGGTAAGTTGTTTGTTTGCACGAGCTAAAAGTTCGAGCACGGGCGCTAAATGTACTTCATCCAGAACCATCGGCGATTCAGAGACGATAACTAGGGCGTTGAGATGGGCAAATGCTTGGGCTATTAGATCAACCCGCGTGTGGTGGGCATCAAAACCCGCGCGGAGTACATCACGACCTTCGACGAGTTCGCAATGCCAGCCGTTCTGGCCAAAAGTTTCTTCAACCGTGAGGATTTGTCGGGAATAGGGACGCATAAGAATTTAATCGTTTGAGACGGCAGGAGATAGCCGTCCAAGCACTGCTTTGGCAAGCAAGGTCCTGCGGTCAGTGCGAATCGGCCCCAGTGAAAGGTGAATTCCCGAGGTTTTCTCGAGGTCGTGGTGCAAAGTGAGTCGTGTGCATTTATTATCCACCTCGGCGTTATTCACCTCCTGCCAGAGCACCAAGCGCATCGTTTGCGACGGGCGAAAAAATGGAAATATCTCAATTCCAATCGGTGTGAGAATCAAATACGCGTGCCGTGTCAAATTTATCGCCAATCGAGCACATAGACCTGACATTGTAAGTGGTAGCAATGCCCAAGCTGGATGAGGAAGTCGTGGATTGATGTTGCGATAAATTGACGTTATCAGCAGCGTTGTCGCTGTTGCGGCTAACACTGCCGCAACCAACCAAAAGATAGTGGCTTGACCGGAGCGGGTGAATCTTAGCTCTTTCTCGGGGGACTTGATTTTTCCTGCCATCGCGAGTGATCAACCAACCATAGCTCTCACGGCAGACTCGGCTTCCTGGAGCTCTTGCTCAAAAACAGTTAGGTCAAAGCCTTTTTCTTCCAAAACTGATGGGCTTTCATAAGCTCCGATCAATGCAACAATCCGCTCCAAGCCGAATAATGATGCACCGCCCTTGCATCGGTGAAGATCGTCACGGAGATAGTCGAAATTTCTTGTTTCGATAAACGAATGCCAATCTGAGAATTGTTGCCACGTTTCAAAAAAATAATCGGCTGCCAAAACTCTCATCGCAGGCAAATCTCCGTGAGCCATCTTGAGAAAGTTGGCTGTATTGAGTATTGCTGGATCGCTTTGCATTAGATGAATATGATTCAATAACTACCACACAGATGAAGCAAAAAATCACGTAGTGTTCAAATGATTATTCATAGCTGTTTTAGCACGACGGAATTCCTCTTCAAGTCGGTCGGCGAGATCGTGGTGGTCAGTCGCACGTGCAAGTTCCAAGCGCAGTCGCAGTGTGTCCAAATGACCCAGTTCGTTCTGACTCATCGCACCGATTAAGTTGGCAGTAGATAAATAGTCGCCGATTGCGAAAGCACCTTCCGCTTGTGTAAGCAGTGACGGAGCTTCGCCAATGAGAGGCTTTTTATGATAGATTGCCCATCTGGAATTCTCAGGCAAGTCCTTGGGTAGTTGTGAACCTACAACTTGTTCTAGGTAGACGAGTTCGTCCCCATCTTTGTGTTGTCGCCAGTGATTTAGAATAATAACGATCAACAAGCCCAGCAACGAAAAGGATGCTTCCATAAAAAACGGCGTGGTCATGATTCCGATCATCGTGCCGATCCATTCTCCAAAAAGACCCGGAAGTTGACGCCAACTGATCAATGTGACCGGAACCATGACCGTCAAGGCGATCAAAATACTCACGCCTATGACCACTTGTTTCACTCGCTCATCTCTAATGCGTGCCATTGTGTTTAAACTTAGTCTTATTCTGTTTAAACACCCAATAAACAAAATTTTAAAGATATTTAATAAAACTTGATTAGTTTGTAAAGTTAATCAATTCTACTACAAGTGATTGCTTTCTTCAAATTAAAAGTGTTGCTGATAGGGTTACTCTTGATTTCGCCGGCGGTCGGTTTTTGGAGTTACCAGCACGGTAGATCATCAGATTTGATTGGAAGTTCAGATGCAGTCGTGGTTTCCAAGCCAGTTGTTGACTCGGAACCAACCTTGGAAATCCCTGTCCAAGTGATTCGATGTGGCAAGACTCCTGAGTGGGTTTACGTGCAAATCTCACCACAAGCCGTGCCCGAGCCTGGAACATTATCTCTGATGGGTATCGGGGCGATTCTGCTGATGATTCGGCGCCAGCGACCATGATTGAATCGCGCAGACTTGGATTCGTTGTATTTATCAACTTGCAGATACTTCAGCGATCTCTTTTTGCTCTTGGCTCGTGGCAAAAGCCTCATTAAACCCCGCCATGCGGCTTTTTGATACCTTAACTCGGACGGATCACAATCTCCGACCCATCGACGGATCCACGTTTCGTTTTTATTGCTGCGGCCCAACGGTTTACGGTCCCGCGCACATAGGAAATTTTCGTACGTTTGTCCTTCAGGATGTCTTGCGTAGAACATTGGAAACTGGAGGAACTCGTACGCTTCATGTTAGAAATATTACCGATGTTGACGACAAAACAATCCGTGATTCCCAAAGCGCAGGCAAATCACTCAAAGACTTCACCACCGATTGGACTGAGAAATTTCATGCGGACTGTGAAAAAATAGGATTGCTGCAACCTCATATCGAGCCCGGTGCTGTCGACCACATTCCACAGCAAATTGCCATGATTGCGACGCTTGTCGAGAAAGGCCATGCGTACGCATCTGATGATGGCTCAGTCTATTTCAGGATCACTTCTTTTCCTGGCTACGGTCGGCTATCACACCTTGAAGAGAGAGAACTCGATCTCGGAAAAACTCAAAATACTCGATCTAATTCTGACGAGTATGAGAAGGATAGTCTATCGGACTTTGTGCTTTGGAAAGGGCGTAAAGCAGACGATGGAGATAATTTTTGGTCATCCCCATGGGGAGAAGGACGCCCAGGTTGGCATTTAGAGTGCTCCGCGATGATTCAGGAATACCTTGGCAATTCATTTGACCTCCACTCGGGTGGTGTTGACCTCGTTTTTCCTCATCACGAAAACGAAATTGCTCAGAGTGAATGTGCCTGTGGTGGCGGGTTCGCTGCACATTGGTTCCACATCACTCATTTACTCGTCGATGGTGGAAAAATGTCTAAATCTCGCGGTAATCTTTACACGCTGGGAGATCTAGCAGTACTAGGTTTTACTGCGATGGAAGTACGCTATGTTTTGATCGGCGCACATTACCGGAAACAACTCAACTTCACTCTTGATTCTCTATCAGGTGCTCGTGAGGCTCTTGGCAAACTTGCCAAAGGGGCACGCCAGCTTGCTGCGAAAATTGAACCCGGTACTCGGATCAGCGTGGCGGATTTCGGTCCTTTTCAAGTCGCGTGGGACAGTCTCAATCACGATCTCAATACCCCGGCAGCACTTGGTGGCATATTTACTGGGCTGAGAGAGGCGGCAAACATGACTGGGGAAGAGGCCGCCTCCGCGCTTGCTGGTTTCAACCGATTGCTGCGGGCACTTGGTATTACTCTTCCTGCAGAAGTTGTGAATGATAAAATTATTATTCCTGATCACGTCCGAGCACTAGCAGAAGCTCGCTGGGAGGCACGCAGCATGAAAAAATGGAAGGAATCAGACACGCTCCGTGATCAGCTAGCCGAACAAGGGTGGTTCATCAAAGATGGTAAGGACGGATATGAACTCGAATCCAATGCTTGATAGCTTGGGCTTATCTTTAGAGGTAAGATAAACTAACAGAATTCAGCCGCGGTCTCGATCGCATGACGAGTAATCTGAGTAATCTCGCTCCACTTTTTTTCATTTATCAACTTTTTATCCACCATCCAAGAACCTCCGATCGCTGCTACGATAGGAAGTTTGAGGTAGTCTCTTATGTTTTCAGATGTGACTCCGCCCGTGGGAATGAATTTCACTCTAGTGTGTCCATAGGGCCCAGAAAGAGCCTTGAGCATATCCACACCGCCAGCAACTTCAGCGGGGAAAAACTTAAGCAGCTTGCATCCGAGTGCGAGCGCCATTTCGACATCGCTCGGCGTCATGACGCCAGGTGAAAATTGCAATCCAATCTTGTTTGCAGCGGAGATAATGTTTGGGTTAAGCCCAGGTGCTAGTCCGAATACCGCACCGGCATCCTTGGCGCGTTGGACTTGTTCTTTTTCAAGCAATGTGCCTGCTCCTAACAAAATTTCAGGGAATCGCGTAGCAATGCGGCGAATTGATTCTTCTGCGGCTTCTGTCCGAAAAGTGATTTCCATGATATCGAGACCGCCCGCAAGAAGTGCCTCTGCGAGAGGCTCAGCGAATTCGGCATGGTCAAGTACCACAACTGGTAAAATGCGTTTAGTAAGAATTCGGTTAATCATAAGTATTGAGCCTGAGTAGCGTCTGAAAAATGACAAAGAAATACCAATTACAAACCATAAATCCTAACAACGTTGTCGTTGAGAATAGCATCGGATTCGTCGGAAGAAAGTCGTGAAACAAATCCACGAACCATGTCTGCCCATTTTTGATAAGAATCAATCCTTAACAAGCAAACCGGCCAATCACTGCCAAACATGAGCCGATCAGACCCAAATATTTCGAGTGTTTCATCGAAATAAGCGCGAAGTGTTGGTTCATCGATTTCAGCGTCGAGTACCTCATTCACCAAACCTGATATTTTCACACCGAGGATATTGTCACGCTTGGCGAGTTTGGTCATTCCAGCTTTCCAAGCTGGGTTGATTTTGCCGTTGTGGATTTCTGGCTTGGCCAAGTGATCGATGATGATGCCGAGATTTGCTTGGCGATCTACCAGTTTAAGCGCAACAGAAAGCTGTCTTTGAAAGACGAGTAGATCGTAGCGGAGGTCTAAATCGGGAAGAAGTGCGAGCCCGCGATGAAAATCATCGCTGAGAAAAAAAGCATCCGGTTCATTTTGTAAAACATGACGCACGCCTTTGAACTTCGGACATGCGGCGAGGTAACTGAGGGTCTGGCTAACGTTACATTCCATCAATGGCACCCACCCAATAACTCCAGCAATGGTATTCGAATGCTCCGCAAGGTTCAAAAGCCATTTGGACTCCGTAAGGGTTTGCCTAGCTTGAACTACTACAGTGGCTGAGACTTCAGCTGAGGATGTCTCATTTTCTAACTGTTCAAGTAGATGATCTTTTGCCAGCGGTGAATCGTCTGGTATCCAATCATATTCCGCTTTGTTATATTTCCATAGGTGGTGGTGAGAATCAATCATATGAAGAGCGGTTTTATGTGACGCTCTAATAAGTTTTCAGTAACATTTTTATCGATAATTTCCGAATTATCGTGAAGTGCTTGGATGTAAGTATCACCAAATTCCGCGGCAATCTTGAATCCAACATGGAGCAATTGACGTAGATCTGGGTTGTAGCTCGGATTTGTTGGAATGTGACGAAGGGCATCCGTGAATTGGATGCTAGTCCAACTATCAACTACTCCCACAGCAGGAAGATTTGAGTCGTTAATATTGATGACCGTAGCGTATGGCTCGCAAAGGGCTTCTTTTTTCTCAAGCGCCTTTGCATAGATCTTTTTAGCAAGAGCGAGTCCATCTCCACCCGCCTCAGCAAGCCCTATAATTTCTTCTAACCAATTCGTTCCCGCAGTTTTGATATGAAGACCTGAACCAGTACGCTGAAGAGCCTTTTTTATATATGGATAGATCGAAAACTTATCAGATCCCGAGTGAACGGAAAGTTTCAGTGTTGATGGTAGGCCATAAGCTTTTATTGCATGCGCAATCACTGCAAGATCGTCGTTGAATTCCCTTTCAAATTGAATTGGATCTCCCACGTAGTCGACGCCTTTATTGAAGCGTCCCGTAAACTTGGGTGCGATAGTTTGAATCGGAATTCGTTGATCTGCAATGGCAGCAAGAATGATTAATAGCTCGGATGGTGTCTGCGGTCTGTCGGTTTCATCCATAGAGACCTCAGTGACAAAGTTGTCGATATCACCCTTGGCACTGACGATGTGTCGGTAGATTGCTGCAGCTTTCTGAGTTGCCTTTAGAAATTGGTTAGCTGTTTTCTCGACCGCAGCACGATCGATTTCAAAAGCTTGGGCGATTCCCTCAATCCAAACGGTTCCTATCAACTCGGGATGATTTGCAATGAATGCTGCTACATCTGCTGGGTCAGCGGATTCTCCAATGTCGTCAGCAACGTCGAGCGTGAAGAAATCACAGGGTGCGACAAAGCGATCTACGGTGTTAAGATTGATATGGTCCGCATCTAACAGGTAAATATCAGTCCATTTCATGTCAACCACCGCTGCGTCGGCGGATTGGCGCGTCTGGATTGGTTCTGAACCAATGATGTTGTGCTCGCGATTTGATTTGTTCCATACTGGAGTGATGTTGATGCCGAGTTTCTTTGCGCCTATGAAGGCCGCAAGTTGGGCGTGTGCGCCTTGGGCAAATCGATCGCCGACTCCGAAAGTGTATTTTGGGCAAATTTTCATGATTGAATTATGGTTTTTGGTAATCGATTTTCGTTATGGTAAAAAACAGCGACTATCGAACTTCGATCATAGCCTTGATGGCTCCAAGAGTAGGATCTGTGAACTTCACAAACTCTGTTGGGACTTCATCAAATGAAATTCGATGTGTAATCCAGAAACTAGTGTTAATTTTGCCCTCACGGATCATTTGGATGATATGCTCAAAATCTTCAGGCATCGCATTGCGTGAGGCTAGTAAAGTGATTTCGCGACGATGAAAAACAGCGGCGTGCGGGAAGGTGATATCGGAGGTGGTTATGCCGACGTAGACCACGCGTCCTGTAAATGCAGCATACTCAAAACATGCCGACATTGATTTGAAATTTCCTGTGGCGTCGATAACGACATCGGCAAGCACTCCCCCCGTAATTTTTTCGAGTTCTATCAGATGTGATCCATCGGATTGAAAAGTGATCGTGTGTTGAATACCGAGGTTTTTCTCGCAGAATTCTAAACGACTCTTTGTCACGTCCATGACGATCGATTTAACGTCCATCAGTTTAAGGAATTCCAAACATGCGAGACCAATCGGACCAGCACCGATGACGAGTACCGATTCGCTGGGTTGCGGATTTGCTCGTTGGACTGCGTGACAGCCGATGGCTAATGTCTCAACCAGTGCAAGGTCGTCGTAGCTCAGATCGTTACCTACGTGAAGCTTGCGGGCCGGAACAGCAAAGACGCCCTTACGCAGACCGCCGTCGTTGTGGACACCGATGACCTGCACATCTGGGCAGCAGTTCTGAGCGCCCTTCTGCGAAGTCCTCGTTGTGGGATTGTTAACATATGGCTCTAGTGAACACTTGTCTCCAACCCTAACATTTTTCACGTCACCCGCCACGGCGACAACTTCCAATCCAAGTTCGTGACCCGGTGTGCGGGGGTAGGCGAAGAATGGAAATTTTCCTAAATAGCATGCGATGTCGGTGCCACAAATGCCCATACGGTGTGTGCGGACCAGTGCCTCGCCAGGACCAGGAGTTGACGGCTCTGTAAGGTCAACGAGCGCAATCTGTTGTGGTGCGGTGAATTGAATCGCTTGCATCAGTTGTTTTCAGGTAAGCCTTCTAGATGTCCGAGGTTTTTGACAAGCGCAAAGAGTGCGAGGACTTCTGCTAGCAGTTCTCGGTCGATCGGTTCTTCTAACCACTCAGACCATTTGCGAATGTTGGCTGGGTTTGCAGACCCTGCGATGGTAGTGGTGAGGCATGGATTTTCACAAGAAAACTGTAGGGCGAGTTGGGCGATATCGACGCCTCGGTCTGCACAGAGCTTAGCGGCAGCGCGCGCTGCGGCTTTGACGGGTTCCGACTCCTTGAGCCACGCTGGAAGTTCGGAATTTGTTAGCAGTCGTGCTGAAAATGGTCCTGCGTTGATCGCTCCAATTTTTTTTGCGATGAGGCGCGGAAGTAATTCATCGACGAAGGTCGTGTTTTGTAGGGTGTAACGATTGTAGGAAAGTACGCAGTCGATATGGTCTTCCACATGATCGAGCACAGCGTTGAATGCCTTGAGAGGATAACACGAAAACCCGACGGCTCGCACTTTACCTTGTTTTTTTAGCTCAAGCACAGCAGGAAGAGTTTCCTCCCATATTTGTTCTAGCGGGACAAACTCGACATCATGTAGCAGCAAAACATCGAGGTAGTCAGTACCAAGACGCTTGAGAGAAACGTGGACAGATTCAGCCACGCGTTTTGTGGAAAAATCAAAATGAATATCGGAGTACCGCCCGAGTTTGCTACCCAACAAGTATTTCTCTCGCGGAATACTCTTGAGCCCGATGCCTAGCAGAATTTCTGACATTCCTCGACCGTAGAATGGTGAGGTGTCGATAAAATTCATCCCCAACTCAATGGCGGTTTGGGTCGAAAGCATTGCTTCTTCAAGCGTGATCGATCTGAACTCCGCTCCGAGTGAGGAGGCGCCGAATGAAAGAATTGGCAGTTCAATGCCTGTGTTTCCAAGAATGCGTTTTTTCATGTTAGCTAAGTGCGCGAATTATTTCGATTGTCTGTCTCGCTGCAGATTCCGGATCAGGGAAGGGGAAAATTTCTGCTGACAAATAGCCAGAATATTTAATTTCGAAAAGTGCTTTCATCACAGGTGCAGCAGGGGTGTGACCGTAGCCCATCGCTTGGCGGTTAGAATCAGCAAAGTGGACATGACCGATGAGTCTTCCAGCCTTGCGGATTGCTGCTGATATGTCTTTTTCCTCGATATTCATGTGGAAAAGATCTGCTAGGAGAACGACGTTTTCTAATTTGTGTTGATCGAGAAATTCTGCTGCATCATCGAGACGATTGAAAAGATTGGTTTCGTAGCGGTTGAGTGGTTCGTAGATGAAAGTCACGCCATGGGTTGCGGCGCGTTCACCGCAGCGGCGCAGACCATCAGAAAGTTGGTCCAGCGCCGCTGGATGACTGCGCTTACCTTGCATCGAGCCGAGAATGGCGGGGGCACCGAGTTGACCGCCGAAATCGATCATCGAGAAAATGAAATCGATGGCAGCTTGACGGATTACTGGAGAAGCATCCGTGATGGTTAGTCCTTGTTGAAGCATGCCGGCACCCGTCCCAACCGCTGCAATTGCGAGGCCATAAGTAATGGCAAGCGATTTAACCTCCGCTACGGAAATCGTATCTGGACTGGGAAGAAAAAGTTCTACAGCATCAAAGCCAATGTTCGCTGCCATTGCGAAGGCGTCCGCCAGTGGGGCACGAAGGACAAATGGCCCATTGGCGGCTTCTGGTACCTGACAAACTGTGATTGAAGTTTTCAATTTAAAAATCTTGCAGATGATTCGAATATTTAAAATCGAAAAATCATAGCGTATTCTGAAATGATGACCTAAAATGCTATTATGCCAATGGACATCCCAAAAGGTACAATTACTCCTCCCGCAGGTCGACCAAGTTGGGGCGGAGGAGATGAATTGCCATTGATTTATCTTGGCTGGGGACGTCGTGATTTTGCTACTGCGCCCCTCGGGATGCACTTCGACCTTGGGACAAATTATTTCGTTCTTTTGGAGGGAGAAATTGTTGTAGTGACAGTATCTGGGAGTCGCACGGTACACGGTCCCGCAGCACTCATTTTCGACTCGAATGGAGCTTTTGGTATTTCACAGGTGGTCAGTGGCACCGTCGAAGTCCTCGTTTGGATTTGGCAGGGACAGCCATCGTTGCCAGATTTACGTTCAAAATTGGATGATTTTGTTGTGCTAGAGTTGAGGAAGGCATCTATCCCTGCTTTGATAAGCCTACATGATCGTTGCCGCAACGAGGTGGCGCTTGCTGATGATCAATTACCGCGCACACTAATTGCATTACGTATTTTGTTAGATGTTGAGATTCACCGAGGACATCAAGCGGGTCCTGCTCAAGACGAGATGCGTTGGAAATTAGCACTTGCATGGATGACTGGGAATCTAGCAATCCATGCACCCGTTCCCGCACTTTGTGATTATTTGCGGATGTCGGCCAGCACGCTGCATCGATTTTTTCGAACTAGGACTGGATCCTCCCCCGGTGAATATTTTCGTAGAATGAAACTTGATGAGGCTGTTAGGCTTATCAATATGGAAGGCTGGCAGGTTAAGGCCGTGGCTTTCCATTTGGGTTATCGTCACGCAAATGATCTCAGTCGTGCAATGCGTAGCACTTTGAGCGAGCACTAGGATAGGCGATCTCGGAAATCAGCATAGCCGAACTCTCGCAGAATCTCTAGGTCCCCATTCTCGTGCTGAAGAGCGATTGAGGGATGCTTGACACCATTAAATGTGGTTGTCTTAACCATCGTGTAATGTGCCATGTCATCAAAAACTAAAATATCTCCAATCGTAAGTTCGCGGTGAAAAGAATAGTCGCCGAATATGTCACCCGCCAAGCAGGTAGGGCCTCCTAGGCGGTAAGTAAAACGCTGGGGTGATGTATGAGCCGTAGCTTCAATATGACGTTCAGGTTCGCCCGCGGCATGATAGATTTCCTCTCTGAAAACCACACATGGAGCGCTGTCTGCTTGTTCGTTATCGACTAAAAACACATCGGGACGATAAGGCATCTCTAGCACATCGGGCATATGACCCGTGGCTGAAATATTAAGAATGGCCAAGTGGTGACCGCCTGAATCAAAGACGTCCATTACGGTCGCTCGGAGAACTCCTGTATGAATTGCCACAGCCTCTCCCGGTTCTAGCCAGACTTCGACTTGATATTTTTCTTGGGTGTTACGCACCAAACGGATGAGACGTTCACGGTCGTAAAATGTTTTAGTAATCCAGTGACCCCCGCCCATGTTTAGGTATTTAAACTGTGGGTTATGTAATAAATATCCGAACTTCTCATCCACTACTTTGAGAGTTTTTTCCAAGGCATCTGAATTTTGCTCACAAAGCGTGTGAAAATGCAGTCCTGATAAACCACGAAGGTCGGCCCCAACCAACTGCTCAGCGGTGATGCCAAGTCGTGAGCCCGCGACACATGGATCGTACAGGGCGGTCTCGCCGGTTGAACATTCTGGATTGATTCGCAAACCGCAAACCAACTCGCCTTTCATGAACCTCGGATGTCCCATCACCCTATCGCGAAAGCGGTACCATTGCGAAAGTGAGTTGAAATCAAGATGATGACTAAATTCACAAAGTTCTGTGATATCCGTATCATCGTAGGCGGGGGAATAGGTGATCAGGTGCTTACCAAAATGATCGCGCGCTAACTGGGCTTCCCAAAGACCTGAAGCGCAGCATCCATCTAGGTCATCTGCGAAATATTTAAACGACTTCCAGCACGAAAATCCTTTCAGCGCGAGGACCACCCGACAGCCTGTGGCTTCTTTGATGGACCGTAAGATCGTGGTGTTTCTTTTTAGGGCTGCGGTCGAAATAACAAACATTGCGGATGCAAGTGAATCAGAAGGGTAACTCTTTTGAAATCCAGTTGTTTTTTTTTCGCGATTAAACCCGAAATCCAAAGTTAATTAGAGCATAAGCCGCTTATTAATAACATTTTACAATGGTCAGAAGCGACTTCGCCGAAGTTGCCGCCCGAGCCACCCGGAGACGGGATGACAAACGGGGCATCAGCAGCAAAAATGTGCGCCGCGTAGCCGAAAAATCATCTAACTTCGGATTTCGGGTTAAAGATCTCGCCATGACACTCGCTCAACAATTCCATCAAGATGGTCGGCAGGAAGGCTGGCAAGAAGGACGTTGGATCGGGAAGATTCAGACTCTGGAGGAGTTTTTGAATCTTCCTGTTAGTTGGTATGAGACCCTTGATGCATTATCGCTTGCGGAACTTGAGGCCATCCACCAACGACTGCACGCGGATTACGAAGTTCGCTTCAAGCGGTCTTAGCACTCTTTGAAATTTGCTTAAAAATCTTCGAGAGAAACATAGTCTCTCGAAGATTATTTTATCAGGTTATTTTCGATGCTCCATCCGATCTAAGACCGCTCGTTCAGAGACGCGCCAGTATAGCGTCTCCCATGGCCTTGGTGCCGACCTTTGTCTCACCGGGTTGGCTGGTAGAGATGTCGCCCGTACGATAGCCGTCCGCGATTGTTTTGGCGACTGCTGCCTCGATCGCATCCGCTGCTTCAATTTCACCCAGTGAAAAACGCAAGAGCATTGCGAGTGATAGAATCTGTGCGATCGGGTTGGCGATGCCTTGTCCTGCGATGTCGGGAGCGGAACCGCCGGAAGGTTCGTAAAGACCGAAGTAGAGACCATCGTCGCGTTGTTTGCCAAGCGAAGCGGATGGAAGCATACCGAGTGAGCCGGAGATCATCGCCATTTCATCTGATAGAATATCGCCAAAGAGGTTCTCGGTGACGAGCACATCGAACGAGCCGGGGCGCTTGATCAGCTGCATGGCGGTGTTATCGACATACATGTGCGAGAGTTCGACTTCTGGAAATTCTTTTGCAATTTCGATGACCGTCTCGCGCCAAAGCACCGATGAGGCCAGTACGTTTGCCTTGTCCACGGAAAGCAGTTGTTTTTTGCGACCCATAGCGGCGGTGAAGGCGACGCGGGCGATGCGTTGAATTTCGCTTTTCTGATAGACCATGGTGTCGAAGGCGACAGGTTCGCCATTGCGTTCTTCACGTCCTTTGGGTGTGCCGAAATAGATGCCGCCGGTGAGTTCACGAACGCAGAGCACGTCGAACCCATTGGCGATGAGTTCTTGTTTGACCGGGGACGCGTGAGTGAGAGCGGGAAGGCAAACCCCGGGACGTAGGTTCGCGAAGAGGCCAAAGTGCTTGCGGAGAGGGAGTAGGGCACCGCGTTCAGGTTGGATATCGGGCGGGAGATTCTCCCATTTCGGTCCACCGACGGAGCCGAAAAGGATTGCATCAGCAGCCTCGCTTGCGGCGACGGTTTCTGGAGGGAGGGGGTGGCCTGTGGCATCGATGGCAGCACCACCCACGAGGTGTTCGGTGCGTGAGACGGTGAAGCTGAATCGAGTTTCGACGGCGTCGAGGACACGGAGAGACTCGGCCATGACTTCTGGGCCTATGCCGTCTCCGGCGAGAATCGTGATGCGGTGGGTGCGTGACATAAGTGAGAAAGTGGCGAGCGCATCCATGGGTGGCAAGTGTGCAGTTCTGCAATTTGCTTGCCGCTAGGGGGGGTGGTCTGGATACATGATTAAACCCGAAATCCGAAGTTAATTAGAGCATCGTTTGGCTACAGGTCATGTGGTAGTAGGGTTGTGTCGAATAACCACAACTCATGCCCCTTCACCAAACGATGCA
>Ga0209190_1000278_pt1 | contig 37223 bp, 30 predicted proteins | sample M_140205_XF_Meta_FD_187315 | JGI IMG/M metagenome (GOLD analysis project Ga0209190, IMG submission 187315) | Freshwater microbial communities from Lake Montjoie, Canada to study carbon cycling - M_140205_XF_MetaG (SPAdes) (version 2) | ecosystem: Environmental > Aquatic > Freshwater > Lake...
CAAACCAACTTTTCGTCATTTCCTCATACCCGTGAGGCTGGGCAAAGCAGGTTTTTAAAATTTCCTCCATGCAAGGTGCCAACTGGCTGCCGTCCACCAAGATGATACCAACCACTTGCTGCGGTGCCAGTGATGCTGCCTCCACGACGACGCGGCAGCCCATGCTGTGCCCCACCAAAACCACTGGCCCGAGAGCGAGGGCGCTCATCAATTCTGCCACATCGGCGCCGTATCGCTTGATCGTAGCATCCGCCGCCGTGCCGGGGCTTTGTCCGTGCCCCCTCAAATCCACCGCCACCGTTTGGTGAGTGGGGGAAATGGCCGCGACTTGTGCGTCCCAGTCATCGTGAGCGCAGGTGAACCCGTGAACGAAAACGACCGCCGGTCCGCCGGTGCCCGTGATTTGGTGGTGTAATAGATTCATGGTTGTGGAATGGGGCTAGCAGAAGCCACGGCGCTCGGTCTCAGGCTGGGACGTAAACTTCAGACCCAGCCTCGGCGAACTCTCTCGACTTCTCCGCCATGCCTTGGGCGAGTGCTTCCTCCTCGGCGATGCCCTGCTCGGCGGCGTATTGGCGGACGTCCTCGCTGATCTTCATCGAGCAGAAGTGCGGACCACACATCGAGCAGAAGTGGGCGGTCTTGGCGCCATCTTGCGGTAGCGTCTCGTCGTGATAGAGGCGGGCGGTGATCGGGTCGAGACCGAGGTTGAATTGGTCTTCCCAGCGGAATTCGAAGCGGGCCTTGCTCAGAGCGTTGTCGCGGTATTGCGCACCGGGGTGACCCTTCGCGAGATCCGCAGCGTGGGCAGCGAGCTTGTAGGTGATGACGCCGACTTTGACATCTTCCTTGTTAGGTAGCCCGAGGTGTTCCTTGGGCGTCACGTAGCAGAGCATGGCGCAGCCGTACCACCCGATCATCGCCGCGCCGATGCCGCTGGTGATGTGGTCGTAGCCGGGGGCGATGTCAGTTGTTAGAGGTCCAAGCGTGTAGAACGGCGCCTCATGGCACCACTCTAACTGCTTGGCCATATTTTCCTCGATCATGTGCATGGGGACATGCCCTGGACCTTCATTCATGACTTGGCAACCCTTCGCCCATGCGCGGGTGGTGAGCTCACCCTGCACTTCTAACTCACCAAACTGGGCCTTGTCGTTGGCATCCGCGATGGAGCCAGGGCGGAGACCGTCGCCGATTGAGAAACTCACATCGTAGGCAGCACAGATGTCGCAAATTTCATCCCAGTGGGTGTAGAGGAAATTTTCCTTGTGATGAGAGAGGCACCACTTGGCCATGATCGAGCCACCGCGTGAGACGATGCCTGTCATGCGGGATGCCGTCATCGGCACGAAGCGTAGGAGCACGCCGGCGTGGATGGTGAAGTAGTCGACGCCTTGCTCGGCTTGCTCGATGAGTGTGTCCCGATAGATTTCCCAAGTCAGATCCTCGGCCTTGCCGTTGACCTTTTCAAGTGCCTGATAGATTGGAACCGTGCCGATGGGGACTGGTGAGTTCCGCAGGATCCACTCGCGTGTGGCGTGGATGTTCTTGCCGGTGGATAGATCCATCACGGTGTCGGCGCCCCACTTGGTGGACCAGCGCATTTTCTCCACCTCTTCCTCGATGGAAGAAGCGACCGCGGAGTTGCCGATGTTGGCGTTGATCTTCACGAGGAAATTGCGACCGATGATCATCGGTTCGCACTCCGGGTGGTTGACGTTGAGCGGGATGATGGCACGCCCGGCGGCGATCTCGCTGCGGACGAACTCCGGGGTGATCTCGGTGGGAATGCGCTGGGGGAAACGCTGGAAAATGCTGGGGGTGTACGGGCTTGTGGGATTTTGGGTGGAGCCCTCGTGTTGTTTGTCTAACTGGTTGCGGACGATGTCGTCTTTTTGGTTAGATATTTGGGCGCGCCGCATATTTTCACGGATGGCGATGAATTCCATCTCCGCAGTGATGATCCCCTGATCCGCGTAGTGTTTCTGGGTCACTGGCTTGCCGGTGGCGCGGAGTAGCATGCGGCGGTCCGCGGTGAGGCCTGGGAACTCGATGAATTTATTTGCTCGCTCGGATTTGGAGGCGAACTCAACGTGTTTCTCAGTGAGGTACCCGTTGTCTTGCGGCTGCACCTCGCGACCGTGATACTCCTCGACGTCGCCTCGGGCGAGAATCCAATCGCGACGAAGCGCGGGAAGCCCCTGTTCGGAGGTGCCGGTAAATGCCGGATCGCCCCACGGACCTGAGCAATCATAGACACGAACCGGTGCATTTTTCTCGATGCGACCATTGAACGACTTGGTGTCTGATAGAGCAATCTCGCGCATCGGTACGCGGAGGTGGGGATAGAGTTCGCCCGCGACGTAGACCCGTGTGGAGGCGGGCAAGGCGGCTAAGGAAGCATCGTGGTTTTCGGTCAAGAGACCGGTGGTTTCTTCAGGGCGGATCATGACGGGATGGTAGGAGTTAAAAGTTAGCGTTGTTGAAAAATAAAAAAGCCGTGCAAGCGAGCACGGCCGAGGAAAATGAAACTGCAGGTGTTTCGACTTCCTACGGCGGCATGACCCGCGTCAGGTTCGGAGGGTCTTTTCCGCGCGTCGGAAAATCTCGGCTCTACGGTCGTGAGCGCCCCTGTCGTGTGCGAGAAACTTGGCGAGGGATGGGCAATGTGCCAAGGGAGAAGTGGCTTACTGCGGAAAAATCCACCGCGTTCATCTTTTATTGTCGTTGGTCTCAATGTCCAAGAGTTCGCCTCAGAATTCGAGGGTCTCTCGGGTATAAAAATTTTCCTCAAGGAAGTTCTTGATTCGTTTGCGAGAATCCACAAGGGTCCGCCCGTGCACCGGGGCGTAGCTCAGCCTGGTAGAGCGCCGCGTTTGGGACGCGGATGTCGTCAGTTCGAATCTGGCCGCCCCGACCACTTCATTTGCAAGAAGTGTGTCGTCCTCAGTGCACTCCTTTGGAATTATGTATTTCAAGATTTGATAGAGGAGGTCAGCCCTACCGTTTTAAAATCGGCCGAGCCGCGTCACGCGGCTGGCACAGCCATAATTCAAGGAGGGTGGTCGTCTCGCCCACCAGAATTCAAAACAGCCGCCAAGATCGGAACTCTTCTCTTCTCTTCTCTCACACAGGAAGAGCTTCGCGCCACACTCGGTAGGGCTGGGCCGCCGCGCCCCGCCGACTTGTCGCCAGCGGCGTGGCAGATGAAGAATTGTCGATTGATGTTTGTTGAATTTTGATTTTTGAAGGGAAGAGGTAGGGCTGACCCGCCGCGGTCGGCCGACTTTAACCCTGAGGCAGAGGTGTGATGAGTTGCGATTTCTTTGAGAATGTTCCACTCGAGTGCCGGTCTTAAGTTTTAGGCAAGTGCCTCTTGAAACATCGCCTCTTGGACATCATTCTCGGTCTGTGATTCCAAATGTCCTCGCCGAACGCTACGCCTCGCCCGCCATTCAATCGATCTGGTCCGCCGAGGGGCGCATCGTGCTGGAACGTGAATTTTGGATCGCCGTGATGAAAGCCCAGCGCGACCTCGGACTGGATTTGCCGTCTGAGGCCATCGCCGCATACGAGGCCGCCAAGGATCGTGTGGATCCAGCCTCAATCATGGCGCGGGAAAAAATCACCCGCCACGATGTAAAAGCCCGCATCGAGGAGTTCAACGATCTCGCCGGTCACGAACACGTGCACAAGGGCATGACCTCGCGTGATCTAACGGAAAACGTCGAGCAGTTGCAAGTGTACCGCTCGCTGCTCGTCACCCGCGACAAGACGGTTGCCACTCTTCGCCGCTTTCGCGAACGCTCCGAGCAGTGGAGCGAGCTCATCCTCACCGCTCGCACTCACAACGTTGCTGCCCAGCCGACCACCCTCGGCAAGCGCATCGCGATGTTCGGCGAGGAACTCCTCAGCGGCTTACAAGCGCTCGATGCAGTCATCGCCAATTACGCAGTCCGCGGTCTCAAGGGTGCGGTCGGTACACAGATGGATCAACTCTCGTTGTTCGAGGGCGACGCAGAAAAAGTTGCGCATCTTGAGAAGCGGGTGGTCGCGCATCTCGGTATGCCCGCCGTCTGGACAAACGTCGGTCAAGTCTATCCTCGGTCGCTCGACTTCCGCGTGGTAGCTGCGCTAACAGATCTTTGCTCTGGTCCGTCATCTTTTTGTAAAACACTGCGATTAATGGCTGGAAACGAGACGGCCAGCGAAGGGTTCGCTCCCGGTCAGACAGGCTCCAGCGCGATGCCACACAAGATGAACTCGCGCTCGTGTGAACGTGTGAACGGCTTTCACGTGATTCTAAAAGGCTACCTAACCATGGCCGCGGGACTCGCGGGGGATCAGTGGAACGAGGGCGACGTGTCGTGCTCGGTGGTCCGTCGGATTTTTCTGCCAGATTCATTCTATGCCATCGATGGAATGTTCGAAACATTTCTAACCGTACTTGATCAAATGGATGCTTACGATGCGGTGATCTCTGCCGAGACCGCTCATTATTTGCCGTTTCTCATGACGACTACTATCATGATGGAAGCAGTAAAAGCGGGAGTCGGACGTGAGACGGCACACCACGCCATCAAAGAGCACGCGGTGGCTACCGTGAAAGATCTTCGCGAAGGAAAAGTGGATCATAACAACTTGGTCGAGCGTCTCGCAGGCGATGTGCGACTCGGGCTCTCACGGGAATTTCTCGACGCAATCCTCGCCAAGGGCGATCGCGAATCTGGAGCAGCGTGTGCGCAGATCGCGGCATTTTCAGCGGCGGTTAGAAACCTCGAACTGATCAGTCCAGAGGCTGCAGCTTACGGTCCCGGATCAATTTTGTAAGGACTCCATGCCGCGGGACCTTTTTCTAGCGGACCAAGAAATTTTGCTCCTGTTTCGCGATACCACGCGTGGAGTTTTTCGCGCATCTCTCTGGTGCGTTGACTCTCTTCTGTGGAAAGATCTGTTTTTTCTCCGGGATCTTTTTGGATGTCATAGAGGCTGACGGCACCATCTTCGAATCTCTCTATCAATTTCCAGTCGCCCGAGCGAATCGCACCGCCGGGAAAACCGCCTTGATTGCTGTAATGCGGGTAGTGCCAATAGAGATCGCGTGGAGCAAGTTTCTCGCCCCGCAACAATGGCCCAAGATCGATGCCATCACCCTGATTGGTTTTCAGCCCCGCTGCATCGAGAACGGTGGGAAAAATATCTAACGTGGTAACCGGAGTGGTTTCGACCATACCTGGCACCGCGACGCCGGGCCATCGCACGATGAATGGTTCGCGGATGCCGCCATCATACAGCCACCCCTTGCCGGCACGGAATGGCAAGTTAGATGTCGGTGACCCCTCCGCAGTTGATAAGCCACCATTATCGGAAGTGAAAATGACCAAGGTGTTGTCCGCGAGTCCGAGTGCGTCGAGCGCAGCAAGAATCTTGCCGGTGGCATGATCCATCGACTCGACCATCGCTGCGTATACCGGCAGCGTTTGATTCTGCCGCACCTGCCGAGCGCTGCTTACCGATATTTGGATCTGCTCTTCTGGTTTGAAAATTGCCTGCAACCCGAGACGCTTTGCTTTAGCCTCGTACTTGGCAACGAGATCCGCAGGCGCTTCCAATGGTATGTGAACTTGATAGAACGCGTGATAGATGAAGAATGGTTTGCCAGATTCTTTGGCTCGCTTCATCGCCGCGATAGTTTCGTCTGCGAGTCGTTCCGTTAGAAATTCACCGGGCGGTCCATCTTTGAGACGCGGATTCTGGTAAGGTGAGAACCATCTCTTGGGGTGTCCAGCACTGCATCCTGCGATGTTTTCATCGAAGCCATGGTGCTCGGGCCAGTCGGACTCGTTTGCACCTAGATGCCACTTGCCGACAAAGACGCTGTGGTATCCCGCAGGTTTTAAAGCTTCTGCTAGAGTGGTTTCACTCGTGGGTAATTGTAAGGTGAGGGGGGCACCTTGAAAGCGCTCGGTACGGTTGCCGGGCAGGAAATTCGTCAGTCCAGCCCGAGTGGGCCACTTGCCGGTGACTAGTGCGTAGCGCGTGGGTGAACAAACTGGGTTTGCCGAGTAACCATCACTAAACCGCACACCCTGCGCCGCAAGGTGATCAATGTTTGGCGTTTCGTAAAACGATCTCGGATGGTAGCAAACTAAGTCGCGCTGCCCGAGATCATCGGCAAGCAGAATGAGAATATTCGTCCTCGGTGCGGCATCGATCTTGGCAAGGAGAAGTCCAGTAAGGAAAAGAGCGGAAATACAAAAACGCAAAATCATGGCCTGTATGGATTTTCACTTCTAACCGTAAAAATTTCAGCCGAAAAGTCGCAGGATACTTATTTGATAGGCATATCTTTAACAGAGCTTACCAAATGGAAGTTTACTTTGAGAATTCCTTAGATCGACATCGCGTGGAATCCACCGTCGACGATCATTTCGATGCCAGTGATGAAGGAACCCGCTTTGGAAGACGCGAGAAGAAGAGTGGCCCCGATGAGTTCTTCTGAGTTACCAAAGCGTGATGCTGGAGTCTGGCGGAGGATGTCGAGTACGCGCGACTCGTCAAGTACCTTGCGATTTTGCTCCGCGGGAAAGAAGCCCGGGACAAGCGTGTTCACGCGGATGTCCTTGTCGGCCCACTCGCGTGCGAGGTTACGTGTTAGATTGTGGACTGCAGCCTTGGACGCTGAGTAGGTGAAGACGCGGGAAAGCGGGTTCAGGCCGGAGATTGATCCAAGGTTGATGATCGAAGCCGTTCGCGACTCCTCAAGGAAATAGCGACCGAAAACTTGGCACGCACGGAAGATGGCGGAGAGGTTGGTGTCGATGATGCGCTGGTATTCGTCCTCGGGGATGTCGAGAAATGGGGTGGGGGAGTTTGTTCCAGCACCGTTGATGAGGATATCGACCTTGCCCGAGCGCTCGAGAACCGTCGCGAGTAGTGCTTGGAGTGACTCGCGGGAGGTCACATCCACCGGCACAAAGTAGCCTGTGCCACCGTGAGATTCGACCTCCACTAGGCGCTTTTCTGCTTTTTCAGCGATGCGTCCACCGAGAACGACTTCTGCACCGGCACGGGCCAAGCCCACCGCCATGGTGCCGCAAAGTTCACCGGTTCCTCCGATGATAACGGCGGTTTTTCCAGACAAACAAAAAAGATCTTTGAGAAAAGGAGCGGTTTGCATGAGTCGAGCTTTGGCGGAATTTTTGTCGCTGCCAAGCACCGATTGGCGGAATTCGATGATCAGGATTGCGACGACGGTGAAAGAAGATCACGCTTTACGCATGACTCTAGCAGGGAAGTCCCCTTGGTTCTCTGGTGCAAACCGCCGTAAGCGTTGGTTGATCGGCGTTTCGGGTGGGGCGGATTCGGTGGCTTTGCTACACGGACTGGTGGCGGCAGGTTTTCGCAATTTAGTCGTGTGTCATCTCGATCACGGCCTGCGTGGGCTCGCTTCGACGGAGGACGCAAATTTCGTCAAGCGTTTGGCAGACTCGCTCGGTTTTCCGTGCGAAGCGGAATGGGTAGATGTCGCTGGTTTGATGAAAACTTCTAGTGCGTCGATGGAGACCGCAGCTCGCCATGCTCGTCATGAATTTTTCGCGAGATGTTCAGTCAAGCATCGCTGTGCGCGGGTCATTTTGGCACATCATGCGGATGATCAGGCGGAGACGGTCTTGTGGAACTTGTTGCGCGGATCGAAGGGATTGAAGGGAATGCGGAGTAGGCAGGAATTGGTCACAGAGTCTGGTGTCAAACTGGAACTACATAGACCATTGTTAGAATTTCGACACACAGAGTTGATCGAGTGGCTAGAAGGTCAGGGGTATCGCTGGAGAGAGGATGCGAGCAACGCAGAGCCAGTGGCGGTGCGTAACCGACTAAGAAACGAAGTCCTTCCTTTGTTAGCGGAAATCTCGAAGCGCGATGTTGCACTGGCATTCGCGCGGGGCGCTGCAAATACTGAGGAGTTGGAAGCGCTTGAAGCATGGGCGTTAGAAAAAGCAGATGTGCGTGATCCACAAGGGCGCCTGCATTTGCCAGTGCTGCGGAAGTTGCCAGTCGCTTTGCAGAGGGTCGCATTGAGGCAGTTTTTAAAAGATCACGAAGTTGAATCGATCGACCGTGACTTGCTTGAGCGATGCCTGAGTCTGCTAGAGGTGAAGAACTCAAGTGTGGTAAACCTCCCAGGTGGTGGAAAACTCAAGCGCCGGGAAGGGCGGTTGAAAATCGAGCGTTAAGATCAGTCGCCAGACCAAACTTTTTCAAATCCGTTATTTGGCTTTTCAGCCTGCTTGACTAGGCCATCGGCACTAATCGCCAACCATGGGTTGATGCAGCATCCAAGCGTATCGGTGGCCTGTACAGTCCATACATTGCATGTTCGTGGCACGAAGTAAATGTGCCTTGATTCTAACAGTAAACCTCCGCCCCAACTTGATGTGCCGCAGACGATGGGCCTGCCATCTGCATCCATACGACTGCAATCATTTAGAAAGTCAGCTAGATATTTACCGCGTTCACGTGGGACCAGTTTTCTCAGTACTCGCTGGTGATGGCAAACATCTACGACGTTATAGTAGATGGGAATGAGTTCCATTACCGATGGCGTTGGCAAAAAGAGCGCTTTGAAAAACTTCCAAGGCGTGTGCAACCCTTTTTCCACATAAGCGGTCCGGTCGCCCCAACTGAGGGTCACATACTTGGGCGATCCAAAACCAGCGGGCGGGATAAACCCCGATTCGATGAGCCAATCATAAGGGAAAACCATCCCTGTGTGCAGTTTTTCGGCGATGATCCAAACGAGGACGTCGGGGTCTTGCGCTTTTTGACTTATCGATACGAAGGTTTTTCCCGCATGCTCCACCTTCATAATGTGGGGCGTGTCAGGCAGGCGGATGCCGCACGAGATCGTCGAAACTACTGCTAGAATCACTCCAGCTAGCTTTGCAATGAATCGACTGGAAGGCATCAAGTAGGCAGGAAGGAGCAAATGTATTCGCAGATTCCAGAATCCACGGTGATCGTGAATCCACTGTTACCAGCGACATCAAATGCTGTTCCCGCTTCGACTTCGATGACGTTTGAGCTTCCGTCTAACGTAACCTTACAAGCGCCAGCAATCATTTCCATCCGCTCGGGAGCTGCCGTTCCGAAATGAAATTTTCCTGGATAAATGAGACCGAGTGTTTTTTTAGTGCCATCGGTAAAATGCACAGTATGAGATACGACCTTGCCGTCGAAATAAATATTAGCTTTAGAATCGACGGTAACGTTAGGGAATGAGGACATCATAAATGAAGTTTGGTTAGAATTGTAAATCACTCAGTGGGTAGACCCGCTTCTTTCCATCCGTCCCAGCCAGTGGCAAGTGTAGAGGATGGATAGCCAAAGCTAGAAAGGTGGATCGCGACGGTGCGGGCATCAGGGCAGGTGAAATTGGTGCAGTAAACAACGATGGTTTTTTTGGCGGCCAATGCAGCTTTGATTTCGTCTCCACGTTCGTGAATGGATGCCTCGGAACCATCTTTAGGTAGGCTGATCGCACCAGGAATATGTCCGAGGTTGTAAAAAAATCTGGGTCGCGCGTCGAAGATGATGGCTTGGTCGGACTGCTGCAATGTAAACAGGTCCGTGAGCGAGATGGAGGTAATTTTTCCACGCCCATTCAAGCGCACGGGTGCCCGTGTTTCTAGAGGGGTATCGGCTTTTTCCGACGAGGTGACTTTTCTTGGGCTAGCACAACTCACCAGAGCGACAGCAAAAATCGCAGCAGAAACAGTAAGCCTATGATCGGTCATTTGACGATTTTAATCAGTTCGACATCGAACACCAAGGTCCCTGCTGGAGCGCCCGGTGGGGGGCTATCGCCGTAAGCGAGTTTTCCGGGAATCCAGAAGCGGCGTTTTTCGCCTGTCACCATGAGTTGGACGCCCTCAGTCCATCCAGGAATCACCTGATTGAGCGGGAAGACGATCGATTCATTACGGGTAACTGAGCTATCAAAAAGTTTACCGTCTGTGGTCCATCCCGAGTAGTGGACCTCCACTTGGTCAGTCGCCTTAGGATGCTCGGTCCCGCTGCCTTTTGTTAGAACGCGGGAGGAAATACCAGAGGCGGTTTTTTCAGCGCTCGCCGGAGCCGCCGCCACATCTTCGGGCACAGCAGGTGGCTTGGGTGCGGTCTTGATTCCGAGCAGTTCGACATCGAAAACCAACAATCCGCCAGGGCGACCGCCGCCTGGATTTTCGCCATAAGCGAGACCGGCAGGGATCCAAAAACGGCGTTTTTCCCCTTCCACCATGAGTTGCAGACCCTCGGTCCAGCCTTTAATCACACCGTTGAGCGGGAAACTCGTGGGTTGCCCGCGCTTCACCGAACTGTCGAAAAGTTTGCCGTCGGTAGTCCATCCTGAGTAGTGCACAGTGACGGTGTCTTCAGCGGCAGGTTTTTGTGTGCCTTTGCCCGCTTGTAGGACTTTGGAGGCGAGGCCCGATGCTGTTTTGGATGCATCTGCGGGAGCGGCTTGGACGTCGGATGGTGTTTCTGGCATGGTAGTTTCAGCTTGAGTGGTAGAAGAAATCGCAAGCGTCAAAACGGCTGCGTGTGGCATTATGGCTCGTAAGGATTTCGTGATGAAATTCATACCGCAAGTTTCATAGATCCGAGAAGTCTGTCAACCCCATGGGCTGCAGAAATTCTCATCTGTATGAATTCTCGGCCGATTCATGCTTGTCTCGCACCAGCATGGCGGTTGGCTCATTGCAATAAGGGCATGTGAACGATTCATTAAAAACGATACCGACAGCAACCTTCAGACGATAACTGCCCAGCAATTTTTTTGCTTTACGGTGTTTGGAGCAGTTGGTGGTCGATAAGATGGGCGTTAAGCACAAGGGGCAACGAGTACTTGCCGATAGCCACCACTGGAGTGATGAGATCAAAAAAGTTAGTCCTAGAAATCCGGCAGACGCGAGGGCGAGATTCTTGTCCGTTACAACAAATGCACAAATCAAAAGAACCAAAGCAGCCATGAGTAATAAGAATCTCAGGCAAAAGAGCACCGCAACTAAATAACTGCGGCGTAATGCTCGGTAAGTATTAAATTTATGCAAGACATTATCATACTACGAAAAGTTGATTAATCTATCAAGCTTTTTTCTATGCATTAGAATAAATAATATCGATGGCTCAGCAAAAAAATAGGATGCCTGCGACATCATTTTTTGTTAGGTTGCAGATTTTTTTAACTAACTGATAATTGGTGAATTATGTAAAATAGTTAGTTTTCGTCGTCTTTTTTCGATTTAGTAAAGGAGGGTAAAGTTACCCCAAGAACCCGATGTTCCTACGAACCGCGAAGCCGTCCATTCTCGCATTGGAATCTGGTGAACGACATTTTGAGCTAACAATCGGCATTTCAAATCAGCCGTCTAACCACTCTTTTCTGAATTGTGCCATAAAAGTTCCTGAAAATGAACTGTTTCACTGGACTTGGGTGGACCTGCAAGCAACGCATCGATGCGGGTTAGTAAATCTAGTGAGAGGGGAGTCCGCTCATCGAGTATGTCATGTAGGCGCGTTCTCCATTCGTCCACCGTGCCACCCTCCTCGATCGCCAAACGGGTGGCGGTCTGTGTCAGTCGCCCACTGACTTGGAATTGCCGCCTTGTCCGTTGCAGCCAAGAGTCGAAATAAGGACGGGCGCTCTTGAGGGTGGTCACTCTGCTAGAAATGAATTGATTTGGTGCTCGCGTCAAGAAATCAATCATTTTCGCGATCTCCCTCGTTTCCCCGTCGGATACTTGATGGACTTCTGCGCTGGGGCAGGACTGTCATTTTTTAACGACGCGATCTGGTCGCGCAAATGGGCGGCTCGCTCAAATTCGAGGCGGGATGACGCATCACGCATCTCATCTTCTAACTCAGAAATAACTCGTAGCTTGTCGTAAGTCACTTCATCATCGCCGACCAATGAGCTGTTGATTTTCTCGCCGTGTTCCTTGACGTATTCTTGAGTGTGCAAACTGTGTTGCAGTGCTCGTTTCACGCTCTGGGGCGTAATGTTGTGTTTCTCATTGTGCGCCTGCTGACGAGCGCGGCGGTATTCGGTAATATCGATGAGCGCTTGGATCGAGTCGGTAATTTTGTCGCAGAATAAAACGCACTCTCCCCCGATGTGGCGCGCGGCACGTCCGGCGGTTTGGATCATCGACGTCTCGTTGCGTAAGAAGCCCTCTTTGTCGGCGTCAAGAATGCAAACTAGTGAAACCTCAGGCAAATCCAGTCCTTCGCGCAATAAGTTGATGCCAATTAGAATGTCGAAAGTCGCCGCCCGAAGTTGGCGTAAAATTTCCACACGCTCGACCGCATCGATGTCGGAGTGCAGATATCGGCATTTGAGTCCCGTCCCTTGTAAATATTCCGCTAGATCTTCTGCGGTTCGCTTGGTCAGTGTCGTCACCAATACCCGTTCGTGGCGCTCGACTCGCTGACGGCAGAGCTCGATAGTTTCGTCGATCTGACCCTTGAGAGGCCGCAGGATTAACACTGGGTCTAGCAAGCCTGTGGGACGGATAATCTGCTCAACAACCAGCGGTGTGCCGCGGCGGTTGGGGTCGAAGTCGGTCACCGATTGATCATTTCCGCTCGGCTTAACCTTGATTTTCTTAAAATCGAACATCGCCACTATTACACCGTTGATCTCTGATTTTACTGGGATAAAGGATTTGTTCTCTGGGCGAGAATTGACGATTTCAAAAGGCCCTGGCGTCGCCGAAACGTAGACACGCTGGCCGGTCATTTGCATAAACTCTTCAAAGCGCAGCGGACGGTTATCAAGCGCGCTAGGTAGCCGGAACCCGTGGTCAACTAACACGGTTTTGCGGCTCTTGTCGCCTTCATACATGCCGCCGATTTGTGGGATGGTCGCGTGGCTTTCATCGACGAGTAACAGAAAGTCACGCGGGAAGAAGTCTAACAACGTGTATGGCCGCGCGCCAGGATCCCGTCCGGTGATGTGCCTTGAATAATTTTCAATACCTTGGCAGAACCCCATCTCTGCCATCATTTCTAAATCGTAATCAGTACGCATTCTCAGCCGTTGGGCTTCGATGAGTTTGCTGTCTTTTTCAAATTTCGAGACTTGTTGGTCGGCCTCTTTGCGAATTTCTATCGCGGCTCGCTTCATTTTGTCGCCGGGAGTGACGAACTGCTTTGCTGGAAAGAAGGTGTGAGACTCTAACCGATCAATGATATTGCCAGTCAGGGTGTGAATACTGGTGATTCGCTCAATCTCATTGTCAAAAAATTCCACGCGGATCGCTGTCTCATCAAGATACGCTGGGTGAACTTCAACCACATCGCCACGCACACGGAATTTTCCGCGACCGAAGGCGATGTCGTTACGCTCGAAAAGCATCCCAACCAGTGAGTTGAGAAACTCCTCACGAGTCAGTTTTTGACCGACCCATATCGGCACCATCATGTTTGAATAGTCTTCTGGCGAACCTAAACCGTAGATGCACGAGACCGAGGCAACCACGATCGTGTCTTGTCGCGTCAAGAGTGAGCCCATGGTGCTCAGACGCAAACGCTCGATCTCGTCGTTGATCGCAGAATCTTTCTCGATGTAAGTGTCGCTTCTCGGAATGTAGGCCTCAGGCTGATAGTAATCGAAATATGAAACGAAATATTCGACTGCATTGTGGGGGAAAAAGTTTTTAAACTCGGAGTAGAGTTGAGCGGCCAGCGTTTTGTTGTGGCTCATGATCAAGGTCGGCTTGCCATGATTTTGAATCAAATTCGCCATGGTGAAAGTTTTCCCCGACCCAGTCACGCCAAGCAGTGTTTGGTGGGTATTTCCTGCTTCTAACGATTTCGTCAGTTTGGCAATCGCCTGAGCCTGATCTCCCTCAGGTTGGTAGTCGCTCACAAGTCGAAATGGCATCGCTGCCGAGTCATAAGCGCGCATTGCACTGACTTCAAGTTCTACAGGTGATTCTGCGTAGTCATCAGTGGTTGCGTTGCCACCAATCACTTTTCAGCATGCCCCAATCGTTTAGGCTCCTCTGGACGAGGGTAAATCCTGCAAGCTTCAACATTGGATCTGGGGAAACCAGCGAACTCGCCCGCAAGTCGACCAGCTTTTGAAAAAATGCATACAGCAAGGCTAGTATGATGCGGCATCTCATTCCAGCGATTCGGTTGGGGGCTATTTCAAAGTCCGCGACCAGCCAAGTCGCTGAAGGTGCCGCCAACTCAGCCAGACGATTCACCACCATCGCCAATTCATCTGCCGGAAAACAATCGAGAAAAAAATGAGTGACGATTAAATCAAACTCACCGTGCTTTGGCGTCCATCGCAATAAATCAGCATGCACGAAATCAACGTGATTTGATCGGATTTTACTACGGGAAATATCTAACATTTTCAAGCTGGAGTCGACCACCACCACGGTCGCCTCTGGAAACCTGCGAGTAATCATGGGTAAAAATCGACCATGACCTTCTCCCACCAGTAGCACTCGGCTGGGTGAAGAGATTTTATCTAGAAACATCAAGCGGCAGCGCTGCAACTTATTGCCTGCGGCTAGAAATTCCATCGTTCGATAAAAGGGTGCCAAGCGGTCAAAACTCATCGCACGTTTTATTCATCTTTAATGCGGTTGATTCTAACATTATCATCAATCAAAACCATCGATGGCTTATCCTTCGGCGGCGACAGCGTGACCACGGCGCTCATTGGTCAACAGAGTGAGAACTAAACCGACGAAGATAAAACCTGCTAGCACAAGCAATGCTTGAGACGTTCCAACCGTATCTTTCACCCAAGCGAAGGGAAATGTCATGATGGCGGATAATTTCCACATCAATCCCCAAATTCCGAAGACCTCGGCCTCTCGGTTCGTTGGGGCGAGATAACTGACAAACGCACGGTTCGCCGACCCAAGTGATCCGAGCCCGAATCCCAGTAAATTTCCGATCAGCCAGAGCGGCCAAGTTGGATATTTATCAAGTGCACCGCTGAGAGAGTGTGCCGTGTTAAGATGTGCGTAGTAAGCGAAACCGAGCGAGGTCAAAAGCCAGATGACTAGGAAAACCAACACTGAATTGCGATGGCCGATTCTATCTTGATAGAGTGTGGGGATGATCGTACCGATGATACCGGAGACAGTGATCACTGCCACAAAGACCACCAGGTCCACTTGCTCGAAGCCATATTCCACGGCTATTTTACTGGCAAAGAAAACCACCACGCTCATTCCTGTTCCGTAAAAAAGCGATGCGACTAACAAGATAGTGAGATCTTTGTAGCGGGGGATATCGCGGAGCGATTTAGCCAACCGAATGAACCCCAAAGTGAGCAGGTTCTTTTCGTCATGATTGACCTGTGGCATCTGGGGTTCTTTGAGCCATAGCAGCGTAGGCACTGTAAATGCGAGAAACCACAGTCCTGCAAAAATAAAGAACGGGCGCCAAGAATCAGATGATTCGCAACCTAACAGCACCATTCCACCAGCAGTTATAATTAGCAATATGAGCGCTGCCACATAGGAGCATGCCCATGAAAATCCACTCACCCGTCCAACGTTTTTCTGCTCAGACAAGCCACTTAGAAAACTGGCTAGAAAATTTTCTCCAATAGAGAAAGCAAAGTTCGCCGGAATGTACAACAGGACCGCGAGCCATATTTGTCCCGGTTGAATAAATCCAAGAGCACAGGTGAAAACGCCACACATCAAACCGGAGCTAATCAAAAACATTTTCTTCCACGCGCGTTCGTCAGCGACTGCACCAGCCAAGGGCGAGAATAGCGCGGCGAGTAACATGCTACTGCCGTAGGTGAGTGCCCAGATTCGGTCGTCGATCGCTGGGTTCTTGACCACTACCTGAGAAAAAAAGATGGAAAATAATAGCGTGTTAATAATGAGTGTGAACGACTGATTCGCCACATCGTAGGAGATCCAGGACCAAAGTTGCCGCTGCTGAGGGAAGCCATTTAACGGATAGAAGCGGCGAAAATTGATCATCTGAAAAGCTTTTGTAGCGGAATTCGCACGAGGCGCAAGCCCCACGCCTGTAGCAATGAGGTGACAGGTTCGTCGCGACGCTCTTAGGATCAATCATGACATTTGAAATTCATCCAAGACTTCGCGCAGGAGCCTTTGAAATTGGTCAATTCAAAGGGTGTCGGTTGCTTTTGAAAAATAATGCCTTTTTCCCGTGGTTCCTACTCGTACCCGAGGTTGAGGGAGTGGAAGACCCGCATGAATTACCGAGCGAACGCTACACAGAAGTGATGCTGGCCACGCGTGGCGTTTCTGAATTTGTATCCGATCACTTCAAGCCGGATAAGCTAAATGTCGCATGCATCGGCAATCAAGTCCGGCAGATGCACATCCACATCGTCGGGCGATGGCCTAGTGATGCCGCATGGCCAGGCACCGTCTGGGCGTTTGATGGAAAACAATCGTACACCGATTTGGAAAAGGAAAAAATTTGCTCAGCGGCTCGACTCTGGCTAGGGATTTGATGGTTTTAAATAGCATGAAAAATTTGCATTCGTTGTATTTTCACGCTTGGTCTCATGCGGATTCTCAGTTGTTATAATGCCGCCATGACCTATCTTGACGAAAACTTTCTGCTTCATTCTCCCACCGCTCGACGGCTTTTCCATGAGGTTGCTAAAGACCAGCCCATCATCGATTATCACTGCCATCTATCACCTCACGAGATTGCTACCAATCACCGCTGGGAGAATATCTCTGATATATGGCTTGGGGGTGACCATTACAAGTGGCGCTTGATGCGTGCGAATGGCATCAGCGAAGATTTCATCACTGGCAATTCGTCTCCTCGTGAAAAATTTCAGGCATGGGCTGAGACGGTGCCCTACACCTTGCGTAACCCCATCCACCATTGGACACACATCGAGCTGCAGCGATATTTCGGTATCGATCTTTTACTGACCCCAAAGACCGCAGATGAGATTTGGGAGCGGACGAACGATAAACTGGCAGAGCCGAATTTCTCAGTCCACGGATTGTTAAAACAATTCGACGTCCGTGTTGTTGGCACAACGGATGATCCTGCAGATCCCTTGGCCGATCATCACGTGATTGCTCTATCGGATTTGAAGACGATTGTGGTGCCGACCTTCCGTCCAGACAAGGCGATGCTTGTGGATCGACCTGAATTACTAATTCCATGGATGGAAAAACTTGAGGCAGTTTCTAACACTTCTATCGTCCACTTGTCGGATCTTCTTGGTGCGTTACAGAAGCGGCATGATGCATTTCATGCGGCAGGGGGGCGTCTCTCTGATCACGGTCTCGACCGGCTGCCTGCGCTGCGATGCTCGGATGAGGAGGCCGCAATGATATTTGATAAGGCCCGGAGTGGCAAACCCGCGAACACAGAGGAGAAAGAAAAATTTTCATTCTATCTGATGGTGTTCTTCGGCCAGCTTGACGCCGCAAAAGGCTGGACGAAGCAACTTCATCTTGGTGCGTTTAGGAACGTCAATTCTTCCATGGCGAAAAAGCTTGGTCCCGATACAGGATACGACACCATCGGCGACACCGTTCAAGGTGCTGCACTGGTGAATTACTTGGATGCTCTAACATCTTTAGATTCTCTGCCGAAAATGGTGCTTTATAACCTCAATCCACGCGATAATTACCTTTTCGCCTGTCTCACTGGACCCTTTCAGGACGGCACGGTTGCGGGGAAAATTCAATTTGGTTCAGGTTGGTGGTTTCTTGATCAGAAAAATGGAATGGAACTGCAGATCGATGCTCTATCTGCGACCGGACTTCTTTCTCGCTTCGTAGGAATGCTCACGGATTCGCGTTCGTTCTTGTCATTTCCGCGTCACGAATATTTCCGCCGTATCCTCTGCAATCTTATTGGAGGAGAAGCTGACCGCGGTGAACTGCCAGATGATTTCGCTGCGCTATCCGGACTGATCAGCGCGGTATGTTTTGGCAATGCGAAACGCCAATTCGGATTTGATGTGTAGAATCGAAATCAATCGAATACTTATTTATTATGTTTCTAAAAATTATCGCACCATTTTTCCTCCTAGCTGCGACTCTCAATGCGGTTCCTATTTATATCGGTACGAGTACGGGAAAAAGCTCAACCAGCAAGGGCATCTATCAAGCAGACTTTGATTCTACCACGGGCAAACTCAGTGAACCGACACTCGCTGTAGAATATCAGAATCCTAGTTACCTTGCACTCCATCCGTCCAAACCACTGCTCTACGCTTGCGGAATTCCTAACAATTTGTTCCCCGACGAATCGGGCTCTGTCGCGGCCTTCAACATCGGCGAAAATCACGGTTTGAAATTCCTGGGTGAGGTATCCAGTTGCGGCAAGGGCACCTGTCATCTTGCCATCGATGCCACCGGCAAGACGGTCGCGATCGCAAATTATGGTGACGGCAGTCTCTCGACGGTAAAACTCGATGACTCGGGACTCCCCACCGCCTCCGCCACCGTCACCAAACACAGCGGTGATGGACCCAACAAACCCCGCCAAGATGGACCTCATGCGCATGGCGTTTATTTCGACAAGGCGAACAAGCATCTCTTTGTGCCAGACCTCGGACTGGATCGGGTTTTTGTCTATCCGTTTGATGCGACGACTTCAGAGCTTGGAACACCGTTGGCTGCGCTAACTACCATGGCCGGCGCTGGTCCACGGCACATGACTTTTTCTGCCGACGAAAAATTTGCTTACGTGATCAATGAACTAGATAACACGGTTCTGGTTGCTTCATATGTTGATGGAAAATTTAAACCACTTACCACCGTTAAGACCTTGCCAGATGGTTACGTGGAAAAAAGTACGACCTCAGAAATTGAAGTGCATCCGGACGGAAAGTTTGTTTATGGATCAAACCGAGGACACGACTCGCTTACCGTCTATCATCGAGACGAGAAGACTGGAAATCTAACATTGATTCAACACGCGCCATGTGGCGGTAAGACTCCTCGGCACTTCAAAATCGATCCCACCGGCAAGTGGTTGCTCTGCGCCCATCAAGGGTCGAATACGATCAGCGTGCTGTCGCTCGATCCGGCGACCGGTCTGCTTGGCGAACCATCAAACACGGTATCTGTTCCGAGTCCGACTTGCCTGCTTTTTTCACGCTGATCACCCGTGATTTGTGCTGACAGAATCAACGCGACTCAACGAGTGGGTGAGTTTCTCGCGGCGCTCGCGCACGAGGCGTACGACGAGTGAAGTCCAACCAGTCTGGTGAGAAGCGCCAAGTCCTTCGCCGGTTTCGGCGTGGAAATATTCATAGAATAACAGGAGATCCTGCCAGTGGGACACGTCGGCGTAGCGGGTGGCATCCCCGAAGCAGGGGCGGTAGCCTTTTTCATTTGGTAGGAAAAGTGCGATCAGACGATCGCACAAATCGATCGCAATTTCTCGCAGGGTACAATTTTTTCCTGAGCCGGTGGGGTATTCGACCTTAAAGGTGTCACCGTAAAAGTAATCGTAACGCTCTAGTGCCTCGATGATTAGAAAGTTGACAGGAAACCAAACGGGACCGCGCCAGTTTGAGTTGCCGCCAAACATGTCGGTGGTGGCTTCTCCAGGCGTGTATGGGACCTCGTGGCGCTGACCGGCGTGTTCGAAGACGAAGGGTTTCTCTGCATGTGCTTTGCTGAGTGAGCGGATACCGAATGTGGATAGAAATTCTTTCGGGTCTAACATGTGTGAGAGACTTTTGCGTAGGCGAGCCTCCGATGGAATCGCTAACAGGCATCGCCCCGGGTTTTTGTCACCACTCACCCGACGCACCGTGACGTATTTTAATAAATCCGGGCGGTTGACCAAGAACCAGTCCATCCGCTTGCGAAAGTCAGGCAGTGCGTCGATGGTTTTTTGCTTAAGCACTGTGACCGCGCACATCGGCAGCAATCCAACGAGTGATCGGATACGCAGGGGGATGGGTTCCTTGTGGTTGATGATGAGCTGGTCGTAGTAGAATCCATCATCACTGTCCCAGAGCCCAGTGCCACCGAGTGAGTTGATGGCGTCGCAGATGCTGACGAAGTGCTCAAAGAACTTTGAAGCGATATCTTCGTAAGCAGGTTTTTCTAACGCGAGTTCAAGAGCCATCGAGAGCATGGTGAGGCAGAACGATGCCATCCATGCGGTACCGTCGGCTTGATTGAGGTGTCCGCCGCCCGGCAGCGAGTGCGAACGGTCGAAGACACCGATGTTATCTAACCCAAGGAAACCGCCACCGAAGACGTGACGTCCGGCGACGTCCTTGCGATTCACCCACCAAGTGAAATTGAGTAAGAGTTTTTGAAATGCGCGCTCTAGAAATAACAAATCTCGCTCGCCCTTTTCACCAGAGATTTTATAGACTCGCCAGACGGCCCATGCATGGACCGGCGGGTTAACATCCGAGAAGTTCCACTCGTAGGCTGGGAGTTGTCCGTTAGGGTGCATGTACCACTCGCGGAGCAGCAACAGCAGTTGGCTTTTTGCGAAGACAGGATCGACGGTGGCGAATGGGATCATGTGGAACGCGGTGTCCCATGCAGCGAACCATGGATACTCCCATTTGTCCGGCATCGAGAGGATATCGCGGGCATAGAAATTTTGCCAATCCGAGTTACGACCCTTCGTTCGGTTTTCTGGCGGGACGTCGTGATTCCCCTTCAGCCACTCCTCGACAATGTAGTAGAAAAATTGCTTGGTCCAGAGCAGTCCCGCGTAGCCTTGCCGGCAGATGAGTCGCTCGTGGTCGGAGATGCCATGCGGGATGACTTGCTCGTAAAACTCATCGCTCTCAGCAATTCTCTGCGAGAATAATTCTTCGAACTCTTCGAATCCTGCAAAGCCGTTGGCTTCATGAAGTGAATGCAAACGGCAGCGGACGGTGATAGATTTGCCAGCAGGTATTAGAAATGTTAGATGGGCAGCGACTTTGGTGCCAGATGGGGTGGGGGAGATCGCCGTAGGGTCGCCATGAATGAGGTGGCGATGAAAGGCATCCTTGACGTAAGGCGTCGTATTTTTCGTGCCAAACACGGATTGAAAATCTGTTTCATTTTCAGTGAACAGCCAAGGAACGGCTGTTGGGAAATCAGGTGAATCGACAAGCATCTTGAACGTTCCAAGTGTCTCGTGCTGTGCTTGGATCGTTGTTCCATCTCTCACGATGTTAGGCTTTTTGTGCGGTGTCTCGCGGTTGTTCTTCCAACTCCAAGTGTTGCGGAACCAGAGTGTGGGCAGGACGTGAATCTGGGCGGCACTTGGTCCGTGATTGGTCACGGTGATGCGCCAGAGAAGATCTTCCGGTGTCCGCTTAGCAACTTCTTGAACCACGTCGAAGTAGCGCCCGTCGTCGAACAATCCCATGTCGGCGAGTTCTAACTCGGGCCCAGACCGACCGAGTTCTTGGTTTTTTTCGCGGAGCGCGGTGTAAGGAAAGGTGGCGTGCGGGTATTTATAAAGTGCCTTGGTGTAAGAATGGGTGGGCGTCGAGTCGAGGTAGTAGTAGCACTCCTTGACGTCTTCGCCGTGATTGCCCTCGTTCCCACCGAGTCCAAAAAGTCGCTCTTTTAAAATCGTATCGTTACCATTCCAAAGAGCGGGTGCGAAACACATCCGGCATTGCCGATCAGTCCATCCCTGCAATCCGTCCTCGCCCCACCGGTAGGCGCGGCGGCGCGAGTGGTCGTGGGGAAATGCCGCCCAACTGTTACCATGCTCTGAGTCATCCTCACGGACGGTACCCCATTGCCGTTCGCTTAGAAAAGGACCCCAGCGTCGCCATTTGATATTCCCCGCTTTGTCTTCGGCGAGCCGATGTTTTTCTTGGTGCATCCGGCTGGATGACAGCAGGAATTGTGCACAGTTGCCAGAGAACACGCAGATGGGTGAAAATTTCACATGGAAAATTACTTTTAAAGCAATGGATCAACGATTGGGTTACTCTGTTTTTCGTAGGTTCAAAATTTGCTTCAAATGCATTTAATTTGATTCTTTTAACCTTCGGGATTGGCGGTGGAGTTTTTTTATCATTTGCTGTTTGCCTAATGGATTTGCAGCCGTTGCAAGGATTGACGATTGGAGAAATGGTTGGCTTTGGCGGCTGTGGCCGCGTTTATCATGCTCAAGACGGACAGGCGGCGGCCTGTGTGGTGAAGATTTTTGATGAGAATGCCATTTCTCGACCGCTCCTCGCGACAACGACCGCACGGTTGCAATCGAATGGTTGGCCTAGCGGAGTGATGCCATTATTGTCATCAGATTTTACGGAAACGCCGGCGTGTTGGGTGACTCCATTGATGTTGATGCACGGTCCGGGATCGCTCTCGCGGACCCTGCAGTCAGTCCTAGCGGAGCATCCAGGAGCCAACTCATGGAAATTGGTTAGATCAATGGCGCGTTCACTTGCGCAGATGCACTTGCGTCGTGTCGCTCATGGTAACTTGAAACCAGGAAACGTTTTTTTTAATGATGATGGCGAAGTGTTGCTGAGTGACTGGGCGATGGGAAATATCGCTGGATTCAGGCAATTTTCCTTCACCGATGCCGTTTTATATCAAGCGCCAGAACAACTTAGAAATCCCACTGGCTACTTCGACGGTGAGGGATATCGCTGGGATGTTTTTTCGTTCGGGGTGTTAGCATACCGCGTGCTGACCGGTAAGTTTCCACGTTGCGAAGAAACATTCAGTTTCGTGGCCCCGGAAAATGGCGCCAACCGCCGCGAGGGAATCCATGCCGACCTAGCTAAAATCGCAAGAAATCTTGAAAATGAGCCGGAGGTGACTTGGCCTGACTCACCTCAAAACGTTCTTGAATCAAGTTTTCGCGAGTGGATTGATCGCTGCCTGTCGCTCGATCCAATTCAGCGACCATTCTCGATGATGGAGGTTTCTACAGGATTTGATTCGTTAGAAATTAAAGAATCTCTCGATGCGGAACGTGAAACGAGGTTGATTCAACAGCGTAGCGCAGATCGCCGATCGAAGGTTTTCCTGTTTACGACGGGTATGATTATTACGGCTGTGATATTGGGTGGTGGGCTTTGGCAGCGGACGAATCAAGAGCTTCAGCAAGAGCGTGCGGCCTCGGTTCAAAGTTTAAAATTAGTCGAAAGTGCTACCGCTGCTGCCAATGCTGCGGTGGCCGAGAAGGCTATCGCAGAGACGGCTAGGGAGGAAGCCGTGGTGAAAATGATGAAATCCCAGAAAGATCTATCAGAAGATAGGGATATTTCCATGAGCCTGCTAGAAGCATCACGAATCAACGGGGATCGCTTGTTTTCATGGGCGATGGAAAAGGACAATCTCCCACTGGCACCGCTCGACGGAAGTAATATTCGTCTCAAGGAGTTAGAAAAGTACTTCGTAGATTTCATGGCTAAAACGGCCGATGAAGACAACTTGACTGACGAGAGAGCACGAGTGGCCTTGCAGTTGGCGGAGGTTTCTATTTCAGGGGGTGATGCAGTCACGGCTAGCAAGCGGTTCAGCGAGGCAAAACGGTTGTTGCTAAACACGCCGGCTGATTCAGTGCTCATGCTCAGATTGGCTAAGGATTCGTTGCTGCTGGCCATGCTTCAACAGTCGGTAGCGGACCCCGGGGCGGAAGCCGCGTTCATCGCCGCACGTGCAGCCATCCAAGCGGTGGAACAGAATGCCAAGAATACTGACCGACTGGCTCAGTTATTGGCAATTTTAGATTTCCATGAGGCTCAGTCGCTCGCTGCGAGAGGTGAGGATGCTAAGGCACTGTCACAACTGATGAGAGCCACTCAGACGCTCAATTCGATCGCAGATCAATACCCCGAAACGGTCTCGGTGAGATCGGAACTGGCCGCTTGTTATCTCTCATCCGCGGCGATTCTAGACGGCATGGGCAGCATGGGAGATGCTCGTGAAGTCCGTGCTCTAGCCTCGGTGGAATTCGTCAAATTGTTGAAGAAGACCCCCAAGGATTTCGCGTTGCGTTTTGATCTAGCGGGCTGCTACGCAGCCATGGCTGAGTCTGCGGTGCTTTCCGGTGACTTGGTGGGTGCCGATTCGATTTCCCAAGAAGCGATGAAATTGTTAGACCAGCTCGTGGTCGAGCAGCCAGATCGTGATGATGTCGGCATACGAAGAGCCGTGCAATTAGGCTTACGTGCGGGAATAAAGCGGGATCGTGGCTTATCCTCCGAGGCGATTCATGACTACGACGAAGGCATGAAGATTCTAGAGAAATTCCGTTCCACGAGTCCGGCAAATGGCTTGGCTTTGTTCCAACTTGCACAACTCTGGTGGCAAAAAGGCAAGATGCTTGGCATGACGGGTCAGTGTGATGAAGAAATCGCTCTGATTCAGCAAGCCGACGAGACGCTAAAACAGTTAGAGCTAGGCCCTAGCTCCGCAGGTTATCGGTGGGAACAGTTACAAAGTTCCAGAGCTTATTTGCTTGGCGACTTAGGTCATGCTCTTCAATTAGAGAATCAAAAAAGTGATGCTGTCAAAGCGTTTACCGACTCGATAAGTTTATGGCAAAATCTCATTAAATCGCGACCCGAAAGTGAGGAATATACTGAAGGTCTCGATTGGTGCCGTCAACGGTTAGAAGATTTGAAATAACCAGATAACCCCAGAGAGGTGCACACCCCTAAGACGGCTTTGGCAGACAAGAGCCATGATCTCATTTTATCTTTGCTCCTAAACTTTTCCACTCACATGGGCACCAGATTAAAAATCTGGTAGGTTTCCCACCCTTAACTGATTGACAATCAAAGGTGGGCCCGCAGGGATTTGAACCCTGGACCAAGGGATTATGAGTCCCCTGCTCTAACCGCTGAGCTACAGGCCCTGTATAGGATTGTGACGATTGATTTTGCAAAGTGCATACCTAAAATAGCCACCTAATGCGCAACGGATTGTCAATCCATGCAACAAAAAGCGCAATTCAGTTAATGCAAGGTGCTTTGCTTGTTTCATCATCGTGCGGGCACTTACTACGCCATCGCCAAGGTCGGCTGCAATAAATTTCTGAGCAGCCTCGATTTCGATGGATTCCGACGATTTCAACTCCGCCAAGAACCAGCTAACAACTCGGTAGTTACTCGGTTCTTAACGACGTTGAAATCATATACCGCTGGTGGCGAGGACGATGACTTTATCCTATCCGTTGGAACCCTTGCCGAGCAGAAAGGCTTCAGGAACGACAGCCCACGATTGGCCTAGGGTGCAGAGAAGGGGATGGCATGGGAGAAATAGTGAGAGATCAAACCCAATGGAGGCCCTCGGCCTCACATGCAGCGGCAAGGCGGACGTCGGACGTCGGTTGTCGGTGGTCGGTGGTCGGTGGTCGGTGGTCGGTGGTCGGTGGTCGGTGGTCGGCTGGCCGACGGATTCCCGCCAGATCCCCGGCTTGCTGGGGCCCATTGTGTTCGCGATGATTCTTCTTGGCCTCGCCTTCAGCGGTCACTTCTTCCCGAAACAGTTTTCACAAATGTAAATTCCGATTCCGAGTGCGGTGCCGTCACGGGATGAGCCATAGGGAGTTTTAGCCAGACTAGAAATAACTGCGTTGTAGTCTTAAAATCAATGAGATGCGACTTGTTCTTGCGTAAGGTAAAAACTTTTACCTTATAATTTCCGCAATGAACGATCTTACCGCGACATGGGACTTTTATGGCCGCCGTATCGGCAAGATCAAACCCAATGGAGGCCCTCGGCCTCGCATGCAGCGGTAAGGCGGACGTCGGAACAGGCAAACGAGAGTTGGTTCAAGCCTGCCTCCGCCAGCGTGAGCGCGGCGGCAAGTTGGAGCGCGTCTGCGGCACGCAGGGGATGGGTACGCAGCAAGCGCCGAGAAAGCGTGCGGACGGCAACGACGGGCGATACCTCATGCCAACTGGCTGCTAGATCCGCCAGGCGCTCACGAGCCAGTCGTGCATCACCCGCGGACAGCGCGCCCTCACGCAGCCTGCGTTGGATGGCAGATTCGCATTCGACCGGCGTGCCCCACCACACGGCAAGCTCAGAATCTGATTGAAGTTGCTGGCGGCGTGGCTCGGAATCCGCCTCGTCGACCAATAAGGCGACCAGTGCGGAGCTGTCCCAAAAAATCATCGGCCCTCCTCTCGTTCCGCCAAAATTGCCTGAGCGAGGGAATTTTCATGCGCCAATGAGGCACGCGGGGCAGCTAAAAACGCTGCGACATCAAGAACCTTGCTAGGTGGTACGAGCAAACCGCTGGTGTGCGCCGCCTCCAATCCCGCTGTTAACGAGTGGGAAATCGGCTGCAGCGTCGCGACCGGCTTGTTGCGCTCCGTGATCAAAACCGTCTGTCCCTGCTTCACCAAATCGATCAAGTGGCTGAAGTGACTCTTCGCCGAGGCTATGTTGGATGTATGCATGTGACTATGATGGTCATGATTCGGGTTTTTGTCAAGGGGGCGGTGGTCGGTGGTCGGTGGAAGAGGTAGGGCTGACCCGCCGCGGTCCGCCCACTTGTCGCCATCGGCGTGTTAGGAGGAAGGAAAGCTGAGACCTGAGAGCTGAGAGCTGAGAGCTGAAATGAAGAGGTCAGAGGAAGAAATGCCGACTGATGAATGTTGATTTTGGATTTTGGATGGGAAGAGGAAGAGTTCAGAGGTAGGGCGCTACCGCTGGGAGCGCAGTCAAAGAGATGAGGAAGGGATGCCAAGAAGAGCCGGAACGTCTGAGCCTGGCGATTCTTTCGCGGTTCAATGGCGTGCTGCCCCGGCGGTGCAGCGTTACCTTTGAGGTCAGAGGTCGGAGGTCAGAGGAAGAAATGACGATTGATGAATGTTGATTTTGGATTTTGGATGGGAAGAGGAAGAGTTCGGAGGTAGGGCGCTACCGCTGGGAGCGCAGTCATAGAGATGAGGAAGGGATGCCAAGAAGAGCCGGAACGTCTGAGCCTGGCGATTCTTTCGCGGTTCAATGGCGTGCTGCCCCGGCGGTGCAGCGCTGTCTTAAATGCATTTCGGCGGTGTGTCTGGTTAGAACTCGATGGAGCTTGTCACCAAGCAACGCATCTCGCAGGTCTTCAGTGCCTTTCGGCGGTGTGTCTGGTTAGGACCAGATCCTGAATCATGAACCCCGATTCCCGTTCACTGTCTTCAGTGCCTTTCGGCGGTGTGTCTGGTTAGGACCCTTAAACGTAGCCAAGAGGACAAGACTCGATCCGCTGTCTTCAGTGCCTTTCGGCGGTGTGTCTGGTTAGGACAAGGAGTTGTGCCCTCAATCACGAAGCTTGAGTACGTCTTCAGTGCCTTTCGGCGGTGTGTCTGGTTAGGACACTGGAAAGCGAACAACTGTACGCACAAATTGAAGTCTTCAGTGCCTTTCGGCGGTGTGTCTGGTTAGGACAAAGATGGATTCACATGGGTTTATAACTGCGGGTGGAGTCTTCAGTGCCTTTCGGCGGTGTGTCTGGTTAGGACGCCGCATTCACCAGCAACTCCGCTACTTGCGGAAGTGGGTCTTCAGTGCCTTTCGGCGGTGTGTCTGGTTAGGACTGGTGGCGATCTACTCGCGCCCCGATAAGGAGATCGAGGGTCTTCAGTGCCTTTCGGCGGTGTGTCTGGTTAGGACGATCAACGTATCGGGTAAAGGTCCATACGCTACGCGTCTTCAGTGCCTTTCGGCGGTGTGTCTGGTTAGGACTCAAGCGGGCGGCATGAAAGGCGATGGACTAAATCCTGTCTTCAGTGCCTTTCGGCGGTGTGTCTGGTTAGGACTCCTGTGTCGGGACATCATCCTCTTGGAGAGCAAAGAGGTCTTCAGTGCCTTTCGGCGGTGTGTCTGGTTAGGACTCAAACAGGTGCGCTGCAACGACACCCGCCACCTCGTCTTCAGTGCCTTTCGGCGGTGTGTCTGGTTAGGACCACATTTCGTTGTGAGTGGTTCTGTTGTACCAATGGGTCTTCAGTGCCTTTCGGCGGTGTGTCTGGTTAGGACGGTCACCAAGGATGGTAAAAGACGCTACCGCAAGGTGGGTCTTCAGTGCCTTTCGGCGGTGTGTCTGGTTAGGACAAAGATCGTAAGTAAACTGCTTAAGGTGAATTCAAGTCTTCAGTGCCTTTCGGCGGTGTGTCTGGTTAGGACTGGCAACCATCGCCATCACCATTCTCCTCCAATAAGTCTTCAGTGCCTTTCGGCGGTGTGTCTGGTTAGGACCTCACCCGCATCTTGAATCTTACGCCCTCATGTGGGGTCTTCAGTGCCTTTCGGCGGTGTGTCTGGTTAGGACGCGAAAAGCACGGGTAAGCTTTATCTCAGGGCAAAGCGTCTTCAGTGCCTTTCGGCGGTGTGTCTGGTTAGGACGATCGGTCACGGCATTAAGCTCATCATCCAACACGAGGTCTTCAGTGCCTTTCGGCGGTGTGTCTGGTTAGGACTAAAATGAACTACCTTAAGGGATTTCCAAAGCGTTGTCTTCAGTGCCTTTCGGCGGTGTGTCTGGTTAGGACCAAACAAACAAATAATATGACAACGACCACTATCACAACGTCTTCAGTGCCTTTCGGCGGTGTGTCTGGTTAGGACCTGATCGACAACTGGCTGCCAAAAGCTCAGGCAGAAGGTCTTCAGTGCCTTTCGGCGGTGTGTCTGGTTAGGACCAAGGCGGGCGTGAGCGTTGTGATTGAATCTTATGAGTCTTCAGTGCCTTTCGGCGGTGTGTCTGGTTAGGACGTCAGATTCAAATCAGTCAAGTATGTACTTGAGGCTCCGTCTTCAGTGCCTTTCGGCGGTGTGTCTGGTTAGGACCGCGGGTGTTGTAAGCCATTGGAAATGAGAAGGCAAGAAGTGCTTAAAGTCGGGAGACTTATTTAGATGATCATCCACGCAGTTTTTTATGGAGGCTCTCATTCAATTATATCCATTATACACTAATTATTAGTGATTTAAGTGCCAGGATGGGAAGTCGGCTTTTTTGATGCTTTGCGAGTCCCGACCCACAAGGCACTAAACGAGGTAACATACCGCCTTTTCAGTGCAGACCATGGTTCCAGCGGTGAGAGTGCTGCGTGCGCTGCGGGCATCGATGCGGTAAGCCACAAGACGGTCGTTTTCCTCGTCGATGATATCTAGAAGGCGAAGCCAAAAAGTGTCGAAGGTGGGATCATCTAGATGACACTCGAAGAATGAATATTGGACGCGTAGGCCGAAGTCTTGGCATGTTTTAGCAACCTTAGCGAGGCGTTTAGGATCTGCGATATCGTAACCGAGTAGGATTAACATCTGTTTGGCACCGGGTTGTTTTCTGCTTTCGTAGGGAAGAATGGGGAAGGCTTGTTCGAACCAAGTCATAGGTCAGGGGGTAATATTTTGTATTCTAGTGAATAAAGTTAGAGATAGAGACTGGTTGGGAATGCGTGTGAGAAAGATGCTCATGAATAGGAATGGATTGATTTAATTCATTAGGAAAGGTACGAATTTATCAGCATCGTTGAGGGCAGATTTAAGGAGAATGGCTTGATTTTCGAGTTGTTGGCGGAGGGTGGTGCGGTGGCCGATGGATTCGGACATGAATTGGCGTTCCATTCGTTTTTCATATTGAAGGATCAGCTTTGAGCGGCCGATTTTATTGAGGTAGATGCCGCCGTCGTGGGGTTCGAAGTGTGAGTTATTTAGCATTTTATGCGAGAAGAGGTCGAGGGTTAGGGCCTCGCTGAGGACGGGGCGGAACGGTTCCATGAGATCTAAAGCGAGAGACCAGCGTCCGTTTTCGGTGGTGTGAAGGAGTCCGAGTGCGGGATCGAGGCCGTGGGCATGGATGAAAGAATGCATTTCGTGATAGATCATGGTTGATGCGAAGGATAGTACCGCATTGACAGGGTTGAGAGGGGGGCGGGTGGAACGGCGTTCAAAGGGAAAGTGTTCGGGGAGTAAGGCCGCCCATGCCGAAAAGTAGCGTGCGGCTGCTAGGCCCTCGTAGCCTCGCAGTGAATCAAGATTTTCCGCTTTGCCAGCGCTGATCATGGTACGATCCAAGGTGTCGAGTGCGATGGAAATGTTAGATGGAACGGGCTTATCTTCGGCACGACGGTTCGCGGCGACTCGTTGAACGAGGCGGCGTTGGTTGTAAATTTTAGCCGTGATAATTTTACGGGCAATGGAGTGGGTGAAATCTGGTTCGAGGGTGCGTTGGTAGTGGCGGAGTCGGGCGGCTCCGTGGTCTGGGGTGGCGGGCTGGAAGGCTCCGAGGAAACGGCCTTGGGAGTCGATCAAGCTAACAGGAATAGACCGCCGCATTGACTCGGCGAGTGCGGGGCTTGTGATTGAAACGCAGTCGGCAAGGATGATGCGTTCGAGATCACGGAGGGGAAGTTCGCGCTTCTGGGTGGAGCCTTCTTCATCTGTGTAGGAGACGATGAGGCGTTCGGACTCGAGGGTGACTTTGGAACCGGGATGATGGATGCAGGCTGTGGGCATGGTGCCATCATGCGTGGCGGGCGTGGCCAAGTCACGAAGACGGATGTCTGGGGATGTCGGGGGGCTGAGGGCTGAGGGCTGAAATGAAGAGGTCAGAGGAAGAAATGACGATTGATGAATGTTGATTTTGGATTTTGGATGGGAAGAGTTCAGTGGTCGGTTGTCGGTTGTCGGTTGTCGGTTGTCGGTTGTCGGTTGTCGGTTGTCGGTTGTCGGTTGTCGGTGGTCGGTTGTCGGTTGTCGGTTGTCGGTGGTCGGTGGTCGGTGGTCGGTGGTCGGTGGTCGGTGGTCGGTGGAAGAGGTAGGGCTGACCCGCCGCGGTCCGCCCACTTGTCGCCATCGGCGTGGTAGGAGAAAGGAAAGCTGAGACCTGAGACCTGAGACCTGAGACCTGAAATGAAGAGGTCAGAGGAAGAAATGACGATTGATGAATGTTGATTTTGGATTTTGGATGGGAAGAGGAAGAGTTCGGAGGTAGGGCGCTACCGCTGGGAGCGCAGCCAAAGAGATGAGGAAGGGATGCCAAGAAGAGCCGGAACGTCTGAGCCTGGCGATTCTTTCGCGGTTCAATGGCGTGCTGCCCCGGCGGTGCAGCGCTACCTTTGAGGTCAGAGGTCGGCGGAAAAAATGCCGACTGATGACTTTTGATGGATCACCGCCACTCAAGCGCGCTTTAGCTGCGGAGTGGGTTTTTCCATTTGAGTCCGGGAAACCGTGAGAAATCGGCATCGGTGGTGTGAAGGATCAAGCCGCGTTCGATGGCGAGTGCGGCAAGGTGTGCGTCTGTGGTGAGGTTAGCGCCGGTGTTCAAAGATTTGAGCATGCGGGATAGCGTTTGAAAATGGGTTTGTGGTGGATGAATCAAATGGACCTGTGGCAGTGTGAGCCACTCTTCGACGCGGGCGAGGGCGTCACTGACGGGTAGGGGGTTTTCAAAAACTTTGGGATGGGTGGTGATGCGGATGAAGCCGAGAATGACGACCCATGCAAGAGCGATGCCGTCGTGGCCTTGTAGGGAGCGGTTCCACCATGCGAGGGCTTTTTCATGCTGCAGATCCCTTGAGTTATGCGCATAAACCAAGAGATTAACGTCCGGTAGAATCATCTTGGTGGGCCTTTCTGATATAGTCTTCGACTTCGAGTTCGTCCACAAATTGGTTCAAACGCCCGAGATCCAGTCCTGGCCGGGAGGCACCAAAATCATGTGGTCGGACGCTGATGGGTTGCGTGTTTTCGCCGAGATTATCAACAAGGCCACGTCTAAGCGCCGTATTGACAATTTCTTTCAGGGGCTTGCCCATCTCTCGGGCCTGGTGCTTGAGGATTCCAGCGAGATCGTCATCAATCGTGAGCGTGGTGCGCATCTTGTGATTGTGATGCCTTCCGAATTGATGTCAAGGCATCAAATGATGAGATCTGCTACTTGATGAGTTGGAATGGGGCTTGCAAGAGAGTACGTCTCGCGGGTTGCCAAGGAGCGTTTTTGAGGATGTCACGGAGGTGATTGAGCTCGCGGCGGAAGTCGCTTTCATCGAAACGAGCTGTATCGAAGCGGCCGAGAGATGTGTGGCGTTCGCTAAACCATGCGGTGAAGAGTGTGGCGGCGGTGGCTTGATCGGGTGGGATTTTGCCGGATTCGTTGCACTCCAGGATGAAGTTTAGGATGGCGAGTGCCCTAGCACGGGCGGTGTAAGGCTTGCCATCGATTTCTAACACGCTGCGGAAGTGGTCGATGCGAATGGGGATTTCTCGCTTGGCATCTTGGATCAAGCGGCGGCTGAGGGTGTCTCGCAGGGTTAGAAAAGACCCTGGTAGGTCATCGAGTTCCACGAAGCGGTTACGGAGCGAAACGAAGGGAACTTCCGCGAGGGTGATCTCTGCGCGGGCGGCTTCATAAACTCCGCCGCTGTGGGAATCGTGAAGTGGGCACTGTGGCTGGGCAGGATAGAAGAACCCGGGGAGCGTGTCGAAGGGTGGGCTGACGAGCACATGGGTGATGATATCATTTTCCCGACCGATGAGTGACACGGCGGAATGCAGTAAGGCTCCCATGGTCTTGCGCCCGCCGGCGACAGAAGCGACGAGGTGGCGATCTTTATCCCGAACCACGTCCCAGACCTTGGCGAAGATAAATTCGGCAGCGGCTTGGTTTTCTAGAGGGGTGCGGATGTCGTCGAGTGGGATGGTGCGACCGCTGGAGGGATCGGGGATGGAAATGATGTGAGGTGGCTCGGCGATGAGCTCGTCCGGGCCGGCACCGAGGGATTTACGAAGTGCCTCCCAGACACACTGATCCTGCCACTCGGCAAGCGGAGTGAAAAGTTGCTCCTCGATCACACGCGCGCCGGTGAGGGTGGTGACAAACACCACGCGGCGAGGCAGGACGCGAGGTTTTCTCATGGCCAGCGCCCAGAGGGTCTCGGTGACGATGGCGGGTGATAGGCCGGTGACGGCGAGGAGGGTGGTGTTCATGGGGTGACGCTCTCGGTATAGATGCGCAGGCTGACTCCTTGTGCTTTGCAGTGGTTTTCTAAGTCGCGACGATGATCCTCGGATTTGGGGCGGAAGATCCAGAGCTCGGCTTTGGAGAATTGTCCGCCTTCTTTGGTGGCGCGGCGACGAAGACCCTGGATGTGGTCGAGTGCTCCACCGTGGGGTCCGCTCGTCTTGCAGGAAATGAAGTGCAGTGAGAGGCCGGCGGTATTGAACGCCACAAGGTCGGTTTCCCCACGGGAGCTTGCGGTGGAATCCTGAAGGTGGTCCGCCTCAACACTCCAGCAGATGTCACCAAATGAGGATTTCTGGCGGAGATGATGAAGGAGCGCCAACTCGAACCAGATTCCCTCAAGTAGCTTGAATGTGTCGTCTGCCATGCGACGTAGCACGTCCGCTTGGGTGGTGATGGGGTCTACGGCGAGGAGGAGAAATTCAAAATGGTCAGGAGAAGATCCTTCAATGGCTTGGATGAGCCCTGCCTCACTTGCGGCGGTGAGGTAGCGCAGCCATGCGGAGTTTGCGGGCGCGGAAATGGGGATTTGAAGTACCCTGCGGAGTTGTCCCTTCTTGGGCATGGCCGAGTCGGTGCCCATGAACTGGTGGCGGAGTTGGCCGATGGCTTTGCCGATTTCCTTGTCAGCAGCAGGATCTAGCCGGATCTCTTCAGCGCGACTTGCAAATGTCATCCAATTTTCAGGGGGAGATTTAAAATGATCTGGCACGGGAAATCCGTGAGCTTTGAGGGCGATGGGAACCGTGATGCGTGCGACGATGTCGGGCAGCGCCTCGTTGAGCAGATCTTTGACGCTGGTGCCAAATGGATTAGCAGCTTCGGCGGGGGAGTCTTTGCGGCGTGTGTCGAGATAGAACGCGGAAATGCTCTCGCGTTGAGCAAGGTCATAGGCAGCGATGACCATGGTCTTGGTGCCACCCGTGAGGTTGATGCAATCGGGAACAAGCTTGAGCAACGCTTGGCGGCATTCATCCGCCGAGGGATATTTGGATGGGGTGGACAGGATTTCGAGCGAAAAACGGACTCCTAGCGCCAGACACGCCTCTTGGATCGCATCAATACTGCTGCGGTATTCGTGATGTGGATCTGAGCTTGTTAGGAAGGTCACCGAACTTGGATTGAGTGCCAAGATGGGAAGGAGATTGGGCCATGCCTGCCCGCCTGCGAGTTGGAGAAGGTGCATGAAAAATTAGTGGCTAATTTTGATTTGAGCGAGCAGCGAGGATTTTTCCTCACTTGATAGAAACGCTTGGTCGATTCCATTACGAAGGAGTTCCAGCACGTGAAGCCGAGTGATGCCGGGGCAGAGGCGTGGGAGCAGCAGGAAATTCTCGGTTAGGGAAGCGGCGGAAATGCCGATGTTGTCGGTGTTGACAGTGACGGAGATGCCGGCCTGGAGGTAGTCTAGCAGCGGGTAGTTGGGATGATTCGTGGGCAAGATACCCATGCTCTCTGAATCCAGCGGAAAGCCTTTGATTTGCAGATTGGCGTAAGGGCACATTTCAATGCCGATGCGGCGGTCGGCGACAGTTTTCAGTAAGGTGGGTGAATCTGCCAAGTGCAGGGCGTGACCGAGGCGTCGGGTGTTGAGGTCAAGGATGGCCGACCAAATTCCCTCGGCATCGTCGTTTTCCCCCGCGTGGATGGTGATGCCCAGACCGATGCGGTGGGCGGCGGTAAAGTCTTCCCGGAAATAGTGGGCGCGGGTGGTGATGTCTTCATAACCCGCGAGATCGACACCAACGACGCGGCAGCCCGGATCATTTGCCCAGTGCTCTGCTGCCGTTACGGCGAGGCTGAGGTGGCGGGCGATGTCGGTGCGGTAGTCGCCTTGATCCTTGCGGGTGGCGATGATGATGAGATTCACATGACAAGTAGCAGCGGGCCTCTGGCGTGCTGGAGCAGTGGAGCCAAGCGTCTCGCTTGCCTCATTTCCACCGACCCTAAGTCCAATCCCATCCCCCACAAGAAATCCGTCCGCCAATCCCGCCTTCCGTGGATTCTCCCGAATGTATGCCCTCAAGCGTTCGAGCTGCTTCGCGCTCCGAAGCAAATGATCGAAAGACTCGTGCTCCCAAAGCTGCCCTGTGCGTCCGAGTTTCTTGTTGATGCGATGTGAGGTGTAGGATTTCCAGGAATGAAGGATTTCCTCCAAGTCGTGTCCCGGTAGCGGCTTGACCAGTACGTGGACGTGGTTGGGCATGATCACGAAGGCATCGAGGACGTAGCGATCGCCATCGAAATGGTGCAGGGCGGATTCGACCTCGGCGGTAATGTCGGGCTGGCGCAGCAGGCATTCGCCATGCGTTTCGTCCAACCATTCTTCGAGCCGTTGGGGAAACTGGCGGCGGTAGGTTTTCCATGTGTGGTCGTCCCATGGTTTCGAGTGGGAATTTAGAAATTCCGTTTGTTCACGATGCCAAGATTGGAGCCGCGCGGCGGGCAGAGAATCGGCGAGACGGAAGGTGACGAAGGCGGTTGCACCGGATTGGTGGCGGTGGGGTAGATCGCGCCATGTCTGCCGATAGTCTGCGTCTTTTTCGAAGGGGTGGAATTGGTGGGAATCGGCAAGCTGGAAGCATGCTGGCACGGATTCAGCAACCGGGACGGTTGCTGCCACGCATTCATCGAAGGTGGATTTAATTTCCGATAGAACCGTCCACGGCGAGCGGCCCTCGGAGGCGTAGTTGGCGGGTGAACAACGGATCTCGGCATAGACGATGTTTTGGGAAACCAAATGCCGGAACAACAAGCGGCAGTGCTCTGCCAAGCATCCTGGGTCAGTCAGTAGATTGGAACCGGTGTTGTCGCCCATTTTCATGTAGGCGGACAAACGCTGCTTGGGTTCATGGGATAAAACGGTAGCGGGCCAGCCAGCGGGCTGTGGAATGTCCTCGACTATAGGTAGCTTGGCGTGATCGCTCGCCGCTGCCCGGACTTGATCTAGCAGTTCGCCATGAGTAGCGAACCCTCCGAGGTGGCAGTGCAGTTCAACCTTTGGAAGCGCGAGCAGCCATGCCTCATCGGCAGCGGGATCGAGCGGGTGGTTGAGCCAATCCCGCTCACCGGGTGCCCAGCGGGCGATTTGGGGAAACGGCAGGGTGGCGAGATCCTTCTCGCTGGCGGCGAGGCGGTTGGCTGCTTCAAGGCGATTCTGAATGGCATCGCGAAGCGGAGTGGCGTCTCCAACAGAGATTCTGCCCGATGCTGAAGGTGCGGGTGATGCTTCTGATGCGAGTTCGCGCATGGTGGGCCAACCAGAACGCGAGCCTAGATCGATCAACCTGATGGAATGGTCGGCGATGGCCGTGAGGATTTCCTCATGGGTGCTGATTCGCACTCCTAGAGGGCTGGTGATATGGAAAAGCTTGGCGCAGCCAAGCAGGCCGGCAGCCTCCTGGGCGGCGGCGGACATGGTCTTGAATCCGCCGGCAAGGCACACGTGGATTTCCTCTTGGGAGGATTCCGCGAGTAGGTTGAAGTAACAGCGGTAGAGCGCCTCCTCGAAGCGATGATGATCCTCCGCCGTGGCCAAGTCCGGTAGGTTCTCCACCGCAAGGATGGTGAGAGCCACCTGCGGATGGTGTTGCGCAAACCAAGCGTGACATTGCTCCACGGACGACGACGTGCCAGAGGAAGTCAGGACAAGGACGCGATCATAAGTGGAAGAACCATTGCCTAGAATAAAGGCTTCCGGGACAACGGCCCAAGAGGAGCCGAGTGTGCAGAGGAGGGAAGGCATTGGTATTAACGTGATCGCCGATGCCCGCCCTGCTGCGGGGCTTGAGGCGGCGCGTTGGTGAAATCACGAGATTGGAGGATTGGGTGGGCGTGTAGCTGCTTGGAGGCGGCACCCAAAACTTTGTCGTGCGGGGCTTCGAAGGCGGCAAATATCAAATCACCGTTTTGTTTGATCGGGCGGAGATAGACGGCACTGGTTTGGCGAACCGGAAGTGCTGATCCTAATGCGGTGGCTTTGGCTGGTTTCTTGTTCCCCCCAGCGCCAAATTCTTTGCGCATGTCATTTTGAAGCCATTGCCCGGCTTCTTTGAGAACCTCATTCCAGATCTTATGCGTTTTATCGGACTGGCGATAGGTGAAGCGTGCGCTCTCAATAAGCTTGATTGCACTATCCCAACTTCCTGCATTCACCTCCGAGCATTGAACTGCCCCAAGACATCGAGTTGTATGCATCCCGATGGAGCCAAAATGACGGAAGGCAAGGAATGCTTCGGATAATTTTTTTTCTGCTTGAG
>Ga0209190_1000279_pt1 | contig 37022 bp, 31 predicted proteins | sample M_140205_XF_Meta_FD_187315 | JGI IMG/M metagenome (GOLD analysis project Ga0209190, IMG submission 187315) | Freshwater microbial communities from Lake Montjoie, Canada to study carbon cycling - M_140205_XF_MetaG (SPAdes) (version 2) | ecosystem: Environmental > Aquatic > Freshwater > Lake...
CAAGCATTTCACCGATTCTATCAGCATATTTTCTTGCTGCGGTGGGTAAATCAGAAAGCTTTGAAGCAGCAGTCAAAGGCTCATTCCATCCTTGTAGAGTCTCATAAATGGGCTTGCAACGCTCAAGATCTCGGGCATCCGTGGGGAAATAGGTGATGCGATTACCATCAAGTTCGTATGCAGTTGCTATTTTCAATTCAGAAATCCCAGCAAGGACATCTAAAAGCATGACGCAAATTTCATCCACGCCATTAATCATGGAAGAATGCCTTGCAGCAACAGCATCGAACCAGCCACAGCGTCTGGGCCTGCCTGTTACGGTGCCAAATTCTTTACCGACTTTTCGGATTCGTTCTCCCAAACCATCAGGGCCATCATCAAGCTCGGTGGGGAAGGGGCCTTTGCCTACACGAGTGGTGTAGGCTTTAAGAATCCCTATAACCTTGGTCACATATCTTGAAGGTAGGCCAGAACCCGAACCAATGCCCGCGGTGATACTATTAGAACTGGTGACAAAGGGAAAGCTGCCATGATCAATATCAAGAAGGCTGCCTTGTGCACCTTCAAACAGAATGTTTTTCCCTGCTTTAAATTCTTGATGAAGTAGAGTAACCGTGTTGGTGAGATGTGGTTTCAAAAACTGACCATGCTCATGAAATTCATCAGCAAGCTTTGCAGCATCAAATTGAACCGCATCAGGATTGAAACCACGCAGTAGCGTGTTTTTAAAATCAACCACAGTACCTAGGCGTTCTTTTAAATGAGCATGCTGGGTGAGTTCCCCCGTTCGAATGGCATGAACTCTTCCAACCTTATCCTGGTAACAAGGCCCAATGCCCCTGCCTGTGGTTCCAATTCCCTGTCCCTGCTTTGATTCAGTAAGCTTTTCCTGTTCAACATGGTAGGGAAAAATGATATGAGCGCGATCGCTAATAACCAACCGGTTGCCAATATCGATGTCGTTTTTCAGAAGTTGTGAAATTTCTTCACGCAAGCGAGTGGGGTTGATAACCACGCCGTTGCCTATGATCGATATCACCTTGGGCCGGATGACCCCCGTAGGAAGAATCGAAAGCTTGAAGGTTTTATTCCCGGTCATGACGGTATGGCCAGCATTTGGCCCGCCGTTATAACGAACCACGATATCGTGATGATCGGTAAGGACATCAACGACTTTGCCCTTGGCCTCATCACCCCATTGAAGACCAACAACACAGGTGCAAGGCATACTAATTCACCATATCTTAAAAAGTAAGGGGAAAGACCCCATGAACAAACACACAAGAAAAAAGCCCAAGACGCCTGTCTCGGGCAAGGACACTCAAAAAAAGAGTATCCGACATCAATTCTTATTTAGAAACTATGGTTAAGTCAAGCATATAGTTATGATAGAGTGCATGAAGTTAAAGAGTTTCGGGAAGAAGGATTCGAAAGACCTTTAAATAGGGAGACGAAAAATGGTTGTTCCCAAGCATTTTAAAGCGGTAGCAGCTTTGCTAATTCTAGGAATGTTGACCCATGCCTTGATGGCTTTCCAAGAGGAACCTGTATTTCAAGGCAAAAAGTTTTCTGAGTGGGAGACCATGCTTAAAGTTGATTCTAATTACAGTAAGCTTTCTGATGCTGAAAAAGAAAAGTCATCCCGATCTCGAAGGGCAGGGCTGATTGCCTTGGAATTAATGGCAAGTTCATTAGATAAACGAATTCTCCCCTCAATGGTGCTGGTGTTAAAAAATGATCCGGAAGAGAAGTTGCGAGAAACTGCAGCGTTATCGCTTACAAGGGTGGCGTTAAAGATGTCAGAGAAAACCAAATCGGCATCAACGAGGCAGTACGCAGCAGAAGTATTGAAGGAGTCGCTTGAGAAAGATAAATCGATACGAGTAAAAGAAATCGCAGCATCATCACTTGGGAAAATGGTGCCTGAATCAGCGCCAGCAATTCCTGCCTTGATTCTGGCTATGAAGCAAAAAGACACGGGGTTAAGGGTTGCTGCGGTGGATGCATTGCGAAGATTAGGACCCGAGGCTAAGGATGCGGCCCCTGATTTGCGTGCTTTGGCTTCGGATTCAACAGCAGACATCATATCAAAATCGTTTGCGTTTCTAGCGCTGGGCAATTTGAAAGATGGTGCTGCAATTCCAGTGCTTTTGCAGACTGTTCAAGATGCAAAAATGCCATTGGAGTTGAGGCTTCCTGCTGCCAATGCAATTTCGATGATGGGAGGAGAGGCGGGAGGAGCGTTTGCAGAGAAGTTGGGATTGCTGTTAATAGAAGAAGGCACCCCGAAAGATTTGAAAATTGCGTTGTCAATTACGCTAGATAGTCAGGAAAGTTTTGCCTATCCCGCCTGGAAATCGATGGTCCCCGCGCTTAAAGACCGTGATGCTGCAGTTAGGTCTATAATCTTGCATTGTCTGGGAAATATTGGAGTAAAGTTGCAAAAAGATTTTAAAGTAGTGCAGGCTGCGGTGCTAGGTTGCGTCAATGATTCTGCATTGGAAGTAAGGCTTGCTGCTGTAGAAACCTTGGGCCGTTGGGGGCCTGAACTTTCAGATGATGAAGTCGTGAAAAAGGTGGAAAGTCTGACCAAAGATACAGCAAAAGAAATGCGAGAAACCGCGGCAACCGTGTTGAAAAGACTTAAGGGAACCCCTTCGAATTAAGGCTTAAAAACAAGGTGATGCGGTCCTTTATCATGTACCTCGCCTACTTCCACAGCGCAAATCGCCCCGTTGGCTAGGGCTGCTTTTATAAACAATGCTACTTCTTCTTTAGGCAGGCTTACAAGTAATCCTCCCGAGGTTTGCGCATCTAAAGCAAGTTCCATGGAAACCTTATCAGGATTTCCTTCGACTCGGAGGTGGGGCAGAATATATTCTCGATTAGTTTTGCTGGCTCGGGTGAAAAAGCGCTTGGCAATCAAGGTTTCAATCCCTGCGAAGCGAGGGAGTTTTTGTAATTCAAAGACAAGCGTCGTGTTGCTACCCAGTGCCATTTCTAATGCATGGCCTGCAAAACCATAGCCAGTGATATCGGTCATGCCGTGCGGGTGGAGATGTTGCAGTGCATCCGCGCCCACTTTATTTAGTTGAACCATGCTTAAGCATGCAGCTTTGAAAAGAGCTTCAGGGCAGGCATTTGCCTTGTGCGCAGTGGTTACAAACCCGGTGCCCAATGGTTTGGTCAGAACAAGCCTATCGCCTGGTTTGGCCCCAGCATTGGTAAGCACTTTATCCGGATGAACAATGCCTGTGACGGAAAGCCCGAATTTTATTTCTTTATCTCGGATGGTGTGGCCGCCCGCAATCACTGCTCCTGCAGCCATGCATCTTTCCGCCCCACCTTCTAAGATTTTTCCCAACCAAGTTAATTGTGGATCTTCATCATCGGGGTAGGCAACTAGGTTTAAAGCAGTTTTAGGAATGCCTCCCATGGCATAAACATCAGAAAGGGCATTGGCAGCTGCAATTTGGCCATATAGGTACGGATCATCCACCACAGGAGGGAAGAAATCCACGGTTTGAACCAAAGCGATTTCATCTGTTAACTTGAAAACGCCTGCATCATCGTGAGTTTCGGTACCCACCAGCAAATTCGGGTCTTTAGATCGGGGCACATTTTGCAGAACCTGCGAAATCCCCCCCGGCGAAAGTTTCCCCGCTCAACCCGCACAGGATGCGTAGTCAGTCAATCTTTTCTTCCGACCAAAAAAACTAAACATGCCTCTCCTTATTTAACTTCAGCAATTAATGCTTCAACTTGTTTTAACATCAGCTCTTCCTCAGGGAACTTTCCCACCGCTAGTTTTGAGTAAAGCAGCTTTCCATTTGCGGTCAACTCAAAACAACCCCCACTTGAAGGAATTAATTTCATCTCAACTATTTGCATTTTGAAATGTTCCAGTAATTTTGCTGTCAAACTGACAGCCTGAGGCTCATAGTTTCACTTAGAACAATAGCGTAATTCAACTTTCATGATTCACCTTTCCTGATTTAGGGATCTTCTATACTAATCAGTATGTTAGGCTTTGGATGATTAAGGACCAAATTTAAATCATAGGATTAAGGCCGATGGATGTATTTCCCGATACCGTAATAATTCGTAGCGTAAAGGAAAAGTCCAAGAAATGTTCGGTACTACCGCTAAAGGGAAAGCCCGGCATTATCTTGTTGAATTATCCTTTTAAAAAAACTTTGAGTTTACCCAATTATATTCGTCTTTCTGCGGAGGGTCCTCCACTTTCCCTAGCAGATAATGATAAAGGAATATTATTATTAGATGGGAGTTGGCGAAATGCGGGCAATATGGAAAGAACTTTTGAGTCGATTCCCCCAAGATCCTTGAGCCAATATAAAACAGCCTACCCGAGAACCTCGAAGTTTGGAACCGACCCTGAAAACGGCTTGGCCTCAATTGAAGCGCTCTATGTTGCCTATTTTATTTTAAATCGAAACCCAGTCGGCCTATTGGATCACTACCACTGGAAAAAAGAATTTCTTGAGTTGAACAACTTTCCTGCTTCGTAATGCAATTACTTTTTTGGCTGTGCTTCAAGAAACTCTGCCAAGGCAGTGGCCAAAGCAGTGGAAGATGAAGGTTGCATTTTTAAGCGCATTACCAACCCTTTAAATGAGTCTTCTGCAACTTTCATGTGCTTTGGGTCTTGAGTATACTTTGATAATTTCACCATGTTACTTAATGCAACACTGTTGGCGGAAGGTTGTGCGCCATCGTATTGATCAATCGAACGAGCGAAAAGTTTTTCGTGCTCTTCGGAAGTCTGAAAGAATGGACCCGTGCCTTGTTTACCATGATGCTTAATCATTTTTTCGTTCAACTCGACAGCTTGAGTGAGTCGCTTTTTGTCGCCATTGATTTCATATAGGGTTAGCAATCCATGAACGAGATAAGCGTAATCATCGAGATAAGCGAGGATTTTCGCCTGAGGCTTTTCGCCGGGGACTGCACCAAAACTTCGCATCAATCTACCATCCGACTGTTGCAGATTGTTTAAAATAAAATCAGAAGCCTTCTCTGCAGCTTTTAAGTAGGCAGGTTCATTAAGAGCTTTTGAAGCCATTGCAAGGCCAGCGATCATCTGGCCATTCCAACCGGTTAGAATCTTGGTATCTAAAAAAGGCCTGATGCGATTGTTTCTAAGGGCGAGAAGTTTTTTTCGCGAGGCATCAAGAGAAGACTCTAATTTTTCGAGAGATGTTTTTTGGCTAAGAGCCAGTTTCTCGGGCAGCATCGATCGCCTTAAGATGAAGAACTTTTCTTCGAAATTAGGTTCGCTGCCATAGGTTGCTTTAAAGAGTTCAAGCTCAGATTTATCTTTAAGCACTTGGGATAATTCTTTATCAGTCCAAACATAAAACTTACCTTCTTCGCCATCGCTATCCGCATCGAGAGCGGAGTAAAAGCCCCCCTCGGGAGAAGTCATTTCGCGTAGGATAAAAGCACAGGTGGAGTTAAGTGCTTGTGAGTAAAGTGGATTTTTGTTGTTAAAAAGAGCTCTGGAATAAGCTTCGCAAAGCTGTGCGTTGTCGTAAAGCATTTTTTCGAAGTGAGGTATCGTCCAAGAAGGTTCGACAGTGTAGCGATGAAAGCCTCCGCCTAAGTGATCAAAAATGCCACCCAAAGCCATTTGATCAAGAGTGAAGGAAACGATTGATTTGATATTGCCCGTGGTATCGTTGCCTTGTTCACGCTGCAAAAGCTTGAGATAGCAAGGGGTGGGAAATTTAGGGCCTTGGAAGTTTCTGGCTTGAGAACCAAACCCGCCATATTTAGGATCAAAGCCTTCCTGAACAGCTTCAACTGATGCATTTACCAAGGCTTTATCGAGTGGGATAAGAGCTAGCCCAACAGTTTCACCAATCAGGACTCTTCGTGTTGAAGTTGCTAATTTATCGGCTTGATCTTCAACATTTTTCTGCTCTGTTTTGTAAACATTAAGAATGCCTTCAAGTACGGATTTAAAACCACGCATGCTCTGGCCTTGCACTTCTTTATCGAAAGGAGGCCAATAGGTGCCACCAAAAAAAGGCTTTGCATCAGGCAAAAGAAACATCGATAAAGGCCATCCACCTCTTTGCCCAAGTACATTAAGCGAAGTTAAATAGGCATGATCGATATCCGGCCTTTCTTCTCGATCAACCTTGATGCAGACAAAATTATCGTTCAGAATTTTTGCGATAACCGCGTTTGAAAAAGATTCTTTTTCCATGACATGGCACCAGTGGCAAGCACTGTAACCAATGGAAAGGAAGACGAGTTTTTTTTCAGCTTTAGCTTTCTTGAAAGCTTCTTCACCCCAAGGGTACCAATCAACAGGGTTGTGTGCGTGTTGCCTAAGGTAGGGGCTAGCTTCTTTTGCAAGCCGATTGGGTTTGCTTTTCTCTTCGCCCAAAACTGGATGAAGCAAGCATAAACAAGTAAGCAATGCGCAGGCAATTCGCAAATTCATGACAAATCCAGTGGTTGATTAAGGAAGCTGCAAAGTAGCTACAGCAGGGGCTAGGCAAGATTTTTTAGAACAAGCTTGATATTTTACGACAACATCCAAGGGCGTGGTTTGATTTCTAGCAACTGCAACCCTTAACTTGATTTTTATGGTTCCTTCGTAGGTGGAGTAATCGCCAACAACATCATCTTTTACAAGTTTACCAACGGGGTATTCAACTTTTGCAGGGATCGATTTGCCTTCTGATTTGATACTGACGCTGGTTTGAACAGAAGCTAGATCTGGGTTTATTACCGGGTTCGCATAAAGGTGATACCCTGGTTCAACAGCAAGAGTGATGACGACGAATTTTTCTTCCGCAGTGGTGGCAGGGTCTTTAGAAATTTCGACTTTGACCACTTTTGAACTGTCGGAGCCTTGTGCAATTACAACGCAAGCAACTTGGAAAGAAATCAAAAGGGCGAAGAGCGAAAGCATGGATTGTTTCATGAGTAGAATCCTTCATAGAATAAGATGTTCAAGCACCTACTATTAATTTATCATCAAATGGGTAATTAAGACAAAGCTAATTAGATCATTTAGGCGATTACCACGAGGAATGTATGCGATTTTTAACGACATCGGTATTGGTTTTAAGTGTTTCTTGCATGGTTTTGGCGCAAGATGAGGCAAAAAAGCCTGCAGCAACCAAGGAGATTGCCAAAAGTGTTTGGGACAAGCTGAATGCAGGCCCATCGACTGTTTTTGAATCAAATAAAATCATCCTGATGATGCCTAAAACTGCGGAACCTAAGGCAAAGGACATCACATCTAACCTTGAAAAATACTACGAAAATGCAGCGAAAAGCGTTGGTTATAAGGAAGATAATGCTCCTTGGAATGGCAAACTCATGGTATTCATCATGCCTGAAAGAGAACAGTTTGTGGCTTTTGTGAGGCGGGTCGAAAAACGCTCGCCCAGCGGTGATGATCATGGCGCTTTTGGTTTTATTGAGGGCGTACCCTACATGGTTTCTGGTCCCACCAAGCCCAAAGATTTTACAAGTTCGGAAGTGCAAGCGTATAAAGAGATGGGCGGAGCTTTGCTTCGTTCCAAGGCTGGAGAAAAAACACCATTACCTGATTGGGTTGTCGATGGATTTGGCAGGGCGGTCCACTGGCGGGTTCAAGGTGCTAACAATAAGACTGTGCAAAATGATAGAAGAAAAGTGCAGATCATTGCCCGCAAAGTTTCTTCTATAAATGAGGTTTGGAGTGGTTCCGATGTTGAGGCTACTCCCTTACTTCAAGCCAGTGTAATGGAATTTATTGCCTTTGGGCCACAGTCTTCCAAGCTGCCTGACTTTCTGAAAGGGTTTATCCCGGAAGAAAATGGCGATGCCAAGTCGGCAGAGCAAGCGTTGGATTCTTCGGGTTTGGTTTCGAAGAATATCTTGGGTGCATGGAAACTATGGGTACTTACTTCGAAGTAATTAAAGCGAGAGTATTTCTTTAAGAGCAGTGATTATCTGATCAATATCGCTCTCGGAGTTAAAAACTCCGGGGCTGATGCGAACCGCACCATCAGGAAATGAGTTGATCGATTTGTGGATATAGGGCGAGCAATGCAAGCCCGGCCTTACAGCAATGTTAAAGGCTTCATCAAGAATACTGCCTATCTCTGGTGCAGCAAGTGCGTCCGATTTAAAAGATACAGTTGCAACCGTGCGATTCAGATCATCACTTCCGAATACTGTAACACTTGGGATTTCTTTAAGATTGCTTCGGAGCTTTGCAACAAGTTTGCTTTCCCTGTGATGAATGTTCGCCATGCCTTCCTTATCCACCCATGCAAGGCCAGCAGCAAGGCCGGCAATACCAAGAACATTAGGAGTTCCGCCTTCAAGGTGGTAGGGCATTTCCTTGGGTTGTGTTTCGGTAGAGGAGTCGCCCCCGGTGCCACCTTCTCTCCAGGTGCGAAGAGCAACGCGCTCTCCAGAATAAAGAAAGCCCGTGCCTGTGGGGCCAAAAAGGCACTTGTGCCCCGGGCAAGCGAGGAGATCGATTTTCTGAGCATGAATATCAATGGGTATAACGCCAGCAGTCTGGGCTCCATCAACTAAAAAGATGATGTTTTTTTCTCTGCAGATCGTGCCCACTTCGGTGATGGGCTGAATGGTGCCTAGAACATTACTAGCATGGGTAAGTGCAACGAGTCGGGTTTTGGGGCCGATGGCATTTTTGATTTGTTGGGGGTCGATGAAGCCATGAGAATCAGCATTAATTTTTGTCAGAGAGATTTTACCAGCAAGTTCCATGATGCGCAGGGGCCTGCTGACGCTGTTGTGTTCAAGGTCGGTAGTGATAACATGGTCGCCCTCATTTAAAAGGCCTTTAAACGCCATGTTGAGTGCATCGGTGCAATTAAGTGTGAAGATAAATCGTTCGGGCGATGTGCCTTTAAAAAGCTGATTAAGCCGATGCCTGCAATCGTCGAGCGCTCTTTCCGCTGCAAGAGCCATTTTATGACCAGCCCGACCGGGGTTTGCCAGATCTTCGCGTGCAAAGCGATCCATGGCCTTATAAACCGATTCAGGCTTGGGGAAACTCGTTGCAGCATTATCGAGATAAATCATGTACAGCTCATCTGGGCGTTTAAATTAGTGTCCGATGTAACGGGCATAAAGCGTCTTTGCCCTGTCGATATCGCTTGTACCTTTAATGATAGCCCGCCCATCGGGGAAAACGGTGAACTCGCAGTCTTCAGCATTAAATTTAAGCATAAACTTGTTAAAGCTGACATCGCCTAAAGTCTTAAGCTGAGCAGCCATATCTTCAAACTTAAGTTTGTTAGGGGTTCGATTGGAAATTTGAACAGCGTTTCTTCCACATAAACTCGTGGTTTGTGAACCGAACTCGCCATCAATCCATTCGAACTTACGATGCTTGCAGCATGGGCAGTCAACCTTACCCAAAAGAGGAGCAATTTTTACTCTGCGATAGGTGTTTTCCCAAACATCAATCTGCACGAGTTCTTTATTGATGGTTTCAGGTTTGCCTGAAAGAATCTTGATAGCTTCGGTAGCTTGCATGCTTGCGATAATGTTAACGACGGGGCCGAGAACTCCCGCTGTTTCGCAAGTATCAGCAGAACCGGGCGAGGGCGCAGCTTCAAACACACACCGAAGGCAGGGCGTTTGATTGGGGATAATAGTCATGGTCATGCCATTGCTACCAATCACACCACCATAAATCCATGGCTTGTTATACTTCACCGCAATATCGTTGATGAGATAGCGGATTTCAAAGTTATCAGTGCCATCAAGAATGAGATCTGAGCCTTCACAAAGCGATTCGATATTAGTTCGATCGATATCAGTGACGACAGATTCGATGTTTATAGCAGAATTGATTGCACGAAGTTTACGGGCAGCAGCTTCAGCTTTTGGGAGATTTTCGGTGACATCGTTTTCATCGAAAAGGACTTGTCGCTGAAGATTGCTGGGCTCGATGAAATCGCGATCAACAACCTTGATGGAACCAACGCCTGCGCGGGCAAGGTTGTTAGCAAGCACGGTGCCCAGGGCGCCGCAACCGCATAGGGTGACTTTGGAAGCCAAGAGCTTGCGCTGGCCCTCTTCGCCTACGCCATGGAAGCGGATTTGCCTGCTGTAGCGATCAATGGACTTGAAGTCGATCATTCGCCCTCTCCCACGCCCATGTCATCAAGGAAAGTATCAAGAACTTCGACGGTACCTGCTTCCCATTTTTGATCGCGGGCAAAAGCAGCAAGAACAGCAAGGTCTTCTTTAAGCCTGGCAACTTCTTTGGTGCTTAAACGCTGAAGATAGGTTGCAACTTGATCCAAGATTGCAGCACCAGCTTCCTGATTGCAGACCGCTTCATCTGAACCCGCAATGAAAACAACAAAATGCAGTAAGCTAAGAAGAAGCGGATTTGCTCCAACTTGATCTGGAATCTCAGGGAAAATTGCAGTCCCTTCGGGAACTTCAATGCTGTTTTCGTCCATCTCTTCCATTTCGTCCATGTCGTCATTATCTGCCATATTAACCTCCTGCTACTGCCGGGATAATTGCTACTTCGTCGCCATCTTTTACAGGGGTGGCAAGGTTATCGAGGTATCGCATATCTTCGTCATTGATAAAGATGTTTACAAATCTGCGCAACTGGCCGTTATCGAAGAGTCGTTGATCCATTGCTGGGTGAAGTTTACAAAGTTCACCGAGAGCTTCGCCAACAGTGTTGGCACTGACTTCAACCAATGCGAGATTATTCGCATGGGGTCGAAGGGGAGTGGGAATTTGAATTTTAACAGCCATAACAGCCTTCCAGCGGAAAAGCCCGCATGTTTAAGGAAACCAGATAACTAAGGATTATGCAAGAACAGGTTCTTGAGTATTTTCCATGGTGGCTACGAACTCATCGAGCGAGATACCAATGGTAACCGGTTCGCCAAGTTGAGTCGTGAGGGAATCCTGGGTTTTGAGCCCGTTGCCCGTGATGAGGAGAACGATTTCTTCATTTTTGGGGATACGGCCCTGCTCGACTAATTTGCGAGCGGTTGCAACTGTAACTCCACCTGCTGTTTCAGCAAACACGCCTTCAGTTTTTGCAAGCAAGAGCATTCCTTCTCTGATTTCATCATCGGTAACATCTTCGGCCCAGCCGCCGCTTTCGCGAATTAGCTTCGCAGCGAAGTAACCATCAGCAGGATCACCAATTGCAAGCGATTTACAAATGGTGTTAGGCTTACGAACAGGGCGGTGGGATTCCCAACCGTTTTTCACCGCACCACTGATGGGGTTACAGCCAGTAGCTTGTGCACCATAAAACTTGGTGCTAGGTTCCTGCTTAAGCAATCCGATTTTGTAGAACTCTTGGAAGGCTTTACTGACTTTCCCAACCAGTGCGCCACCCGCCATCGGGCTGACCACATGCTGGGGTGTTCTCCAGCCCAGTTGTTCCGCAATTTCATAACCCATGGATTTAGAACCTTCAGCATAAAAAGGCCTGAGGTTGATGTTCACAAATCCCCAGCCAAACTTGAATGCCACCTGAGTGCAAAGCCTGTTCACTTCGTCGTAGGTGCCACGCACTTTAATCACATTGGCGCCATAAACCGAGGTCCCCATCACCTTGGCTCTTTCAAGATCGGAGGGAATAAAGATATAGCTTTGCATTCCAGCTGCAGCAGCATTAGCTGCGACACTGTTCGCGAGATTTCCGGTAGAGGCGCAGCCTACGGTTTTCAAACCAAACTCATGGGCTTTGCTTAATGCAACTGCAACCACACGATCCTTGAAGGAAAGGGTGGGGAAGTTGACCGCATCATTTTTTATCCATAGATTCTTGACCCCGATTTCTTTTGCCAGGCGGTCTGCTCGAATTAATGGTGTGCCACCAACATGCAATCCTACGGTGGGTTCACCATCAATGGGTAGCAGTTCTTGATAGCGCCACATGTTGAAGGTGCGGGCTTCTAATTTTTCTTTGGTGAGAACACCTTTTAGGCCTTCATAATCATAATCGATTTCCAATGGCCCGAAATCGTCCTGGCAGAAATTGACAGGGGTTACGGGGTATAATTTGCCACACAAGCGGCACTTCATGCCTTTTACAAAACTGGAAGACACTTGTCTTTCCTCCATATACGCAGGACAATAACCTGCAATAAAATTGGTAGTCTTTTCCAGAGGAGGATATTTAAGCTTAGAGATAAAAAAGGGGCATACAGTAAGTACGACACTTCTTATCTCTCCCGGCAAACCCGGGTAGGAGGTAGCACCAGCATCGTTGCGAGTAATCGCTTCGACCGGTTGCTGTGGCTTCGACGGGCCTAATCCCTCTGCCACTCTGGATAAGAAACTCACCAAATTGTTCTAATAATATATTCTGTAATAAGACAATCAGCAATCGATAAACCGAGAAAATGTCAAAATCCTTTGAATATTTTATTACCTTAAGTCGCTAAATTGCGAAATCAAGGCACTGCTTAACATTTTGCAATCAAAACAGGAGTATTTCTTTAATCTTCATCGTCTTCGAAATCAACCCAGTCTGGAAGAGGTGGGGGTGTCATGAGATCGAGTTCGAGAAGGACAGTCATTGCGGAATCGGGCCTGTTATCTTTTGATTTGTTCATCATGCGTTCAACCAATTCGACAAACCAATCCGAAAGATCGGTTCGAAAATTCGTGATGGGTTCGGATTTTTCCTTGCTGCGTTGGGCTTTGATTTTGTCTTTCTTTTCCAAACCAGGGTAGGGCAGTTTCCCAGTTAATGCATGGTAAAAGGTGCAACCCAAGCCATAAAGGTCGGCTCTGCCATCGATATCGATGGAGTTATAGGATTGTTCCGGTGCGATGTAATCCATGGTGCCTACGATGTATCCTTTGCCCCCGATGATTTTTAAATCTTCCTCTTTTTCACCCACGACAAATGCCAACCCAAAGTCAAACAACTTGGCTTGGTTTTCAGGTGTGACCATGATGTTTGAAGGTTTAACATCGCGGTGGATTACGCCTTGTTGATGGCAATGAGCAAGAGCCGTCAGGGTATTTCGCATCAACTTAATTGCAAGATCTTGAGAGATTGCGCCTGATTCGTCGATAATTTTTTGGAGGGATTTTCCTTGGATGAATTCGATGAGCATGTAGTTGAGGCCCGCGAAATCTTCGAGGCTGAAAACTTTGACGACATTGGGGTGATCAAGTTTCTGGGCGATGTAAAACTCTCTTTTAAAGCGGGAGATAAGCCTGTCTTGCCTTTCGGTTTTGAGTGTGCGCAGCACCTTCATGCTAACAAAGTTTAATTTATCATCATTTTTTCTGGCGAGGTAAACGGTGCTCATTCCGCCTCTACCTAAGACTGAAAGCACTTGGTAATCCTTCATGACCAATCCACGGGATTTACCTTTTAAGATGCGTTCTGCTTGAAATCGGGTGATCTTTCCCGCCTTCACCAAATATTCTGCGATAAGGTTGGGCTCGCTTCGGATGGTTTTATCAAGGTTGTTATAAAGCACAACCACTTCCACCTTGTCCATCAATTTGCTACGCATGAGGGACATGAGGAAGTCGCCTACATTGACTTCAGGGTTTGATTTTTCAGGATCTGGAGAACCCATAGCTGACCCGTTTTAAAATGGTGGTTATCACTTAAACTTCTTTTCCACGAATCTGGGCTTTCAGCACATGCTTGAGCCTGTCTTCAATTTTCTTGTGCAGTTTGTCTACTTCCTTATCGTTAAGGGTGCGATCATCAGCCTGGTAACTAAGGGCAAAAGCTAGACTTTTGGTTCCTGCGGGAACTCGATCTCCCTGATAAATATCAAATAGCCTTGCAACTTTAAGAACATTACCTCCTGCAGCCTGAATTTCGGCGGTAACTGTTTGCCCAGTGATGGATTGATCGACGACCACAGCAATATCCCTAAGTGCTGCAGGGAAGCGCGAAACGGGCTTGGACAAATATCTTACAGGTAGGCCGGAAGCAAGGGTTTGCATGTCAAATTCCGCTGCGATTATTTCGTGATTATCCAGCCCAAGCGTGGATGCAAGCTTCGGATGTAACACGCCAAACATTCCTGCAACTTTATCATGAATCATTAGGGCAGCGCATTTACCCGGATGAAGTGCAGGGTGGTTGCCTGGTTTGAAGGAAACCTTTTCCAGATGAACTCCGGAAGTAAGCCCCTCAACGATGCCTTTCAAATCATAGAAATTCAAATTATTTTTACCCGGGGAGTCTTCCACCCAGAAGGGTTTGTTGCGCGGGCCACATATCGCAATCGCCAGCTTGTAGGGCTCTAGCGGCAATGTTTGGCCACTCACTTTTTGATACACTTTGCCTACTTCGAAAAACTTGACGCATTCGGTGTGTTTGAGGTTGGCTTGGGTCAGCGAGACAATACTTGCCATCAGGCTTTGGCGCATAACAGTGCGTTCGCTACTGATAGGGTTTAGCAATGTTACATAAGCGGGCATCGCGGATTCTAGAAAAGCAGATTCTGCTTCGGGTGAAGTCAGCGAGTAAGCAATCGTTTCTTGTAAGCCAAGGTGAACGAGTGTGTCTTTTATTTTGCGTTCAAAATCAAGTTCTGGATCGATCAAAACCGGTGGCAATTGCTCTGAAAGGCTCGTTTCGGGAAACTTGTCGTACCCATATAGTCGTGCTATATCTTCGAGAAGATCTGCAACTCCAACTTGGATATCTAATCGATGGGTTGGCGCAGTGACCCGAAGCATTTCATTGCTTACTTTTTCAACTTTAAACTCGAGAGAAGTTAGAAGTTTGGTGCATTCCTCTAAAGGAATCGCAATCCCAAGAATGCGTTTTGCCTCTGCAAGAGAGAAATCAATGACTTGCAAGGGTTTGGGGGAGGGATAACAATCAATCCTTCCTTCTGCGGGCAGACCGTGGGCAAATTCTTGCATCAATTGCAATGCTCGGTTTGCGCCACCAATCACTTGATCGGGGTGTATGCCTTTGCTAAAGCGGGTTGCAGCTTCGCTGGGAAGTGCCATGGATTTCATGGCTTTGCGAATTGCAAGGAAATCAAAGTTTGCACTTTCGAGCAAGACCCGAGAGGTGGATTCTGTAACTTCGGTTTCAGCACCGCCCATTAAACCTGCGATTGCAATAGGGCCAAGAGTATCTGCGATGATAAGAGTTTCAGTAGAGAGTTCACGATCTAAACCATCTAAAGTCTTGATCTTTTCACCCTTGGTTGCGAAACGGATTACGATCTCGGGAGTTTTTCCTTTGGCTCTTGAGCAGAGAACATCGTAATCGAATGCGTGTAGAGGTTGGCCTTGTTCAAGCATTACATAATTCGTGATATCAACAATATTGTTGATGGGACGCATTCCAGCTTGATGCAACCTTCTTTTTAAAAACGCAGGTGAAGGAGCAACTTTGATGTTCTCGATAAGGGAAGCTGTATAGCGATGGCATGCTGATGTATCTTGGATTGAGGCTTTCACCTTGCCCGTAATTGCAGGGCCAAAAGTATGAGGTTTGTGTTCAAAGGGTTTGAGTTTGCCCCCGGTCATTGCTGCGACTTCGCGTGCAACGCCTATCATCGAAAGGCATCGGGCCTTGTTAGGCAGAATGTCGATTTCGATAATGGAATCGCCAAAGTAATCTGCAAGAGGCATGCCTATGGGGGCATCATCTTCAAGAATGATGATGCCATCATGATCTTCAGAGATACCAAGTTCGAAGCCTGAGCAAACCATGCCATCGCTGGTAATGCCCCTGATTTTGCCTGGTTTAAGTTCTTTTAAAACTTTAGGTGTGGCATGGCCATCGAAAAGCACAGAGCCTGAAAGGGCAAGAATAACTTTTTGCCCTGTATCGCCTACAGAAAGATTGGGTGCCCCGGTAACCATGGTGATCGATCTGCCCGAACCATACTCAACCGTGGGAAGTTTGAGCCTGTCTGCATCGGGATGTTTATCTACCTTGGTGACAAGTCCGATGATAATTTTGTCTTTATCCCAAACAGGGTAGGGATCTTCTGCCCCAAGCCTTAAGCCTTCGGGTGCAGGAAGCCCCCAATGATTGATGCCCGAAACTTCAAGCCCAGCAAGGGCAAGTCTGTTGACCAAAGCCCCAAGGGAAAGGTCGAAGTCTACATAATCTTTTAGCCAGCGAATCGGAACCTTCATGATTCAAAACCCGGGTTGTGTTGTTGCAAAATGAAAAACCAAAACAAATACAACCGAATACTTAAGATTTAGAACTGGGACAAGAAGCGCATGTCATTGCCCCAAAACTCTCTTATGTCTTCAATGGCATGACGAAGCATGGCAATGCGCTCGGGCCCCATTCCAAAAGCAAAACCAGAATACTTGGAGGGGTCGTAGCCCCCGTTTTTCATTACTTCGGGATGTACCATGCCTGCACCCATGATTTCGAGCCAGCCGGTTTTCTTGCAAAGCGGGCAGCCCTTGCCGCCACACACGATGCAATCCATATCCACTTCAATGCTTGGTTCGGTAAATGGGAAATAACTTGATCGAATGCGAACCTGCCTGGAGTCGCCAAACATTTTTCGCGTGAAAGCGGTGATGGTTCCAATTAAATCGGTCATTGAAACATTGGTCCCAACCACTAAGCCTTCAACCTGATGAAACATGATTTCGCTACGGGTGGTGATGGCTTCGTATCTGTAGCACATGCCTGGAAGAATAACCCTGATAGGGGCAGGGTGAAACTTGCGCATAACATGAATCTGGCCGGGGGAAGTATGGGTACGGAGAATCAAACCCGGGTCGGTGGTATGAAAAGTGTCCCACATATCGCGAGCTGGGTGATGGGGAGGCATGTTAAGCAGGCCGAAATTGAATTCGTCTTCCTCGATTTCTCGGGAGCGAAAAACTTGAAATCCCATCTCTGCAAAAGTTGCTTGAATATCGCGCAGGGTTTGAGTTGCAAGATGCAACTTTCCAGCAGCGGGAATCATGCCAGGTAAACTAATATCAAGCTTCTCGGTTTCCAAGCTTTTAAGCATGGCTTGTTCGAGGCAGTTTTTGAGGGCAGTTTCGTAGGAAGCGGAGAGTTGTTCTTTGACGATATTGGCTTGCTGGCCGTATTCTTTGCGGGATTCTGGAGGTAGCTCGCTGACTTTTTTAAGAGCGGCGAGCATTTCCCCATTTTTTCCGAAGAAGTGTGAGTTCCAAGCTCTTAATGTGGATTCATCACTACAAGCACCTAATTGATCCAAGGCGCGGTTTTTAAGTGAATCCAAATCAGACATTGTATGGCTTCAATTAAGAGGACAAATCAGCCCGAGGCTTACTTAAGCCCTACAGGCTGGTGCTTTCTAGCCAACTCAACAATTTTAGTGAAGGTTTCAGGATCGCGAATTGCGATTTCTGAAAGAGTCTTTCGGTCTAAACTTACCGAAGCATTCGTAAGGCCAGCTATCAACTGGCTATAGCGCATACCACGCATTCTGCAAGCTGCATTTACACGAATAATCCAAAGCCTGCGGAATTCGCGTTTACGCACTTTACGATCGCGGTAAGCGTAAACACCGGCACGAATCAGAGTAACTCTGGATTGGCGCTGCAGGTTATGCCTACTGGCACGATAACCTTTGGTTAATTTTCGTAATCGCTTGCGGTCGCGAAGAACAGTTTTTCCGCTGCGTGCTCTTGTCATGGCTTACCAAGTCTCCAACGCTTAAAAGAAAGCGTTTCATTAAAACAGCTAAAATTAAGATTTTCCGCCCATTAACCGAATGTACTTCTTGGCCAATCTTCCGGTATCAATAACGGTACCACGAAGTTGCCTTTTTCGTTTGCTGGTCTTGTGGCCTAGAAGATGCTTTTTACCGGCTTTATGGCGCTTAAGTTTGCCATTGGCAGTAACGCGAAATCGCTTCTTCGAGCCTTTATGAGTCTTTAACTTGGGCATCTGAATTACCCTTCCGTGTCTTTATGGGACCAAAGTTATCTAAAAATCCATCAAAATCATGCATAAAACGCATGAACATTACTTAACAAAGCCTGCAAATGGGATAAAGTTATAACCATTCACAAAATGCAGGAAAAGATGATATAGGGAAATAGGAGTCTGGGGGCAAACCAGAATCGAGAATTAATCTTTTTTTGGTGCAAGCATTGCGGTCATTTTCTTGCCTTCCATCGAAGGAGGTTTCTCAACTTTGGCAAATTCCTGCAGCTTTTCCAAGATTAAATCAATGATTCGCTTACCTTCTTCAATATGCTGCAATTCCCGGCCTTTAAATATCACATTTACTTGTACTTTGTCTTTATGCTCTAAAAATTTACGAGCTTGATTTATTTTCGTCTCGATATCGTGATCCCCGGTCTTGGGTCTGACGCGTAATTCTTTGATTTTCTGCTGGTGAACCTTGGTTTTATTGTTTTTTAACGATTGTTGATAACGAAACTTGCCGTAATCAAGAATCTTGCAAACAGGGGGTCTTTCGTTGGGATTAACCTCAACAAGATCTAAATCTGCTTCACGGGCCATTTCTAAGGCTTGAAAAGTGGGAATAACGCCAACAAATTCACCATTAGCGCCAATAACACGAACTGGGGAGATGCGTATTTGTTCATTCATACGGAGGCCCCGTTCTTGAGGGGCATTTGCGGGGGGGTTAGGACGGTCGTTGATACCTATTTCTCCAAAAAAACTAGTGATGTTGGCAACGCCGGTGCGAAAAACCAACGGAATAAACAGAGTGAAAACCGGACCTCATTCCAAACAATCTAGGTTGTTTGTGAGGGTATTATAGAATTTACCATGGCAGTTGGGGAATTGGAAAGAGAAAGATTGAATATTTTTAAGGAATTGCCTCAACAAAATCAATTTCAGGCAGATGTTTACGAAGTTCCTCTTCGATTCCAAAGAGCACTGCCCTGACCGCACTTGGGCACGAACCACAAGTACCCAACAATCGTACTTGCAAAATTTTTCCATCTAATCCAGCGACTTCGATTCTGCCGCCATCCATTTGCAACGAAGGTTCAACATGCTCTGAAATGGCTTTTTTACAGGCTTCTAACAATTCATAGGGTTCCATAAATCAACTCGTTTCGTTAGTGATACACCAATACTTTTATTACTAGGCATGGTTTTGGATGCCCGGAAATTCTGGTTTATTTGCAAATGCAATATTGCGAGTTTGCTTAATATCCAACTCCAATTGCTGTACTAAAGCATTCTTATCCACAAAAGTTTTGACAGGCCGAATTTTTTCTAAAAAGTTGATTTCTAGGATGTGATCATACAAATCGCCATCGAATTCGAGCAAATGCGCTTCAACTTTCTGCGAGGTCTCCGAAAAGGTGGGGTTTGGGCCTATGTTTACCGCAGTTGCGTAGGTTTTATTGCCAATGGTGCAATAGGCTGCGTAGACGCCATTCATGGGTAAAAGGGTTTGAATGTTTTCGAGGTTTGCGGTGGGGAAGCCAATGGTTCGGCCTCTTTTGGCACCTGGCATTACTTTCCCTTCGATCGAATAGAATCTTCCGAGGAGTTTTTTTGCTTGAAGCATATCCCCGGATTGGATGGCTTTTCGAATCCTGCTGCTCGAAACTAATTCGTTATCCATCAGAAAAGGAGCAGCAACGGTTCCCAAAATGTTTCGGGTCAGACATAATTCCTTGAGAAGATTTATGTTTCCCGTTCGATTTTTACCGAAGTGGAAATCGGGTCCCTCCACAATTCCTTGGGCTTTAAAGGACTCAACGATTATTTTTTCAAAGAATTCTTCTGCTTTTAGCTCTAACAATCCATCATCTGTCTTTAATACTGCAACGAAGTCTGCCCCCGCAGCGTGCAAAAGTTTTTTCTTTTGTTCGAGCGTGCTTAAAAAACTTAGATTGACGCCCGGCTTTAAAATTAAAAGTGGGTGGGGATAAAAAGTGATTGCCACGATGGGGGCAGGGGCTTGGGAAACGGTTTCTCCAGCGGTTTTCATTTGTCTAATCAGATTTTTGTGGCCCTCGTGAACGCCATCAAAGTTTCCAATGGAGATGATTGCCCCTTGTGCATGGGCAGGGAGATCAAGGTTTTTCCAAGAAGGCGCAAGTGGATTTGAGGTCATCTCTTTTACCAATAAATCGAGGTTTAATTTGCAATTCGTAAAATCCGCCCTCCAATAGCAGTATACTGGAATTATTCACAAGCTGGCTGGATAGTCGCTGCTGCTTTGAAAAAAGCGGGAGAGGAAAGTCCGGGCTCCATAGGACACGGTGGTGGGTAACTCCCACCGTCCGAAGTAACATGCTTCATTGTGTGTTGCGTAAGGGTAGGGAAAGTGCAACAGAAAGATACCGCCCCAAAAGGGTAAGGGTGAAATGGCGGGGGAATGCAAATTCCTTAATGTAAGAGCCCACCAGCAGCCTGGCGACAGGCTGGCTCGGCAAACCCCACCGGGAGCAAGGCCAAATAAGAAGGAAGGACTGGTCCGGTCCGTTTGACCTTCGGGTAGGTCGCTCGAGCGTTCGGGTAACCGTTCGCCTAGATAAATGGCTATCATCTTGCCTTTTTAAGGCGAGATACAGAACCCGGCTTATAGGCGGGCTTGTGAATATTCTTTACAAAACATTTTTGATGACTTGGCCCCTGCAAATAGGCATAGGCCTGCCTTGAATATCGTGGATTTCGGTATCGGGTGCAATGCCCATCTGGTTATAAATCGTGGCATGCAAATCCTGCGGTCTGATCGGTTGATCTTTAACATAGGCCCCGGTTTTATCGGAAGACCCTATAATTTGGCCCCCTCGAATTCCCCCACCTGCTAGGGCAGCTGAAAACACATGGCCCCAGTGGTCTCTTCCGGCATTGCCATTATGTTTTGGAGTGCGGCCGAACTCGCCTGCCCAAACCACTAGTGTATCTTTTAATAATCCGCGGTATTCGAGATCTTCTAAAAGAGCAGAATAAGATTGATCCATGACGGGCATCAACTCTTTTTTGAGTTTCTCGGCATTTTTGGCATGAGTATCCCAGCTGGGGCTGCCTTGTGGTTCGTTTGCGAAACGAGTCCAGTTCACCTGAATCATGGGCACGCCCGACTCAATCAATCTGCGAGCTAGCAATACGCTTTGGCCCCAGCGATTTTTTCCGTACCTTTCCCGCATCGATTCCGGTTCAAGGTTTAGATTAAAAGCTTTGCGGGTTGCTTCACCACTCATCAAATTAAGCGCTTGTTTCGTTTGGTTTTCAAACTGCTTTTGATTTTTGTCTGATTGATTCTTGGCTGCGCCATTGTTCACCGATTCTAGAATTTTCAACCTCTCATCAAATCTTTTGTCGTTAATCCCTTCTGCAAGGGCAAGGCCCGGAATTTGAAACCCTGCAGATTCGGGATGGCAGTTAATCAGCCAAGGATTGCTGGCACGGCCTAAAAAACCAGCATCTTGGCCAGGCCAGGTGATTCCGCCATCATTCCATATATGCTCAGGCAGAACGATTGCCTCTGGTTTAACAGAAGCCGACCCTATTAGTTTTTGAATGATTGCAGCAAAACTTGGACTGTCGTTGGGCGCACCGGGTTTGGCATTTTCGAAATTCATTGGCTGGTGCGGGTACCCCGTCAGCATTGAATAACCACTGGAAGAGTGGGCGTTATCGTTGGTCATCATGGACCGAAGCACGCAAATTTTATTGGTTAAGAGTGCGGTTTTTGGCATCAATTCGCATACTTTTAGGCCTACTGTTGCTGTGCTTATTGGTTGGTAGGGGCCTCGGATTTCCAATGGTGCTTCGGGTTTTGGATCCCATGTTTCGTGCTGGGGCGGGCCACCAGTCAAATATAAAAAGATGCAGGCTTTCGCTTTTCGTTCCTTGGCAAATTTGTAGCTTGCGGCTTTTGCATCTCCCAAACCCATCCCTAAAAGGCTTAAACCTCCTAGACTTATCCATTCACGACGGTTAATACCATCACATAGGCGGGTAGGTTTTGAATCGAGTATCGAAATCATAGTTTCTCCATCTGGTAGGTAGGAGCAATTTACTCTTATTACTTCATCGGATCAAGTAATAACTGAGCATTAAAATTGGTTCGGGTTTAACTTCAATATTGGAGCAGAGAATGACGGATTTAGTAATTGGCACGAAAAATAAATCGAAACTTAAAGAAATTAAAGAAATCTATGCCGACTTGCCTTTCAATTGCTTGGATCTGGGCGCCTTCCAAGGAGTTTCCGAGGTTGTGGAAGATGGTTCCAGCTTTGCTGAAAATGCAGCTAAAAAAGCTTCGGGGTATGCCTTGCAGGTGGGCAAATGGGTTTTGGCTGAAGATAGTGGATTGGTCGTTCCTATTCTTAATGGCGGCCCCGGTATTCATTCTGCACGCTATGCGGGAGAGCATGGCTCCGATGCCGCCAACAACAGCAAACTTTTGCACGAATTAAGCAAATATCCCGCTGAAAACCGTGATGCCTATTATATTTGCGTGGCTTGTTTGGCCGACCCTCAGGGCAAGGTTATGGTTTTGACGGAGGGCAAGTGCCATGGCAGGATTATCCCTGAATACTTGGGGGAGGGAGGATTTGGTTACGATCCGTTATTTTTGGTTTTGGAGTATCATCAGACTTTTGGAGAATTAAGTTCTCGGGTTAAACATGCAATAAGTCATCGAAGTAAAGCTTTGGCGAAATTACGGCCAAGTTTGTGGCAACTATTGAGTAATTCTTAATAATAAGACAGCCTTTTTCCTAAGGAACTTGATTTATTTTAGCTTATAGAGTTTGACCCCTGTTTGGTTTTCCAATAAACTATCTTTTTAGCAAGAGCTATTGCTTCTTTGTTGATTTATCGATGGTCGGTCCCTGTGGTTATATCATCACAAGTAAGATGCACCGGGGCGACTTTGGTCAAAAATATCTGCAAAAGCGGGAGAGTGCTGCGTGTCGATTGTCCAAGTAAAAGATCTTATTGAAGCTGGCGTTCATTTTGGCCATAGAGCCAGTCGTTGGAACCCTAAGATGCGGCCGTATATCTACGGCAAACGCAATCTTATCCATATTATCGACTTGCGTGAAACCGTAAGGGGCCTTTTGCGTGCCTTCCGTTTCCTCACCAAGCTTTCTGCTTCTGGAAGCCAAATTCTTTTTGTTGGTACCAAGCGTCAGGCAAAAGATACCATCGAAACTGAAGCACGCCGTTGCGGCATGCCTTTTGTTTCCGAGCGATGGTTGGGTGGTACTCTAACCAATCACCGCACCATTCGCGATCGTTTGAAAAGATTGGCAGAACTCGAAGCAATGTGGCTTCCCTCCTACGAAAATCCTGCCAAGGTTGATTTGGTTGCCTATATCAAAACCATGCTTAATGAGTCCGGCAAGCTTGATATTCATAAAGCACCTGAATCCAGCGTGATTCGTAGCTATAGCAAAAAGATGATTTCTAATTTAAGTCGTGAGTTAACCAAGATTCAACGAAACTTGTCTGGTATTCGCGAGATGAACAGGCTTCCCGATGCCTTAGTTATTGTTGATCCTAGGCGTGAGCATATTGCTGTTAAAGAAGCAAAGCGCATGGGTATTGCAACCGTTGCTTTGATTGATACCGACAGCGATCCAGATGATGTGGATTTGCCAATTCCTGCCAACGATGATAGTATTCGTTCGGTGGAGCTGGTGCTTGCAAAACTTGCAGATGCAATCATTGAAGGTCGGGCAGCATTGGCAACGGAACAGGCGACTGCACCAAGGCCAAGGCCTGCGCCTAGTGGCACTGCTGGCACCGTACGCGCTCCTGCTATTGTTGATTAATTTTGGGTGTTTGTTTCAATACATAAGTTTTGGTCTATTTGTAGGTGAATTAGTATGAGCGCTATAACCGCTGGTGTTGTTAAGTCTTTGCGTGATCGAACCAATGCTCCCATGATGGATTGCAAGGAAGCCCTTGTTGAAGCCAAAGGTGATGTTGAAGCTGCGGTTGCCATTTTGCGTAAGAAAAATGCTGCAATTCAAGCAAAGAAAGGCGAGCGTGAAACTGCTGAAGGCAGGATTGCGTTTCATATCGATCCCGCTGCCAAAGTTGCTTCCCTTATGGAAGTTCGTTGCGAAAGCGGTCCAGTCATCAATAGCGAACATTTTGTTTCCCTTGCCAATGATCTTGTAGCTCAAGTTGTGGTTTCCAATCCTGAAAGTTTAGAAGCTTTGGTTGCGCAACCTTTCCATAAAGATCCATCCCGCAAGGTCAACGATCGCATTGCTGATGTTGTTGGCCTGATTCGTGAAAACATGAAGGCTGCCAAGTTCGTTAGGCTTCAAGGTGGGCACTTCGGTTCCTACATTCATCATGATGGTACTGTTGGTGTTTTGATCCAAGTCGAAGGTGCGAAAACTGATGAGCAAATCCTTCGTGATATTTGCATGCATATTGCTGCTAAAAATCCTTTAGTTGCTGTCCGTGAAGAAATCAGCAAGGATATTATCGACAAGGAATTCCAAATAGCCCGTGATGCTGCAGTTGCATCTGGTAAGCCTGCGAATATTGTAGAAAAAATTGCTGAGGGTAAAGTCAAAACCTGGCTTGCTGAAAATGTCCTTCTTGAACAACCTTTTATCAAGGAAGAGAAGAAAACTGTTGGCGAAATTCTGAACGGGGCAGGACTCAAATTTGTCCGCTTTGTCCGTTATAGGGTTGGGGAATTAAGCTAATTAATCTTTCTTTTACGATTCACTTTATTACTGAAACGCTCACTCAACCCGGCGAAATGGACATGAGATGAGCGTTATTTTTTCGCATCAACCAAACCCCAAAGTTACTTTTTTAGGCGCTGCAGGCACCGTCACTGGTTCCATGCACCTCTTGCAATACAAAGATTTTAATATCCTGCTTGATTGCGGACTCGAACGCGACAAGAAAACTGTTCTCAAAGACGATGAATTTCCTTTTGATCCTGAAGTTATTGATGCGGTTATCCTAAGCCATAATCATTCTGATCATTGTGGTAAATTGCCCGCACTTGCTAAAAAAGGCTTTCGTGGGCAGGTTTATTGCACTCCTGCTAGCAAGGATTTACTGGGCGTTGTTCTTAAAGATTCTGTCAACATCCAGGAAAAAGAAGCCAAGCATCGCAACAAAACAAAAAACCACTCCGCACCTTCCCAAAACGATACCTTCTCGATTTTGGATCGCTGTGTTCCGCTTGATTACGGCAAAACTTTAGAGATTCGTAATGGTATTAGTCTTCGTTTTCATGATGCAGGCCATTTGCTTGGCTCTGCAATCTCTGAAATTTCTATTGGGAAGGGTGACAAAATTTTCAAGATCACCTATACAGGCGATCTCGGGCGTTTTGGCCTGCCTTTTCATACCAACCCTTCTCCTGTTCCTGCTGCAGATCTTTTGATATGCGAAAGCACCTACGGGGGCAAGTATCACGATAACGAAGAAAAGATGGCTGCGAAGTTGAACATGGTCATGCGCGATACCATTAAAAGGGGGGGCAAAATTCTTATGCCTGCCTTTAGTTTGGGGCGCACTCAAATGCTTCTTTATTATCTTGAAACTTGGATGCTGCAAAATAAGATTCCGAGGCTTCCTATTTTTCTTGATAGCCCTCTTGCTGTTGAAATCAGCAGGGTCTACAAGAAATACAAAAAGCACCTTTCAGTTGATTGGAATTCCGAATCCGGGAATATCATGATTCTCGATTCTTGGGAAGAAGCTCAAACTGCAAGTTTTCACCCTAACCCTGCAATCATTGTTGCCTCGGGCGGAATGTGCGAGGGCGGGAAAATCCTTTCCCACCTGAAAAATCATCTTGATGATCCTAGAACCACCATTGCTCTTGTTAGTTTTCAAGCACCATCCACCTTGGGTTCTAAGCTTCTAGAAAAGAAACCTTCCGTTTATTTTCATGGGAAGTCTTGGAACAAATGGGCTGAAATCCACGAAATCAAAGGCTTTTCTGGGCATGCTGATCAAACTGATTTTAATAAACTCCTTTCTCCCATTGCCAATACTTCAGGTCATGTGCGCTTGGTGCATGGCGAACCAGAATCCGCCAAGGCGCTTGCTTCCGAATTATCAAAATTAGGTTTTAAAGATGTCAAACCGGTTCGCAGGGGAGAATCGGTCACCCTCACTTGATTTTTATTTGAGGTAGCAAATGCTTAGGCGCATTTATCTTCTCAGGCATGGCGATGTAAGTTATTTTTCCTCCGATGGCAAACCCGTTTCTTTTCACCATGCAACTCTAAATGAAAATGGTATCGCTCAGGCATCTGCATTGGGTGAGATTCTTGCGCCTGTTTCTTTTCAAAAGTGCATATACAGCGGGATGCTGCGTTCTCATCAAACCCTTGAACTGGTGATGGGTGCGCGCGAGATAAGTTGTTCGACTGATTTTCTTGCTTGCTCAGATTTCAGTGAAATTCAGCCCGGGGCAATTCATACTTTTTCAGGTACTGATTTTGATCAGTGGAAGAATTACTTTTTATCCGCTCTTGGCCCGGGCCTAAACTCCGATTCTCGCTTCATGGGGGGTGAGACTTTTTTTGATTTCACTAATCGTGTCAACCTTTGCCTTCGCAATTTGTTGGATGATACTTCATGGGGCAACGCTTTAGTGGTAGCACATAGCGTGGTTAATCGTTGGATACTTTGCAGGTTTCTGGGTTTGGGACTTGATGGAATACATGCGATTGAGCAGGATTCTGGTTGCATGAATGTGATTGATATTCTCCCAGATGGAAAAGGTGTTATCAGGCTAATGAATTACACTCCGGGGGATCGTGCGAAAGTTCATCTTCGGAAAAACACTCTAGAGATGCTGTTTGAGCAATCCGTTGAGGCGCACAAAAAAAACAATCCCAACTCAGAATAAAGCTTTTCTCCTAATGTGTGATGTTTAGGTTTATGTTATAATCGGTTAACTTCATTTGTTTATCGGACACGCCAAAATGACTTCTAAACACTACTATTTTTGGATCTTGCTGCTTTGTAACTTCTGGGGTTCTACCTTCAGCTTTGCTCAGGAACCCTTGGCAATCTGGCATTTTGATACCGAAGAAACCACTAAACTGCAATCCATTGGAGGTGTTCATCGCGATATCGCTGGCCCAAGGCCTCCGATGTTTCCTGATTTCCCCCCAGCTAACACCGCAGTTAAATTCGATGGCAAGGGCTCGCGCTTTGTTCTTAAGGACCCAGGCAATAATAGTAAATTCGATTTTACCAATGGCGATAGCATCACGCTTGAATCTTGGGTGAATATGCCTCAGAGTAGCGCTGGGGAAAATGTTTACATCCTAGGCAAAGGGCGTACTTTCTCTCCCGGTTTCGCCAAGGAAAATCAGAATTGGGCTCTTCGCATTCGTGATCAAAATGGCTCTTGTTGTGCCAGTTTTCTATTTTTCAGCATGCCTTCCAAAAATGATAAAGGTGATTGGCATCGCTGGACTACCAATACCGGGTTTAAAGCTGGTTCTGGTTGGCATCATGTTGCGGTGAGTTACACTTTTGGTAAACCTGAATCGATTACTGGTTGGGTTGATGGTAAAAAAATTGCTGGCGCATGGGATATGGGCGGTGCAACCATCAAGCCTCCCGTCACAGATAACGATGATATCTGGATCGGTTCTTCCATGGGTGGCTCTGCTGGCAATAGTTTTCGCGGTTCCCTTGATGATGTTGCAATTCATCGGGGTATTGTTCCAGATGATCTCATGCAAAAAAAGTTTCGCCGTGTTGGGCCGGAGCAAACTGTTACACAGATTGATTCGTTTATTGCGCCAACTCAAACTGGTGCTAAAAGTGTGCGGGTTCAACTTCATGAAGGTTGGACCGCGATAGATTCTTGGCCTAGCCTTTCAGAAGAACTTTCAAAACCTTTCACCTCTTATGAACTTCCTGCATTTCTTTTTCATCGAATTCCACACCGTTATGATGCTTGGGGTATTCGCAATAACTGGCAGGAAACCGTGATACTTAAGGCTTCTTCTGAAGTAGCAATCCCGTCAGGAACTCATGAACTGTTGGTTCGTTCAAAAGGTGGTGCAAGGCTTTGGATTGATGGTAAGTTGATTTGTAAAACCCCTTATCATGCCAAGGAAACCGGAGGCCATGAAGCTGTCAAACCTGTTCCCAACCTTCCTGCGATGTATGCCCGGCCTGTGGGTTATGGCGATCATGAAGTCTTAGTTCGTTTTTTGGGCACAGGTAAAAAGCATCAGATCGTTTATGAAACATTAGTGGGTGGGAAGAAGTTTCGACATGATACAGGCGATTCATGCGTTGCGATTAAATATGAGGGTGATGCGCAGTTCAAGATTATTGGAAGTGATTTTAATGAAGCAAATGGCGGGGCAGCTAACCTTGAGAAAATCCTGCTTGTGGATAAGGATTGGGAACGGACGACTGCTAAATTAGAAATCGATCTTGTAAACTTGGATGATCATGCAAGAAGGTTGGCTGCTTCCAACCAAGATGATTATTGGGCTAAAAGGCGTGAGGCATCCAAAGCCTGGGCCCTTTCTAATCCAAGTCCCAAAGTTCCAAATGTTGCAAATAACAAACTTGTTAATAACGAAATAGATAGGTTTATTATTTCCAAGGTGGAAGCTCAGGCCGTTCTTAAACAAGATTCTGCTGTTGCAAATACCTTTCATACCAAGGTTCTTCCTTTGCTAAAGGAACAATGTTTTCGTTGTCATGCGGATAAGGTGAAGGGTGGATTCAAGTTGAATTCGCTGCAAGAGATTTTAAAGGCGGGCGATTCTGGAAAACCTGCCATCATTCCTGGTGCGCCTGAAAAATCCTTTCTCATCGAAAAGATCAAAGGGAAATCCACCGAGAGAATGCCCCCCAATGGCAAAGGTTTGAGTGCCGAAGAAATTGGAATCTTAGAGCAGTGGATAAAATCTGGGGCGCAATGGATTCCCGAACCTGTTCAAGCTCAAGATCTTGTGTTTGCAAGTTTAACCAATGACCTATCCTTTCTTCGCAGGGCATTTTTAGACACGGTTGGTGTGCCACCTTCCTCCGATGACATTCGCAATTTTATTTCTGATCAAAGCGTATCTAAACGAAGCAAAATCATTGACCGACTTTTGGTCGATCCAAGGTACGCAGATCATTGGGTTAGTTACTGGCAGGATGTGCTTGCTGAAAACCCTAACATTTTGAAACCTACCTTGAATAATACCGGCCCCTTCAGGTTCTTTATTTATGATGCGCTCAAAGATGATAAGCCCATGGATCGGTTTGTCTCTGAGTTGATTCTTATGCGTGGTAACATTCACCTTGGTGGCAGTGCTGGCTTTGCGTTGGCCGCTGATAACGATGTGCCTATGGCTGCAAAGGCTCAGATTCTTGGCACTGCATTTCTTGGGGTGGAGATGCAATGTGCCAGGTGCCATGATTCGCCTTTTCATTCCACTACACAGAAAGATCTCTTTCAGATTTCTGCAATGCTTGATCGCAAGGTTTTGGTTCTTCCGAAAAGCAGCACCGTGCCTGCGGGGTTTTTCGAAAAGAAAGAACGAGAATCGCTTATCAAAGCAACGCTCAAACCCAACCAGAAAATCGATCCCGCATGGCCCTTTAAAAACATTGCAACTGCTGATGTTTCTGATCAATGGTTATTGCAAAAAGATGATGCCCGGGAAAAACTGGCTGCAATTATTACTCTTCCCACCAACAAACGGTTTGCCAAGGTTCTTGCGAACCGCTATTGGAAAAGGCTTATGGGCGCAGGCATTGTTGAACCTGCATTTGATTGGGAGAATAAAAACGCAAGTCATCCCGAACTTCTGGATTGGCTCGCACATGAATTTGTTGCTTCCGGGTATCAGGCAAAATCCGTTATTCGTTTGATCATGAATTCGCAGGCTTATCAGCGTGAATCTACCGGCCATAACTTTACTGCAGCTTCTGATAAACGGTTTTTCACAGCTCCCGATAAAAGGCGTATGTCTGCTGAACAAGTTATTGATTCACTTTTTCAAGCTTCCGGTAGAAGTATGAAAGTCGAAGAGATCACTTTTGATTCTGATAGCAGGCAACCCCCCGATAGAATGCTCAACCTTGGGGTTCCCAAGCGGGCATGGGAATACACTTCACTTTCCAACGAGCGCGACAGGCCAAGCCTGGCTCTCCCCCGAGTTCAAGCTGTTACTGATGTTTTAGAAGCGTTCGGCTGGCGGGGCGCAAGGCAAAACCCCAGCACCGATCGCGATACTTCCGCTCATCTTTTACAGCCCGCTATTCTTGCCAATGGCACTCTTTCTTCCTGGATAAGCAGGCTTTCTGATAATAGTTTTCTTACTCGCATAGCCCTCGAATCAAAAACTCCGGAGGAACTAGCAGACGAAATTTATCTGAGGTTTCTTTCCCGATTTCCTACAGCAGATGAAAAAAATAAAATGCTCGATATGCTTGACCCTGGCTTTGTTTCTCGAATCAAAAATCCTGCACCAAGTACTTTTATTGAGCTTGCAAGGTTGCCTCGTATTTCCTGGACTAACCACTTGGTTGAAGAAGCGACTAGGGTAAAATTGGAAATGGAAAAAAGAGCCAGGATGGGTGATGCTCCTTCCGAATTGCTTGACGCTTCTTGGCGTGAGAGGGTCGAAGATATCGTTTGGGCAGTCTTTAATCTCCCTGAATTTGTTTGGGTTCCTTGATCCTTTTTATCATTTGAATTGAGGATGATATTAATGTCACAACTTTCTGATCGCAGATCATTCCTAGCTACTTCCGCTCTGACTATTGCGGGTTCCGCTTCTGCATCCTTTAACCCAGTTCACTTTCCCAAGGGCAAGGCTGAACATTGTGTTTTTATTTGGCTCGGCGGTGGTCTTGCACAGACTGATTCCTTCGATCCCAAACGCTTGGGCGATCCCAAAAAGAAAATCGCAGGTTCTTATTACAAAGCCATTGATACCTCGGTAAAGGGTGTTCAGGTTTGTGAACATCTTTCTAAAATTGCACCTCTCATGGATCGCATGACTATTATTCGCACCATTAATCATGATGTTATTGATGAGCATGCTGCTGCTGTCAATCGCATGCATACGGGCAGAAATGTTACAGGCACGGTGGTTTATCCTTCCATTGGTTCTGTAGTTGCGCATGAAAAAGGTGCGGCTCAGGATGGTGCACCACCTTATGTGCTGATCGGTTATCCCAATGTAACCCGCGGCCCTGGCTTTCTTGGTTCAAAATTTAATTACCTTTATCTTACTGATACTGTGAGCGGCCCCGCTGGTTTATCCCGACCCGAGATGATCACCGTACCCAGACAAGATCGCAGGGAGGCGTTGCTTTCCGATCTTCGTAAAATTAATCAAGGGGCCAGTAAAGACAAGGCATTGCAAGATTACGAAACTGCTCTTGAACAAAGCTTGAAACTCAGCGGCCCTGCTTTTTCCAAGGTCTTCAACCTTGGTGAAGAAAAATCCTCCCTGCGTGAATCCTATGGTGGCGAGTTCGGGCAACGGTGTCTTTTGGCCCGCAGGTTGATTGAGCGCGGGGTTCGCTTCATCGAAGTTTCCCACAATCTCAACTTTTCAAATGGCACAGGTTGGGATGTGCATAATCAGGGTATAGAAAAACAACATTTGCTCATCCAAGAACTTGACCAAGCACTTGCCGCTCTTACTCTTGATCTCGAATCTAAAAAAATGCTTGATAAAACCCTGATTGTCGTTGCGACAGAGTTTGGCAGGCCGCCCGAATTTGATGGAGGCGGAGGCAGGGGGCATCAATCCAAAACTTTCAGCGTTCTTCTTGCTGGCGCTGGTTTGAAACATAAGGGGGCTTTTGGTGAAACCGATGAACTCGCCAAAAAGCCTATCAAGGATTTGGTCAGCGTTCCAGATTTCTTTGCAACTATTCATGCATCACTCGGCATCGATCCTGCAAAGAATCTTTATGATGGCGACCGCCCAGTGCCTATCACCGACTCAGGTGTTCCTGTAAAGGTTCTTTTTTAAGTTGGTGTTAAGAAACAAAAAAGGGCAGATGAACATCATCTGCCCTTTTTATTTACATTGTGTTGTCTGGATACTAAGGCATTTCTAGATGATTTTCTTCGACCATATGCCTTAGTTTGCGCATCGATCTTGCATGAATCTGGCGCACCCTTTCCTTGGTGATACCAAACTTTATGCCGATATCTTCCAAGGTTGTAGAAGATTCTTTTTCATCGAGCCCTGCACGCAGCTTGATGATTTCTCTTTCCCTTGGATCGAGAAAATTTAAAAGCCTGTTGATGCTGTGGCTGGCGCGTTCCTTCTGCGCCAAAAGTTCCTTTTCATCGGTGCGGCCATCCACGGTTGAGCTGAACACTTCTTCGTTACCTGTAACAAAGCGTTCACGATGATGGATTTCGGTTGGAATACTTCGGGCGAAATTCTTCATGATCGCCCAGCTCGCATAGGTGCTGAACTTGAATCCCCTGCCGAAATCAAACTTCTCTACTGCGCGGATCAATGACATGTTGCCATCCGATATCAGTTCGAAAAAGTTTTCAACCTGGCCACTGTGCCTCTTGGCAATATTTACTACTAAGCGCATGTTGGCGTTGATGAGGGCATCTTTCACCAAGTTGGCTTGGTGAATCAAATTCTCAATTTCATCAAGTACTTGCACTTTTACTTTTAAAAGGTCTACTTCTGGAGGATTTGCACCTTCTTTAAGTATGCTGTTTCGAAGTTTCGATGCTTTGAACTTAAGGTAATTCATCTTGCGGAAAAGGTGTTGTTCCTGATCCTTGTTCAATAGGGGGACTTCGTAAAGGTTGCCAAGTTCTGTTTGCACATCCTTGGGGGCCTTCATTGATTTTCGTTTGGTTTCATATTCATCTGCGCCTGGCATAGGGGCAAGAATTGCCAATTCAAGGTTGGAATCTTCGAAGCCTTGATTAGGGATGAAATCCAAATTGTGTTCGAGTAATTTTTGCGCCCTCACCTCATGTATCACGCGGTACATCGAGGTTCGGTTTCGCTGAAAGCGTTTGGCTAGAATATCCACGGTTTCACCTCGGGAGTAAGAGTTAAAAATACTTTGTCTCGACTCGGGAGACAAAGGGTTGGTAAGGTCTGGGAATACCGCGCTTGCTGGATTGATACGATCATGATTTTTGATCGTATACCTTACCGTTTCCGGAGAGCGCTTAATTTTTTTCGAAATACGAAGACTAATCTCAGTCACATTGGCATTGGTTAAACGAGCCATTCTGCTTGCACGATTGATAATCGTAGTTTTCTCTTCATTGGAGAGCTGCGAAAAGCTTCGGCTTTTATCAACCCTTTCCTGATTGCGGGAAACGAATCGCTCGATTTCACTTTTCGTATAACCGAGTTTTCGTTTTCCGCCACGCACTATTTTCAATCCAATCAACCCTAGTTTCTTCCATCTTCGCACCGTTTTTGTTGAAACATTCCAAAGCTTGCTCACTTCTTCCACGGTGTAAACTGGTTCAACTTCGGGCTGGCTACTTGCAAGCGACTGAATCAGAATAGGCAGATCGTGTAGGAGATCTGAACCATCTATCCGTAAATCAGGAAATGAATCCGGTCGATATCCGGTAATCCTGAAACAGATAAACTGGTAAGGATATTTTTTCGAGGCGTCAATTTCATGAAGAAACTTCTCTGCTCTTTCCTGCTGTTGAGTCTTTCGACCTACAGGGGTGAACCGAGTGAGCTGGTCTTCCAATAGCATCAAAGCTGGGTGCCTGAAAATCACTTTAAGAATCCCTCCTTAAAACGAATCTGTCTTTTTCAACCAAAGCCATCGCTGCCTTGCGATGCTTACTATCTATACGAGTCAACCACTTAAAAAGTTCAAATATTTTTTTCATGGTTACACCCTATATTCGAGATTGATCTAAACTTATTGCAATCCGTACCAGAAAATTCGCAAAATACTTGTAGCTGTAAGGGAAAACTTCCCTAAGCCCTTAACTTGCGTTCCTAAAGCATAACTTTGAAGCATAGGTTAAAAAAAGAGGGCAGGCGGGAAAAGTTAAACTTTTCTCAATATTCACATAAAATGCATGTACAAACGAACATTATTGCAGGATTTAGCAATAAATTCCCACTTAAGAATTCAAATTCCTGTGCTTATTTCACTTTTATCGCCGTTTTTTGGGCTAAACTTCGTTGTTGGCTTCATTTTTTGCCTCAGGTTTATCGCTGTTATGATCAAAAGACGCAACTTATTGCAATGGTTAGGCTTAAGCCCTTTCTTTTGGCCTTTGCCTTTAAGTGCTGCGGAGAATTATCGTTTAAGTGAAACTTTCTCGCCTGGCAACCGTTTTAAAATCCAAACTGCCACGGAACTTTCAGGCTCCATGCTTTTTACTCCGCCTAACCAACCAAGTAAACAAATACAAATTAAAGGAAAGAGTCAAATTGATTTTGATGAAACCATCTTAACCTTGGATTCTTCTCTTAAAGTAAATAAGTCTCTTCGAGAGTATCGCAAAGTTGAATTATCGCGAACCTTGGATGGCCAAAATCAGGAAACGATTCTAAGGCCACAAGTTCGCACCATGGTTCTTTTAAGGAATGGTTCAAAAAAAATTCCTTTTTCTCTTGAAGCACCCCTCACTTGGAATGAACTGGATCTGATTCGAACGGAAGTTTTTCCCTGTGCCTTGGCGGGATTGTTTCCGCTGCGTTCTGTTGCCTTGAATGAATCTTGGAATGCTGGTTTGGAATCCGTGCAAGAACTCACTGATTTGGAAGTGCTGGAATCCTCCCAAGTTGTGTGCAAACTTGATTCCGTTAATCTGGTTAATAATCGTAAAACTGCAAGGATCAGTTTTCTGGGCAAAGCCTCTGGCATCAACGAAGATGGCCCCAATCAACAAATTCTCGATGGTTATATTTTCTTTGATTGTGAAACTAGACATTTGTCTTTTCTTTATCTTAAAGGGACGAGCATCCTTAAGAATAAGGAAGGGAAGGATGTGGGAAGAATTGAAGGGCGCTACACGATTTCTCGAGAAATGCTTCCCGCAGTTCAATTAGACACCAAAAGTATTTACGAACCGGATGCCAATAACACTAGGCTTTTGTTTGAAAGTAGGGAAACTTCTTTTTCGTTTCATTATCCGAGAAATTGGAGGGTGACTTCACAATCAGATTCTCAGGCAACTCTGGATCAATCAAAAGAGGCGGGGTTGCTGATAACCAAAGAGAAACCATCGAGATACCTTTCAAGTGTAATGTACAGGGATGAAGCTTTGGCGTTTGTTCGAAAGCAGCAGATGCGGATAGAAAATCAGAGTGCGATTGAATCAGTGAATGGTACTCCGGGCCTGGAGTTTTTTTCGTGGGATGTACAGATCGAAGGTCGTAGGATGTACCTGCTTTATTTTGTTTATAGGACTGGGCAAAATATGTTTACTCTTGCTTCTAGATGCCCGCAGGAAAGTAAATTGAATTTACGAAGTGATATCATGATGATTGCTAATTCTATAAAGCCAACAGAGAAGAGTAGTTGAGATGGATGATAAATTTAATCAATTAGAGCAGGACTCTCGGTTTCCGAGCGGGAAGTGGACAGGTTTCTTTGTCCAGAAAAACCCGCCTCTCGGGAAGCAATGGATGGATTTACAATGTATGTTCGAAAAAGGAATTATCACAGCTAGTGGTAATGATATTGTCGGAGCATTTACATTTAAAGGCCATTACGATGTTGCAACAGGGAAGTGCAGTTGGAACAAATTATACAAAGGCAGCCACCCGGTTTTTTATGAAGGTTACAACGAAGGTAAGGGGATATGGGGCACTTGGTTGATTGAGGATAAAGCTAATGCGATAACCCTGAAGGGCGGGTTTCATATCTGGCCCGAAGGGATGCTAGTTTCGGAAGACGATGATCTGGTAGCGGAGCTGGAACTTCCCGCCAACAATGGAAGTTTCAAAAAGCCCGAGATGATCCCAGCAAAAGCATGATTATTTGCCCGGGATACTCACCATGATGGGGTTGCTTGCATAGCCTCGTTTGACGGTGAAATTAAGCGACACATTTGCTAGTACACAAATCGGAACTACTTCAAATGGTTTGGCATCTGCTGCAACTTTAAGAAGTATTTTTCCCTTGGTTTCTTTCTCTGATAAAGCTGTTTTGGCGCCGGTATCGAGCATGGTAACACCAGGCGGCAGGGGGTTTCCAAAGATTTGGTTTAGGTGTTGATGCCTGACATCAAGGCTGATGCGCCCTTTGTAATTTTCATCGCGAACAATTTCTACATCAATCGTGATGGTTTTACCTGGCTCTAAGACGATTTTTTCGGGGCTTACTTTTATCTGCACGATATCTTTTTCAGGGGTGATTGCAATTATCTGAGTTTCAACAGGCCATGTACTTCTACCACCTCCTGGCATCTTTAACTCGGTAAGAGGGCCAGCTCTTTTAATTATTTCCTTCTCTTTGCCTTCTTTGTCTTTGTATTTTGCCTTGGCAATAATGTTGACAAGCGAGGCACCTGGTTTTGCATCCTTTGCACATTGAAACAGTAACAACCCATCATTCTGGGTTTCAGGCAGGGTCAGAGGAACCATGGTTATTCCCGAAGGAAGATTTTCTGGATGGAAAGTGATTGCGCCTGTGAATCCCCCTGTTCGTTTGACTCGTACATACCAAGCAGCAGCCATCCCGGGTGCTATGCCCGCTTTATCATCATCGCAATTGACGATGAAATCTGGTTCTTCGTGGGTGATATTGAGGAGGTAGTTGAAGCCCGGCCCGCCTCGGTTTAATAGGTCGCGCACTTGAATTTTGTAAACACCATCGGCTGTAGCAGTGTAAGGAAGATAAGAATCTTTTGTGGCATTGGATTGATCATCGTTACTTGCAATGATTTTGCCTTTGTCATCTGTAATGCTTAAGAAGCTATCTAGTTCAGAACCCAGTCTGCGGGCACGGATTTCAACGATGATAGATTCACCTTTTTTCAACTTAATGGGAAAGGTGTCGGTTTCGCCCGGTTTGATTATCCGACCATTGATAGTGCAGGGGAATGAGATGTCCGTGTTGGTGCTAGATTCTTCGAAGATTTTGAGTCCGCTGAGATATACCGGGAAGGAATTGC